>Ga0114999_10005486_pt1 | contig 14941 bp, 16 predicted proteins | sample ArcticOcean_MG_C_3_FD_89820 | JGI IMG/M metagenome (GOLD analysis project Ga0114999, IMG submission 89820) | Marine microbial communities from western Arctic Ocean - ArcticOcean_MG_CB8_126 | ecosystem: Environmental > Aquatic > Marine > Oceanic | place: Arctic Ocean: Canada Basin | collected...
ACCCTCATCAAATATTAATTTTTAATAAGTTTTAATATCTTTTTTTGATTAAATTAACCTTGTTTATTATGGTTTATTTCTCGCTTTTATAGATTTTTCCTTTGATGTTGCTCTTTATTTTAATATTTATCAATTTTGTTAGCTTATTTAACATTTTATTTACCCTAAAATACTAAATATAATTTACTTTAAATATATGTTTAAGTAATTGTTTTTATTATATATTTTAACTTATTTAAAGTAATACTTTAGATATAATTTTATTTAACAAGAGCAACTGTTCTTTCTCTAATAGAGATATAAACTCCAGAACATATAATTATAGATAATCCTACAAATGTCCAATAGTGGGGAAAATCGCCAAAGAAATGGTAACCTAAAATGACGTTAGTAAAGATCTCAAAATAACTAAAAGGAGCAAGTTTAGATGCATCAGCATATTTCAGAGACAAAATTAAAAAAAGGTGACCAAAGCAGGCAAAAATTCCCATTAATGCCAACAGAAACCATTGATTGATAGTCGGTGGAATCCAAACTATAGGGACAAATAATGAAGCAACTATAAGCCCCACTACACCAGTTAATAGCAAAGTTAATAAAGGGCTATCGGAGGTGTGTAATTTTCGTGTTATAATAAGATAAACTCCATAAAAAAAACCTGTCCCTAATGCGGCAAAACTTGCTAAATTAAATTCTATAAACCCAGGCCTAACGACAATTAAGCTTCCAATAAAACCTACTATAACGGCAGACCATCTTCTAACGCCGACTTTTTCACCCAAAAAAAAAGGTGAAAGAGCTGTAGTAATTAAAGGAGCAACAAAAGCAAGCGTTAAAGCCTTGGCCATAGAAATTATTGAGATTGAGTAAAAAAATAATATATTTGCAAAAAATAATGTTAAACCTCTAAAAACTTGTAACTTAGGTTGAGAAGACCAAGTTAAATTTTTTTTAAAAAAAAAAAACATAAACGGTAATGTAAAAAATACAGTAAAGAAGTATCTAGCCCAAGTAATTTGAAAAAAAGATAAATCAGCGCTCAAGTATTTAGCAATGGTATCCATAAAAGGTAATAAGGCCCACGCTAATAGATTATAAGAAATAGCTTTCACAGTTAGTTAAAGTATTTCAAAGCAACAAATACTACAACTATTAAAGTAAAAAATGACATAAAGGTAGATAGTGCTACGGTACTAGCTATGCTATCAGATATTTTTTTTGGTGAATAAATCTGCCCAATTAAATATGTTAATATGGCGGAAGGCATTGATGCTTGTATAAACATTACGCCAGCCTCAACACCAGTTAAATCAAAAAATTCCACAAAAGCAAAACCCACCATAGGACCTAATAGTACTCTTGACGTGGAGTATGTTAAAGTTTCTTTTAACGAAAATACTTTTAATTTTGACAAAGCAACGCCAAGAGACATAAGAACTAAAAAAATTGTTGAGTAGCCTATTAAAAAAGTTGCGTTTTCAAGAAACTTAGGGGCAGGTATTTTATAATACACAAATATCAAAGAGAATAATAATGCATATATTGGGATGCATTTAAGTAGCGGTCTTAACGAAAATTTTCTACTTGCTAATAAAATTCCTAAACTAAAATGTAAAACTAAAATAATTGAAGTTATAGATGTAGCAATTGCCAAACCATGAGTGCCATAAGCAAATAAACATATCGGCATACCCATATTTCCTGTATTAGGAAGAATTAATGGTGGTAAAAGTCTATATATATCTTTTTTAAATATTTTAATTATACAAATGCCTATAATTGAAAAAATTAATACGTAATAAATAATATATTTTGAGAATTTTAGAAATATTTGAAAATCAAGACTTGTAACCGTAAGTGAATAAAAGATAATACTTGGAAGTCCAAAATTTCCTGCAAAAACTGTTATTACTTCAGTGTTGAACTTAGGATTCTTTTTTCCATACCAATAACCAATTCCTATAGTTAAAAACACAGGAAATAAGACATCAAATAGCTTTAATATAATATCCATCAACGTTTAGATGTGTCGGGTATTGGCCCTGGGGAAATTTTATACCCTATAGCTCTCTCAAATTCTGTAAGTCTTTTGTAAATAGATCTTAACTCTGTAATTCTAGTCCAATTTTGCATAAATAATGAAAAGCTACCTTGAACTTCTCTAAATGCACTTGATGTCTGTATTAAAATACCAAGCGTCATAGCTCCAGTAAATAAACCTGGTCCCATTACAACATAAGGAACTATTACCATTGATTGGTTGTACATGATCAACCATAAATCAAAATACCCATAATGTAGAAACAGTCTATGGTAATTAAATTTAATGCCTGAAAAAAGCTCTAAGATTGTTGGTGGTTTTGCATATTCTACCCTGTCGTCTTCACCATAAACTAATTCTTTTCTAAAAGCGGCCTCAACTACCTGGTTATTGTATTCTAAGCCTGGTAATTTAATACCTACTAACCAACTTATTAATACACCACCTAAACTTGCAACAAGCGAAACATAAACTAATGAACCATTAATATCTTTAAGCCAGGGTAAAATAATATTTGATGATAACCCCCATAGGATAGGTATAAATGCAATCAGCAACATAAAAGCTCTTATGATTTGAAGACCTATACTCTCTACTATTTTAGCAAAATTCATGCAATCCTCTTGAATTCTTTGAGATGCCCCCTCTACTTTTGCATCAATCCTTTTCCAATAAGGCATGTACGAAAAAGTCATTGCTTCTCTCCATCTAAATGCATAAAGGCGAGTAAAGTAATTTGTGATCGTGTAAATTATAACGTAAGGAATAGCTAATTTTAAAAAAATAAAAATACCATCGTAAAATTCAGATACATCACTCTCGGCAGCTTTTTGTAGAAGATCATAAAATCCTTTATACCATTCATTAATTTTTACATCTATCCATGTTTGTGCTAATAGAGACCCGATAATAAATAAGAAACCTCCCCAAGACCAAAGAATCCATTTTTTTTCCTTAAAAAAACTTTTAAACATTTAATTATCTTTCAAAAAATTATCAGTATAGGATTTTTTATTCAGCTTACGTTTTTGAGGTTCGATTATGTAATATTCAATATTATTTTTTTTAACATAGGCTATAGCTTCATCCTTGGAAGAAAATTCTAATTTGACTTCGGACATAGTATCTTTTGAAGATTCCCATCCCATCAAAGGATCTATGCCTGTATTTTTAGTGTCAAATTCTAAAAGCCAATTCTTTGTATTTCTACTACCAGATTGCATAGCTGTTTTTGTTGGTTTATATATTTTAGCTCTATTCATAAATAAATGGTCGGGGCGGCAGGATTTGAACCTGCGACCCTCTGGTCCCAAACCAGATGCGCTACCAGGCTGCGCTACGCCCCGATTGGGTAATTTTATAGGTTAATTGAACCTAGTTTGCAAACAGAATATTACTATAGATAGTTTAATTCTGTCATGGTCTTTTTAAATTTATTCTCAATATCTTTCGCCATTGTGCTATCTAATAATTTTTTCCAATTATTATTTTTTCCGAGATTAAAAAATCTTATTTTTTTTTTATTTTTCATTGAAATAATAGATTCATTAAAACCTTTGGTTGCTTCCATTGATTTTAAACTATCAAAACTTGTTGTAAGTAATGCTTTTTTAACTTTTTTTGAATCTATATTAAATTTATAAAACTTTTTTAAAAATTCTAAAATAGAAATAAAAATTTCTTCAGTATTAACTAAAAAATCTTCATATTTTATAATTTTTACAGGGCAAAAATTAATATTTTTCCACGAATTATAATGTCCATTCCAACTACTGATAAAATTAAAATCGTTATGATTCTTATCTTCTTTTTTTGCGTTAGGATTATTAGGAAAAATTATTTTTCTATCATTTGATAAAAAGTTAAAAGATTCAGATAAAGTTAGTTCATAATGGTGAGTTAAAGAAGTTATAAGATTTCTTGGGTCTCTTACTATATACAGAACTGCAGATGTATTTAGTGGATCTGTAAATTTATTTCCATTAATTGAACACATGGCATTATGAGTCTTTAACAGGTGAAGTTTTTTGTCTCGATTGATAATTTTTTGAGAAGGAATCCAATCTTCAGAAATCCTGCTCTGATAATTTTTTTTATTATTCAACTCAGATGAGAAATTTTTACTTGAGAATTGTTTTATATTTTCCAATAAATCAAAAGTAAATTCACCATCTGATGAGTATAGGTAAGAAGATAATAGAGATCTTATCCATGTATTGCCACTTTTAGGATATGAGGCTATCCAAATAATCATAAAAAATAATATATACAATTTTAAGTTATAATCTAATAATATGCTATTAAGATTTACTCATGATTAATTATATCACAACCCCATTTAGGTGGTTCTTTAAATTAGAAGCAGCAAGCGGATTAGTGCTAGTTATTGCTACGGTGGTTGCTTTATTTTTAAGTAATACAAATTTAAGTGTTTATTACTTTAATATTTTAGATTCTTACTTGTTGCTGGGTACAAAAACCTTTGGTTTAAAATTAACAGTTTTACATTGGATAAATGATGTGTTGATGGTAATTTTCTTTTTTGTTGTTACGCTAGAAATTAAAAGAGAATTTATACATGGAGAACTTTCAAAATCTAAACAAGCTCTACTTCCAATAATAGGTGCTGCCGGAGGAATGGCCATACCTGCTTTAATATATATTTTATTAAATTTACAATATGAAAATAATTTAAGAGGTTGGGCGATTCCATCTGCTACAGACATAGCTTTTTCAATAGGAGTTTTATCATTGTTAGGTTCTAGAGTACCTGTGTCATTAAAAGTTTTTTTGGTTGCCTTAGCTATAATTGATGATCTTGGGGCTATAGTTATAATAGCTTTTTTTTACTCTTCAGAACTCAGTTACTTGTATTTATTATTAATGCTAATTTCGTTTATAATTTTAGTTATTTTGAATAAATATGGAATCAAAAAATTCACACCTTATTTATTTATAGGAATTTTTCTTTGGTTTTTTACTTATGAATCAGGAATACATTCTACCATTTCAGGAGTTTTATTAGCTACTATAATTCCGCATAAAGATAAGGAAAAAGATTACTCTTTGCTACTAAAATTAGAACATATGTTATCTCCATACGTAGCATTTGGAATAATGCCTTTATTTGCTTTAGCTAATGCAGGTGTTGTTCTAGGTGGTTTGTCGTTTAATTCTTTACTGTCCCCTATTCCTTTAGGAATTTTATGTGGTTTATTTTTTGGAAAGCAAATTGGTGTTTTCTTATTTTCATTTTTAGCAGTTAAGTTTAAATTGGCTGAAATGCCATCTAATTCGAACTGGCTCAAGTTTTATGGTGTGGCAGTGTTGACTGGTATTGGATTTACAATGAGCCTATTTGTTGGAAATTTAGCTTTTATTGAACACCCAAGTAATCTTCCGAGTGTCAAAATTGGGGTTCTTGTTGGATCGGGATTGTCTGCACTAATGGGTTACTTTATGCTATTGATTGTTACAAAAAAAAATTAATAATCAATAATGTCAAAAAAAAATTTAAGTTTAATATTTATAATTATGATATCACTTTTTGGAAATAAAACTTCAGCTAACTACGAAAAGCTAGCTTATGATTTTAAATTTAAAGATCTTGATGGTAGTGATTTAAATCTATCCGAATTTAAAAATAAAGTAATTATTATTGTCAATGTTGCAAGTCAATGTGGTTTTACAAAACAGTATGAAGATATGCAAAGGATTTGGGAACAATACCAAAAAAAGGGTATTGTAATAATAGGTGTTCCTTCAAATGATTTTGGTAACCAAGAACCAGGCACTAATCAAGATATTAAAAATTTTTGCCAGGTAAAATTTGGAATTACTTTTCCAATGACAGAAAAAGTTATTATAAAAGGTTCTGAAGCTCATCCTTTTTATTTATGGGCTGAAAAAAATCATGGAAAAGCTGCTATACCAAAATGGAATTTTCATAAAATAATAATTAATAAATCTGGAAAGATAGATCAAACTTTTTCTTCTATAACAAACCCATCAACAAATAAATTCAAGACAGCTATTGAAAATCTCTTATAATTTAATAGGGATTATTTTTAAGAAAAATAATTTTAACTTACATAAAAAAAGATTTACAAAGTATTTAAAATTTATTAACGGTTTTGTTTTAAGAGGACCATCATATCTGGTATTAGATCTTAAATAAAACTTGATAAATAATTCTGATGAAATTCCCCATTTTATTAAAAAATTTCTATTACCTTTGTTACGTATTAACTCTTTTTTTTTTCTAAGAGATATTGAGCCAAAATGATAAACTCTAAACTGATCAATACCCTTGAAAATCCTCACTCCAGATTTCCAGAGCTTCATATTAAGATCAGTATCTGAAGCAAATCCTGGATTAAATTCTTCACTGAAACCACCAATTTTATCCCAAAGTGATTTATGAATTAAATGTGGAGCCCAGTGCGTTCCTTGATGGTCAAAATAGTTAATATTTTTATAATTACTTAATAGTTTATTTTCATCAAATTCAGAATCATTTATTCCACAATTTAAAAAATCATTTGGTAAACCGGAGCCTTTTGGTCCAATCATTGTTCCAGAAAAATAATATAAATTGTCGCTCATTTTATTTACTTCATTTTTCAAAAAAAGATCCCAATCAGGTAGAAAGTACATGTCGTCATGAGAATATAAAATATAATCTGTTTCGGATAATGCTGAAGCTAAATTAGCTCCGGAACATAAGCCTTTATTTTCTTTCGAATGCGTGAACTTAAAACCAGAATCCTTAACAAATTTTAAACTACCATCAGTAGCTTCATTTAAATGTATATTTATATCGTGTTTATAATTTGAATTTTTTTTAATACTATCTAAACATAATTTTAAATAGTTTAAGTTATTCCATGATGGTATTATTATTGAAAATTTCATTGTTTTATAAATTTATTTTTAATCCATCATACGCAGGAAAAATATTTCTAGGTAAATTTTTTAATAGAAAATTGTAGTCTAGTTGATTACTTAGATTTGTTAAAAAAGTTTTTTTAGGCTTTAATTTTTTATGAATAGACAGGCAGTCTTTTAAATTAAAATGGGCGAAGTTTTTTTCTGTCCTTAAACAATCGATAATTAAATAGTTTAAATTTTTAAATTTTTTTTCTTTAATAATAGAAAAATCGTTACAATCACTGATATAAAGAGTACTTTCAAAAAGATAAGCTGTAGTTTTTATATTTCCATGTTTTAATTGAAAAGTATTGAAATTAACCTTCTCTTTATTAGAACCCAAAGAAAAGTTCTTTTTTATTATGTGTGATTTTAAAATTGCTGGATACATATAATTGCTTTTAAAACAAAAATCGAATCTTTTTCTTAAAAGATTAATGGTTCTTAAGTTTCCATAAACATTAATTTTTTTTTTGTTTTTAAAAAAAAAGGGTCTTAATTCAAATATTCCATTTGTTTGATCTGAATGTTCATGTGTATATAAAACAGAAGATAAATTTTTTATATGATTGTGGATAAATTGTTTTTTTATATCTGGTGATGTGTCTATTAATACAGAGTTATTTCCTTTAATAATTATTGCTGAACACCGTGTTCTTATGTTCTTTTTATTTTTTTTGTTACATTTTCCCCACGCACCATTAATCCAAGGAACACCAAATGAATTTCCCGAACCTAATATTATAAGTTTTGTTTTCATTTTGTTAAATAACGCTAAATATTTTTAAAAAATTATTTGAAGTTTTTTTCATTACTTCATCCTTTGGTATTTTTTTTATTTCAGATAATTTTTCTACTGTGTGCACTATATATGAGGGCTCGTTTGATTTGCCTCTAAACGGTACTGGCGCTAAGTATGGAGAATCAGTTTCAACTAAAATATTATCTATAGGAATAGAAGATATAGCATTATTTAAAGTATTTGAATTTTTAAAAGTTATAATTCCACTTACTGAAATGTACGCATTTAAATCTATCAGTTTTTTTGCAAATTCTTTTGATCCAGTAAAACAATGGATTAAAATTTTTAAATCAAGATTTTTAGACTCACTTTTTAATATGTCATAGGTATCATTTTCAGCTGAACGAGAATGCACAATAACAGGCATGTCTAATTCTGAAGCTGATCTAATATGTTCAATAAAAGATTTTTTTTGTATGTTTTTATCGCTTAAATTATAGTGGTAATCTAAACCAGTTTCCCCTATGCCTATTATTTTTTTATTATCTTTCGTTTCTTTTATAATATATTTGTGATCAATGTTTGGAAAATTTTTAGTTTCATGAGGATGAATGCCAAAAGTTCCATAAATGTTTTTGTGCTTACTTATAATTAATTTAATTTTATTGTAACTATTCAAAGTAGTGCAGATAGTAAGAAGATATTTAACTTGATTTTGCATCGCTCTATCAACAACTGAATCTAATTGCGTGTAAAGATCTGGGTAATCTAGATGGCAGTGAGAATCGATTATCATTGTATTTTTTTATACAAAATATTTAAATCTTTTATTTTAATTTCATTGGCGACAATATCTTTTCCATCTAGAAAAGATAAATTTCTTAATTCATCCTTTATATTCAATGCGTTTAACACTTTGTTTGTGGAATTAGGAATAATTGGGTTTAATAGAATGGAAATCTTAGCTATTTGTTCTAAAGAAATGTGTAACACATTATTCATTTTTTCAATATCAGTTTTTTTAAGCTTCCAGGGTTGTTCGTCGTTTACATATTTGTTTGTTAAAAAACTAATATCTATAACAGACTTAATAAACGAATTTAATTTTTGATTATTCATCAAATTTCTTAAGTTTTTAGTTAAATTATTTGTTTTTTCAATAAGCTCATTGTCTTCTTTTGATAAATTTTTCGTTTTTTTAACACTGTTTTGGCAATTATTTTTGATAAATGAAAAAATTCTTTGACATAAATTTCCATAATTATTTGCCAAATCACTATTTATACAATTTTCCAGGCTTTTAAGAGAGACTTTTCCATCACTTCCATGAGGTACTTCCTTCATTAAGTAATATCTTAACTGATCAATTCCATATGTATTAATAATTTCTAAAGGATCTAAAATATTTCCTTTGGACTTCGACATTTTTTCATCTCCAGATAAAATCCATCCATGGCTAAATATTCGATTTGGAAGCTCGATATTAGCCGCAAGTAAAAAAGCAGGCCAGTACACAGCATGAAATCTTAAGATATCTTTACCAATTACATGCAACGAAGCAGGCCAAAAATTTTTATATAGCTTATCTTCTTGGTTAGGATAATTAAGAGCACTTAAATAATTAGTTAAAGCATCAAGCCACACATAAATTACATGTTTCGTATTATTTGGAACTTTAATACCCCAAGTAAAAGAGGTTCTGCTTACAGATAAATCTTTAAGTCCACTTTTTACAAAACTTATTACTTCATTTCTTCTTTGGAGAGGAAGTATAAATTTTTCATTTTTATCATAAAAGTCTAATAATTTTTTTTCCCAGGCAGATAGTTTAAAAAAAAAAGAATCCTCCTCTACCCATTCAACGGAAGATCCTGAAAAAGTAGAAATTTTTTTTCCATCTTTTGTATTGATTTCCTCTTCATTATAATAAGCTTCATCGGAAACTGAATACCAACCCTTGTATTTTGACAAATAAATATCACCAGATTTTACCAGCCTGTTCCATAAATCTTCTACAGCTAAATGATGTCGTGTTTCTGTAGTTCTAATAAAATCATTATTAGAAAGACATAATTTAAAAGTAAGTTCTTTAAAAACTTTAGATATAGAATCGCAAAAAGCCAATGGTTCCATATTATTACTCTGGGCTGCTTTTTGAATTTTAAGACCATGTTCATCTGTGCCTGTCAGAAAATGAACATTAAAATTATCAATTACTTTAAACCTAGCGAAAACATCAGCTATAATGCTAGAATAAGCATGACCCATATGAGGTGATCCAGAAGGATAATAAATAGGTGTTGTAATATAAAAGTTATCTTTGTTCATTATTGTTTAATAGATTTTTGATAGTAATAAAAACATTTTTTTCATTTAGATTATACTTTTTGACATTATGAAGATGATTTAAAATTTTATTATGAGTTAAAAGATAATAACTATGCATATCTGTATTTTTAATACATAAATCGTGATAATATTTATCTATAAAAGTTGAAATAAAGGATAGAAGTTCTAAATCTTTACTAGTTTTATATAATTCCATAAAACAGTTAATACATGATAATGGATCATTTATACTAATTTTTTTACTTTCAAGAGTTGCTAAATATTTTAACAAGTTTCCATGGGAATCAAAAAAACAATTATCAGGTAATCTAGTTAAGTCATTATCGATCTCATAATTAGATAATATTTTACTTAAAATTTCCCTTTTTGAAGAATTTTTTAAAAAGAATTTAAATTCTACACAGCGAGATTTTATGGTATTTAAAAGCTTGCAAGCATTGTTATGGATAATAAAAAAAAATGTATTATTCGATGGTTCTTCTAAGGCTTTTAGTAATGAATTAGATGAACTTAAATTTAAATATTCTACGTTATCTATCAAAACTATTTTTAAAAGTTTTGAAAAAGTTGATTTATTAAGAAATTTTAATAAATTTCTAATTTGTTCTATTTTTATATCTTTTTCAGATACTTTATTATCAATTAAAAAAAAATTCGGATGCGACCCTAATTTCATAAGTTTATAACTAACGTTATTTTTGTTAATTGAATGATTTTGTATAGAATACATATCATCTTCATTTTTAGAGAATAAATAGTTTATGAAATGATAAACAAAGGTAGATTTTCCTAGACCCTTGCTACCACTAAGCAAAATGGAGTTTGGCAATTTTTTATTATCATGTAACTTCGAAAAAAGATTAAAATAAAAATCGTAACCAAATAACTCAAGTTGATCAATGGGTTTATTTATAGATAAGTATTCGTTAACCATAAATATTATTTTATTAGTTTGATAACATTGTTAAATATAATTTTTTCAACTTCATCTGTATCATTGCTATTATCTAAAATTACATATTTCTTTTTATTTCCTTTTGCAATTTTAATAAAAGCATTTTGTGCTCTAGTATAAAAATTTTTAGAAAATTTATCATATCTGTTCATTTTTTTTCTTTGTTTTAATCTCTTTAATGCTTTTGAGATTTTGATTTTAAGTATAAATGTCAAATCTGGCTTAACACCTTTTAAAATATATTTATGCACAGATTGAATTAGTTTTTTACTAACACCTTTTCCATATACCTGGTAAGCAAAAGTAGAATCTATAAATCGATCACATATTACGATTTTTTTCTTATTTAAAGATGGGAGCAGTTTATTTTTAATATGTTCGTTTCTAGACGCTAGATAAAGCAATGTATCTGTGTATTTATCAAATTTTTCTTTTGAATCTGTATGAAAATAATCTTTAAGAATAACATCTCGAATTTTCTCTGCACTGCTTGTACCACCAGGCTCTCTAGTTAAAATAACTGGTATTTTAATTTTTTTTAATTTTTTAAGTAATTTTCTACTTTGGTATGATTTTCCAGAACCTTCAATACCTTCAAAAATTATAAGTAGAGGTTTTTTTTTATACATCACCCCATACCAGAAAGTTAAAAGACTTATAGATTCTTGAGAAAATATTACTTCTTTTGACACTTTCGTTTGATAAAACATCAATTTCCTTTATCAAATCGCCAGCTATATAAATGCTTAGTGATCCAATCTTGTCACCTTTAACAATGGGAGATTCCAAAGGCCCATCATATTCGAGTATAGCCTTTATAGTCTTTTTCTTTCTTTTTGGAACTGTAAGATAAATATCTTCTGATGGAACTACTTCAATTTTTTTCTTTTTTCCCAACCATACATCGATTTTTGCTATAGGTTTTTCTTTTATCGCAACTTCCACTGTATCGAAATTTCTTAAACCCCAGTTTAATAATTTTGCAGACTCTCTAGATCTAAGATTTTTATTAGGAAAACCACTACTAACAGCAGTAAGTCTTCTTTTTCCATTTTTTATAGAAGATGCTAATGAATATTTTTCAACTGTGAGAAAGCCTGTTTTAATCCCGTCTACTCCTAAATTTTTATACAATAGCGGATTTCTGTTCCCTTGGGTTATGGGATCGCCGCCAGTTCTATCCCAGGTAAAAGTTGTCTCTTTAAAATAAGAATAATACTCAGGGTATGTATCAATCATATATTTAGACATAATCAGTATATCTCTAACTGTAGAATAATTGTCTGAATCATTAATTCCTGATGAATTACTAAAGTTGGTATTTTTTAAACCTATTTCATTCGCCTTTTCATTCATTAGAATGACAAAATCTTTTTCGGTGCCAGATAATCCTTCAGCAAGAGCTACACAAGCATCATTGCCCGAAACTATAATTATACCTTTTAATAAATCTTCAACTGAAACTTGATCATTAAGCATTATAAACATAGAAGAATAACCGCTCCGAGACATTCTCCATGCTTTTTCAGAAACGGTAATTTTTTCGTCTAGAGAAGTCTCTCCCGTTTTTAATAAATCAAAAGCAACTAAAGCTGTCATTATTTTTGTCATGGATGCGGGGTATATTTTTGTATCAGCATCTTTTTCATAAAGAATTTTTCCAGAGAAGTGGTCTTGAAGAATTACATAGTTGGCATTTATTTCAATTTCAGAAAAAGTTTTTTGTTGATTTAACAAAAAACTAAGAAATATAAGGAAAAGTTTTATAAATTTCATTTTATTCATTATAAACATTTAACGCATCGAATCCTAAATTATTTAAACTAATATATGTTTTTTTTAAAGCTTTAAAATTTTCAAAAGGACCAATAAAAAGCCTATATTTATTATTATTAATTTTTTTAATTGAAATATCTTTTATTTTAGTTTTATTTTCTAGATCGGTCTTTAAGTTATTAGCAGATTCAAGATAATAAAAATCAGAAATTACAATAATAAAATTTTCTTTTTTAATTTCTTTTGAAGATTTTTTCTCTACGTGACCTAGGTTATTAATCTCAATTTCATTGATAGGAGCTTTTTCTGCTACATTTTTTTCCTCATCAAAAATATTGCTTTTTTTTGCTACAAAAGTTTTATTCTTTTTAATTTCAAAGATTTCTACATATGGATTATTTTTATCAAGTTCTAAAATAGAACTAACTTCATTGCTAATTAACACATGAAATATATTTGGAAAAATAGCTTGTTTATGAACTTTAGTATCAATAAATCTAGAGTTTATAGGATTAATTATTTTTATTGGTGTATTTGTCCTTAAAATATTATGCATAACAACTATTTTACTATTGTTTAACTTTTTATTAACCACTCTATCTTGAAAAAGATCGTCCGAATAAATGAGCGCAAAACCAGAAGATGAATAATATTTTTTGTTTTCAAGCTTTTTATTAACTTTAAGATCAGCGCAAGATGAAAATATAAAAAGTAAGAAAAAAAGTAAAAAAAATTTATTTAATTTCATATTTTAATCATTCCTGCTAAAGTACATACACTTATTCCAAATCTTAAAGATCTGTTCCATTTAAGAATTTTCTCATAATTTTCAAATACTAAAAAAATTGGAGAATTTTCTTTGCCATCAGGCAATATTAAAGCCGCGTTTAAATTTGTTTTTAATTCACTGCCATCAAAGTTAACAACGCCCATTTTTTTCCAATTTGATATTTTAAATCTATGAGAAATATTTCTTGCAGACTGATTTATATACTTCTTCTTTATTTTATTTTTTAATTTAACTTTGTAAAAACAAGGTTCATCTTTTTCCCAACCAATTTTGCTAAGATAATTAGCTGCGGAGGCAAGAGAATCTTCTAAAGATTTTTTAAGTTCAATTTTATTATCTTTATTATAATCAATTGCATAATTACTTATTGTTGAAGGCATGAATTGAAAATTTCCATATGCCCCTGCCCACGATCCATAAAGTGTTTTAGGGTCAATTAACTTTTTATCAATTAATTTTAATAGCGTTAATAATTGAGATGAAAAGAAATCTCTCCTTCTTTTATCAAAACTTAATGTAGCTAATGAGGAAATTATATCCATTTTTCCTACATGTTTGCCAAAATTAGTTTCTATTCCCCAAAGAGCTAATAATAGCTCTTTATCCACTGAAAATTTTTTTTCTACTTCAGTAAATAATATTTTATTAATCTCTAGTAACTTTCTAGCTTTCTTAACGCGAGCCGCGTTAGCTCGTTTATTTACATATGTATTTGTGTCTTCAAAAAATTCAGGTTGTTTTCTATCATATTTAATTACTTGTTCTAAAAATTTAACTTCAGAAAATGTTATATTAATTGTTTTCTGGGACACTCCTTTGGTGAGTGCGAATTCTTTAAATGAAGAAAGCCATAATTTAAAATCGTCATCATGGGTATTAGAATATGCTGTATTAAAAATTATAGTAGAATTTATAATTATTAAGAAAAGAAATTTACAAAATTTAAGCATTATATTTTATGTATCATAAGAGCTATGATTTAACTATTCATTTAAATCTTTAAATATAAGTAATTGTTTACAACTTTTAACGATCTTTTTTTATTATCAAAGATTTTTATCATTTTAAATTAATTATTATTCATTAATTTCTTATAAATTTTGAGGTACGTAAATTCAAGTTTTACATCTTCAAAAAAGAAATGGTGATGATGAAGTGATGTGGCATAAAAAAATAAAAGAATGAAGAAATAAGTTTTAAATTTTTTTTTTAATAAAATACTATTTATATTGGTAAAATTAGTATTTTTATGAAGAATAATTAAGTTATTGTTTATTAAAAAAAATATATTAAAGGCAATAAGGTAAAAATGAATTGAAAACCATCTTGACCAATCTTCACTTACATAAAATAAGGGTA
>Ga0114999_10005487_pt1 | contig 14939 bp, 13 predicted proteins | sample ArcticOcean_MG_C_3_FD_89820 | JGI IMG/M metagenome (GOLD analysis project Ga0114999, IMG submission 89820) | Marine microbial communities from western Arctic Ocean - ArcticOcean_MG_CB8_126 | ecosystem: Environmental > Aquatic > Marine > Oceanic | place: Arctic Ocean: Canada Basin | collected...
GCTACGACCGGGATGGTACCTGGTTCACCCGCTTTCCCAGACAGTCTCTCCACCTCTTCCGCAATACCAGCACGGCAGGCGGCATCGGATTCACCTATGCAGGGGAGGCGATCATCGAGTTGCCTCGGCATTCCTTCCATATCAGCGTCGTCGATCCCACCGACCCGACTGCCGGGCTTCTGTTGTTGAACTACTATGGCAGCGTCCACCACCTGCCGCTGTCGGCGCCGGGGGATGTTCCCGAGTGGGGTGACGTGGCCGAGTTGTTCACCTTGCACGGCGAGCCATTCAACCGCATTACCACGTTGCAGTCGGGAATCGGGGTGTCAGATGTACTCGACGCGGGACGCTTCGACATTTTCGCCGCCGACAACGCTGGCAACATCGACTGGGCGCGGTGCTACGGACGCGACTCCGCGAATCGACCGATCTACGACACGCCGCGCAAGGTCAAGCAGCGCAATCCACACGTCAACGGCGGTATCTTCTCGGTCCCCACGGTCGGCGACTGGCGTGGTCAGGGCGTGCCAGATCTCCTCGTCGGCAGCATCGAGGGGTACATTTTCTGGTACAAGACACTCTCGACCGACCCACTGCGCTTTGCCCCGCCGGAGCGGGTGCGCTATGGAGCGACTGAGATCCGCCGGCTGGCGACACCGTACCCCTCGGGAGGGCAAAACTGGGGCGGCTCCCAGGGCCCGTACGATGGTGAGACGGGCGGCTACAGCAATCCCGTTCTGATCGATTGGAATGGCAACGGGCTGCTCGACCTGGTCGTGTCCGACATGGTCAGCCTCTATGAGTGGTATCCGAATTGGGGCACACAGACCGTGCCGGAACTGGGGCCACCGCAGCGTCTGTACATTACCGACGGATCGCCGCTCATAGGACCCTGGCGACAGCAGCCGGGGATCGGCTGTTTCAGTAACGACGTGCTCCCGGACATCATCATTCAGGATCTGGACCTGGATCTGGCTCTGTACCGACGTGCAGGACATGAGGACCTGTCGGCCCTGCAACCCGGCGAGAAGCTGCGCTACGAAGACGGTTCGCCAATCAAGACACACGGTGTCTACACGCCGCCTGGCGGCGACGGGCGCGGACGCACCAAGCTCAACGTGGTTGACTGGGACGGTGATGGTCTCCTCGATCTCCTGATCGGTGTCGGCCCACAGCACGGCAGCCCCTATCGCGGCAGCTATGTCCTGTTCGCAAGGAACGTCGGATCCAATCGTGAGCCGGTGTTCTGTAAGCCCGTCGTCCTGTTGTTCGACGGGGAAGGCCAGCCATTGGAATTCTGGCGGCATGGGGTGCACATGGCCCCGGTCGACTGGGACGGCGACGGCGCCTTCGAGCTGGTGGCCGGGGCGGACCAGGGGCATATCTGGTACTGGCACCCCGACCACTTCGGCCGTCCGGCTCACGGCGATCCGACCGCGGCCCAACGACCCGATGGAGAGCAGGGCTTCGGTCCACGGGACGACTCCAAGGCCGGAGACGCCGTTTGAGCAGCAATCGATCAGCCCTACAGCAATGATCTGGCATGATGACCGGGGAACTGCTGATGGCTATCTGGCTCGAACGGGCGCCTCGCGGCCTAACGTTTTTGACAACGACTCTGCCTCAATCAATGCCTGGATGTATAACCGATCTCGATACTCCCGCGCGGCTCATCGATCTGGATGCCATGGAGCACAACATCCAGAAGATGGCCGCGTACTACCAGGGGATAGGCGCCGACCGACGGCCGCACGGAAGACCCACAAGACCCCCCTCATCACGTACAAGCAGATCGAGGCGGGGGCGATTGGGGTGACGTGCCAAACACTGGGAGAGGCGGAGGTTTTCGCGCGCCGGGATCAAGGGAATCCTGATCTCGAACCAGATCGTCAGGGCCCGCAAGATCGTGCAGTTGCCGGGCGTCCGGCTCAGGGGGATCTGGTCACACGACTTGTCTACCCCCGACGTGGTCGACTTCGAGGAACGGAAGATCAAGCACGACGCGGCGCTCGAGCCACGGTTGCGTCGTCGTTTACGGACATCGATGCCGCCGGGGACACCAGCCGCATCGATGTTGAAGCTGTCCTTGCTGGTCCAAAACTCAATGCGGCGGTTTCCGTCTGGTCCCTGCACCCCGAACAGATCAACGTATACAAGGCCGGCTATCAAGAAATGTTCGAACGCTTGTCCGCTGCCGTGAGGGCCGCGGCTCCCCTTGGTCGTCCCGTCTACATGTATCTGCAGAGCAACGCTGATGAACACCAATTCGAGCAGGTAGCCACACATACCCATGTGCTCGGGCAGGGCAATGATCTCGCGACGCATGCCAGGGCTCATCAAAGGATCGACCTCAAGGCGTCCGTCGAGCGATCATTCGCGGCGATTGCCAGTTCAAGCTGCGGTCGTTGAGGGCCCTGAGACCCTTACTGCGGAAGCCCTGTTTATCCCACACCGAGGCAATCCCACAGAACCCTCCGCCGCCTCTCCTCGGCGCTCCTGGATCCTGCAAGGTGAGGAGTCTGTGCTGGTGGTGAACAGCGCCTCGGAATCGCTGCGTGAGGTGAGCGATCAGGCCGAGTAGTGGCGGGGGACCCGGAAGAGATCTTTCCGGCTACCCTGGGCGGATAGTACGTATAAGCGGTCATTATGAGTCTAGGTGTGCGTCTTGCAAGCAGCACGTGATGTATTTCGTCTGCAGGTGGCCCCGCGTGCGGGGAGGATGGTTTGGAATCGAATCATCGAAAAGGCGTCGGGAAACGTCTGGTTGCTCACGCCGAGGAATTGGCTTGCTCGAAGTCTGCTCCAGTTCCTGGAAGTGAAAATATCGAAGGATGCCAAAGTGGTGTACTTGGTCGAAGCAGTATCTGACCGGAAGACTTTCAATCTATACTGGCGACTATTCAATGCTACCCAATCGAAAACCATTCAAACGTCCTCCCAAGCGATTTCAACCCAGGGGTGTCCCGATCCTTTACGAGGATCATGATATCGTGGTCGTTGATAAGGCCAGTGGTCTGCTGACCGTGAGCACGGACCGAGTTCGCGAAAACACGGCCTACTTTCTGTTGACCGACTACGTCCGAAAAGGAGATCCCAAATCCAAAAACCGGATGTTTATCGTGCACCGGCTGGACAGGGATACATCAGGCGTTATCGTGTTTGCCAAGAACGAAGCTGCTAAGCGCTTTCTTCAGGGCGAGTGGTCGACATTTCAGAAGAAATATTTCGCTGTTGTTCACGGGATACTTGATCAGAAAGAGGGCGTCATCAGCTCTTATCTGGCTGAGAATAGTGTCCATAGAATGTATTCTGTCCAAGACCCCGACCAGGGGAAACTGGCGAAGACGGGCTACAAAGTTCTGAGCGAATCCACCGACTACTCTCTGCTTGAAATCGATCTGCAAACGGGTAGAAAAAACCAGATCCGAGTTCACCTCGCAGATGCGCATCATCACGTCGTTGGGGATAAGCAGTATGGAAGGAAAGAGGAGAGATCCATCAAGCGACTGGCTCTCCACTCTGCTTCTCTGAGCTTGATACATCCCTGGTCGAAGGAGGAAATGACTTTCGAGGCGCGGATGCCCACTTCTTTCACTGCACTCATGAAGTGATTAAAGCAGGCGTCCGGTTACCGACGCCATGACGCGTAAGCGAAGTACAGGATCCGTGCCGCGGACCTAGCCTGGTTCAGGACCGCACCTCGATGTGCCGCACGAGAAGGGTCCCCCTGGCGCAGATCGGCCAGAATGACAGCCATCAGAAGGCCTTGATAAAGCGTTTGTGCGCCGCCAGCAGACGGTTGCCCAGGTCCATCACCTGTTCGCAGTTCAGCTGTGCACACACCGGATCGGCGCGCAACGCCTGCAGTGCCATGTGCCGATTGCCGGCGAAACACGCGTCTACCATCTGCAGGTTCAGTTCAGCGTAAGGTGTGACAAAGCCCACGACGGAGCGCGGCAGCGTCAGGCAGGTTCGAGATCTGTCCCGTAGTCGGCAGGTTGCCGACATCCACGAACATCTGTCCCTGACTGTGCGCGTTGATGATGTCTGCCGCCGTCTCCCGGCTGCGCTGCAGGAACTGATCGGGGATGCCTGTAGCCAGCCACTACCTGTACCGTAGTGACGAAGCAATCTTCGCAGGTCCTTATGGCGTTGGTGCATGGCGTACGCAGATTCGCTTCCTCTTGCACAATAAATAGACGAGTTCCGCGAATATTCAATCATCCTGTAGGAGAGTCCCATGCAGCAAGAGACGATTCTGTATTTGAGTCGGCAGGACGTGGAAGACATCGACCTGCCGATGTTGTCGATCATCGACGCCCTGGAGCAGATGTTCAGGGAGAAAGGCGCGGGCCGTGTCGAGATGCCACCGAAGCCTGGCATCCATACGAGGCAGGACGCCTTCATCCACGCCATGCCGGCCTACATCCCGAGTCTGGAAGTGGCGGGTGTGAAATGGATCTCAGGCTATCCCGGAAACCAGGCGAGGGGCCTGCCCTACATCACCGGGTTGCTGATCCTGAACGATCCAGAGACCGGCATCCCTACGGCCATCATGGATGCCACCTGGATCACGGCGCAGCGCACCGGCGCAGCCACGGCTGTGGCCGCCCGGCACCTGGCGCGACCCGACAGCCGCACGGCGGGCATCATCGCTTGCGGCGTTCAGGGACGCAGCAATCTGCAAGCGCTGGCCTGTGTGTTCGCACTGACTCGAGTGCGGGTGTTCGATCTCCACGCAGAAGTGGCTGAGCGTTTTGCCAGTGAGATGTCGGTGGAACTCGAGATCGATGTAGAGGTCGTCGCTGAGCCGAGGCAGGCCGTTGTCGATACCGATCTGGTGGTGACCAGTGGCCCGATCCTGAAGAGTCCGACACCCGTGATCGAGGCTGACTGGTTGGCACCGGGGGCCTTCGCCTGTCTCGTCGATTTCGATTCTTACTGGACGGGTGCTGCTCTACGCCAGGCAGACAAGCTGGCCACCGATGATCTGGGGCAACTCGGTTACTACCGTCAGGCGGGTTACTTCAGTGACACGCCGGCACCCTACGCCGACCTCGGCCAGATCGTCGCAGGACTTGAGCCGGGCCGGGAACGCGAGCACGAGCGCACCATCGCGATCAATCTGGGCTTGGCGCTGGAAGACATGGCGACTGCTATGCTCGTGTATGAGCGCGCCGTCAAACTCGATCTCGGCATGAGACTGCCGATGTAGTGGGACATACCCCTCGCACAATCCCGGTCCCGCCGGTGCCCGTCCTCGTCACGGACATAGACGCTGTTTTCCTGCTATGAACGGTATATTTTGCAAAAAAAACACGGGGAATAATTATGAAAAGGCGTTCTTTTCTCGCAGCTTCCGCCTGTTCAGGCGCTGCATTAACTGCTCTGGGCGGCTGCACGGAACAATCGACTGGAAAACAGATGACAGACAGCACCCGTTCACTTGCCGGATATTCGCTTGAGGAGCTACGCGAACTATATCGATACGACCTTTTCGATGATTACATGCCGTTTATCTATGAGCATGTGGTAGATCATGAATACGGCGGATTCATGTGCAATACCGACCGTGACGGCAGAAATATCACCGGCAACAAACGGACATGGTTTGAGGGGCGCGGCATCTGGGTATGCTCTCATCTGTACAATACGCTCGATCCGGATCCCAAGCATGTTGCGATTGCGAGAAAATCCGTTGAATTCATGATGAAACTGAAACCGGCGGCAGGTGTGCTCTGGCCCGCCGACCTATCCCGCGAGGGCACCCCGCTCGGCGGCCCGGATCCGATATTCTACGGCGATATGTTCATGGCAAACGGACTGCAGGAATTTTCTCAAGCATCCGGCGAAGACAAATGGTGCGATCTTGCCAAACAGATCATCCTGCAATGCCTCGACATATACGACAACCGCCCTGACTACGGCAATCTCCCCGCAAAAGATGGCGTTCCCGAAGTTGTGCGTCCACGGCTCATCGGTCATTGGTTCGTGCTGTTAAGGGCGACCACGCAGTATCTTGAAAAGCATGAAGATCCGGAAATGGTGGCTGTCAACGATCGCTGTATCGACGCGATTATGAACTACCATTACAATCCGGATTACGGACTTTTCGATGAACATCTCAATCATGATCTGTCGCGGATCGACAATGACTACGGGCAGGTAGTTACCGGCCATGGTCTCGAAACGATGTGGATGGTCATGTTCGAGGCGATCCGTCGCGGCGACAAAACCCTATTCAATACTGCGGCTGAACGGTTTAAACGGAGCATCGAAGTGTTCTGGGATGATGTGTACGGCGGCATGCTTGCCGGGCTCGAGCACGTGGACAAGAACATCTGGGAGACCTCGAAATCCCTCTGGCTTCAGGAGGAAATTTTGATCGGCACCCTTTCCGCATACGAGCATACCGGCGCCCAGTGGGCCAAAGACTGGTTCGAAAAACAGTATACCTATGTCCGCGAAACCTACCCGCTGAAATCTCACGGGCACGCGCTATGGCAGCTGTACGGCGACCGCAAAGTAACCTATCTGGAACGCGCAACTCGTGTCGGGAATTTCCATCATCCGCGGCATCTGATGATCAATCTTCAGGCGCTCGACCGAATGATCGGTGCGGTTTGAGTATTGCATGATGATGCCGAGATCTGACCCTCGTCGGTGTGGTAGACGCCAAACTTCTTCAGCGAATAGAGGGAATACACGAGGCTGAACATGACGCCGAGGGTGAGCCAGCGCAGCCGATTCCACTCGCCTTCGAGTTTGATGCCGACTTTCTCGAAAAAGGGAGTAGGCAGTTCGGCGCCGATCATCTCGTAGACGAATTTCGCTAGCGACTCACGAGCGTGTTGAGCTGTCCAATGAGGGCGAAATTGCTCAGGACCACGGTGTCGAAGAATCAGCGTTTGTTCTCAGGCATTGTCCGCGTCGGCGTCGCCATATGCCGTCCGCTGCTCGATGCCGCGCTCCTGGAGCTAACCTCGCAGGTCGAGGGCGTGCTGCCCCATCGCCTTGCCCAGCCTGGACAGGCTGATGAATCCTCCCTGGTACGCTGACAGCGCTTGTTGCTGGGCCACAGGAGGCGGTCGATGTCGGTCTGGTAACAAGTGGTGATCGCGTCTCGCACCCACTGAGCTTTGCTGGTGCCGCGCGCCCGCGCCAGTTGTTTCAGATACGTGTCCGTCTCTTTGTCGAGCTTGATGTGCAAAGCGCCATCTTGTGCCATTGTCTTGCCTCTTTTGATGACCTCACACGTCCCTGGGCACAATATTGGATAGCTAGCCAATATCGTGTATAGAGCGAGGCAATCTGCTAGGGCACGACCGAGTGGCCGCTCGTTCTCACCAATAACGCAGGGCGTCCTCGAACAGGGCAGCCAATTCTTCGGCGCCGGCAGGTCTGGGGGACAGCTTGGTCACCCGGTGTTGTGGCAGGGTGCCCTCCACGAGGGTCGGAATGTCAGCACTGGAATAGCCGAGATCTTGCAGGCCATTCGGCATCTGCATGTCGCGCATCATCTCAATGATTCGATCCGCCAATACCTGACCTGCATCCGCATCAGCCGCAGTCGATATGTCAGCGCCCAGGACCTGTGCCGCATGTAGATGGCGGCCAGGATTTGCCTGGCCCGTGAAGCGGAAGACGGCGGGTGCATTGACGATGACGGCGATTCCGTGGGGTACCATCGCGTGATCGACATCGTATCCCGGTGGTCGATAGTCGCGGACCTTGCCGGCGACAGGATAGGACATGCCGTGGGGTAGGTGGACGCCGGCATTGCCAAAGCCGATGCCCGCAAAGGCTGCAGCCAGCAACATCTGGCCACGCGCTTGTTCGTCATCGGCGTCACCGATCGCCCGCGGCAGATAGGCCGCCACCAGACGCAACGCCTCAAGCGACCACAGATCGCTGATGGGATTGGCGCCCTGGTAGGCGGGTCGCAGAATCGGTCGTTCGGGGCGCGGTCGACGATCGAAGGGGATCGCTGTGTACGATTCCAGGGCATGACTCAACACGTCGAGTCCCGTGGACGCGGCCACGGCCGGTGGCAGTTCCCGGGTGTTGTCCGGATCGACGATTCCCAGGACTGGCTTGAGTCGCCTGTGGGCAATGCCGGTTTTCGCTTCCATCTCCACCAGATCGAAGATGGCGACACCCGTCGTCTCCGAACCCGTGCCCGCCGTTGTCGGAATGGCGATCAGTGGTTTGAGTGGCCCAGGTGGGGGCTTGCCGGCACCGATGGGCGCGTTGACATAGTCGAGGAAATTGTCCGGCGGATGTGTGGCGTAGAGATTGGCCGCCTTCGCCGTGTCGATACTCGAACCGCCACCCACAGCGATGTAGCCATCGAAAGCACCCTCCGTGGCTACCTGGATCGCCTCCTGGAAGGACGCATCCGTCGGCTCCACGCGGGTACGGTCGAAGAGTTCATGCGCCACGCCCGCATCATCCAATGATTGCCGCACAACCGCCACGGGCTCACGGCCGGACAGATTCGCATCGGTGACGACGAGGACTCTTTGCAAGTTGAGATCGGCTGCATCCATGCCGACTTCTGCCGTAATGCCCTTGCCGTAGCGAATGTTGGATGTCGCCATCTCAAAGGCGGTATCGCGTTCCAATGTGTTCTCAGCTTTCCGCATGGGGGATAACGAACTCGGCACCTCCGGAGGTGCTTTCTGGCCAGCGCTGCATGATCGATTTCTGCCTCGTGTAGAAGCGCACGCCCTCTTCACCGTACACATGCATGTCGCCGAAGAGACTCCGCTTCCAGCCGCCGAAGCCCTGCCACGCCATGGGCACCGGGATCGGTACGTTGATGCCGACCATCCCCACCTGCACGTTACGACCGAATTCTCGCGCCAGATTTCCGTCGCGGGTAAAGATGCTGACGCCATTGCCATACTCATGCTCGTTGATCAACTGCAAGCCCGCGGCGAAGTTGTCGACGCGAACACAGGACAGGACGGGGCCGAAGATTTCCTCGCGATAGACACTCATGTCCTGGCTCACATGGTCGAACAGCGTGCCTCCGAGCCAGAAGCCGGATTCGAAACCTGGTGCGGTGAATCCACGTCCGTCCACTCGCAACTTGGCACCTTCGTCGACGCCTTGTTGGATGAAACCCTCAATTCGCTCGCGTGCAGCGGCTGTAACAATTGGCCCCATCTCGGCGTCTTCTGACGTTCCAGAGCCCACCCTCAGCGCCGCGACCGCCTTTGCCAGTCTCGGCATGATCTCGTCTGCAACACGACCGACCAGGACGGCTACAGAGATCGCCATGCAGCGTTCTCCGGCCGAACCGTAGGCGGCACCGACGAGGGCGTCGACGGCCTTATCGAGATCAGCATCGGGCATGATCAGCATGTGATTCTTTGCACCGCCGAGTGCCTGAATCCGTTTGCCATAGTGGGCGCCGGTTTCATAGATCTGGTTGGCGACGGCAGTGGAGCCGACAAAGGAAACGGCAGCCACATCGGGGTTCGCCAGCAGCGCATCGACCGCGACGGCGTCTCCCTGAACGACATTGAATACACCATCAGGAAATCCTGCCTCCTGCATCAGCTCTGCACACAGAAGTGATGGTGTCGGATCGATCGGTGAAGGTTTCAGAACGAAGGTGTTGCCGGCTGCAATGGCGATGGGAAACATCCACATAGGAACCATCACCGGGAAATTGAACGGCGTCACGCCGGCGACGACGCCCAATGGCTGACGCATTGTCCAATTGTCAATGCCGCTGGCGACCTGCTCCGTGTAGTCACCCTTCAACAGCTGTGGGATCCCGCAGGCGAACTCGACGATCTCAATGCCTCGCTCAACTTCGCCCCCAGCATCGGAAAGAATTTTGCCGTGTTCGCGGGTGATGGCCGCTGCCAGTTTCTCCTTGTGCTGATTCAGCAAGCCGAGAAACCGATTCATGACGCGGGCGCGCCGAATAGGGGGCAGCGCCGACCAGGCTGGGAAGGCAGCGCGGGCAGCGGCGATGGCGGCGTTGGTCTCTGTCGCCGATGCTAGCGGGACGCGTGCCGTTGTCTCTCCCGTGGCGGGATTGAATACGTCTTGTTCGCGGCCACTGTCACCGGGAACCCGATGTCCGCCAACGTAGTGTGAAATAGAATCGCTTGAGCTCATGACTCTCCTTGGGATGGAAGCTGGCTCTACGTAAGTGACGATGGCTCCGAAGGTCCAGTGAGACGTTCAAGCCGGCCATCTTGGGCAATAGATGGCGATCAGCGCATGGGCATCCTACACTTGGCCCGGAAGTTTCCGATCCGACCTCAAGTAGATCCCACAGGAGCAGACATGTATATCGGAACCCAAGGCGCCTTCGCTGAAGATCACGATCTGGAGATGCTCGCGCAGTTGGGCGTGAACAACATCGATACAACGCCCAAAGAGCCGATCAACACGTGGTCCACCGATCTACTGACGAGCTATCGCGAGCGCTGTGCGAAGTTCGGCATCAGTCTCGAGATGATGCACTTCATCGGATCAGGCAGTGCGCTACGGGACGAACACACAGGTGCCATCTTTCTGAAGCCGAGTGACGAGCGAGAGCGGCAGCTTGATCTGGCGTGCAATGTGATTCGCATGGCAGGCGAAGCGGGTCTTCGCGGCCTCAACTACAACATCACGATCCTCGGCCACCTGCGAACTGAATCGGAAACAGGAAGAGGTGGGGCGCGGTTGTCGACATTCAACTACGACGAGCTGCTTTCGCAGGGATCGCCCCGGCAGAAGGGAGCCTCAGGTTTTGACGAGTTTGAGGACGGCCCGGCAGATGCGGATGAAATGTGGGAACGGATCGAGTATTGGCTGAAGAGAGTCGTGCCGGTGGCAGAGGAATACAAAGTGCAGCTCGCCTGTCATCCCTCCGATCCCGGTATCGGTGTAGGTGTCACATACCGCGGCGTCGATCGCGTGTTGGGTATGTCGGAGGGATTCAAGAAACTCATCGATCTGTATCCAAGTGATTACAACGGTCTGAATTTCTGTGTCGGCTGTCACTCTGAGTGCCTGGAGAATCCTTCGCAGGATATCTTCGACACGATTCGCTATTTCGGTGAGCGCAAAAAGCTCTTCAACATCCACTATCGAAATATCAAAGGCAGTCTAGGCAAATTCGTCGAGGTCTTCCCTGATGAGGGAGATGTGGACATGATCGACGTGATGCGAGTGTTGAAGGAAGTCGACTACCAATACATGATCATGCCTGATCACGTGCCCGGGATCTCTGGCCCAGAGCCAGGGCGTGTCGGTATGGCGTATGTCTTTGGCTATATCCATGCTGCCTTGCAGGCGGCGAATGCCAACTGAACTAAATTTTCGTTGCGAGATCCCGGTCATCGACGCCAATGTCGGCGTCGGCCACCGACACGACCGACCGTCACCCTTCGCTGACGCGCCCGCGTTATTGGCGCAAATGGATCGGCATGGTGTCGATCAGGCGCTCGTCTACCACGTTCAGGGCGAACAGGTAAGTGCTCTGGATGGCAATGACGCTCTACACGAGTGGGTTGCCGCTGGTGCGGGGCGGCTGCAGCCCGCGTGGATGGCGTCGTTGGGGCCGGAATCACTGCAGCAACTGCAGCAGCTGCATGCGGACCGTCTGGTTCGGGCCGTGCGACTTCACGACACGATGTCGCTGCCGACACCACTTACAAGCTGGATCTATGGCGATCTGCTTGAGTGGCTGCAACAGGAGGGGATCCCTCTGTGGATCTCCCTGGCGGACAATGATCCTGTAGAGCTTGCCGATACATTGGCTGACTTTCGCGCACTGCGAACCGTGATCGTAGGCGCTCACTATGTACACGCGCAGCTGGTCGCGCCGCTGATGAAGCACCTGCCGAGGTCGTGCCTGGAACTGAGCCGTTTCGAAACACCCGGTGCGATTGAGGATCTGGTCACGCAGATCGGCGCACGACGTCTGCTGTACGGCTCCTTCTGCCCACGCTATGCCATGGGCCCCATCCTCTGGGCACTCCACAGACAGCAGATCGACGCGGCGCAACTGCAGCGAATCCTTGACGGCAATACTCGTGAGTTGCTCGGACTCGAGACGGAGGTCTTCTCATGATTGCGGACGCACCCGTCATCGACTTTCACGGGCATGTGGGCAATTGGGAGCCCATTGGCATGCTCGACGATCCGCTACGCATGCTGCACGCGATGGATAGGGCAGGTGTGGATCGTGCCTGTGTCTTCAACATCTTTCATCCAGAGGGTCGTCGTGGCAACGACTCGACGGCAGCTTTCGTCGCGCAGCATCCGGACAGATTTATCGGCTTCGCCTATGTGTCACCGATGATGCCAGGCACGATAGAACCGGAACTGACGCGCGCGATCGATGAACTCGGCCTGCAAGCGATCAAGATTTATCCCCCCTACACGACGTATGCTCTCGATCACGAGGCGTGGCATCCGATTTTTGCCTTCGCCGAAGAGCGGGGCCTGACCGTGATATCCCACACGGACAATGGCGAACTGTCGGAGCCGCGAAAGTTCGGCGCAGCGGCGGCACGTTTTCCTGGTGCTCGTTTTGTGGCAGGACACTCAGGCAATGTCGAACCTTTCCGCACGCAGGCGATCGAAATGGCTCAGGCTCACGAGAATTTCTACCTGGAGACGTGCTCGACCTTTCGCCAACCCGGCGTGATCGAAAAGCTCGTCGCCGGCGCCGGTGCCGACCGCGTGTTGTTCGGCTCGGATCAACCATTGATGGATCCGCGGGTCCAACTAGGTAAGATCATCACCGCTGATCTGACAGACTCTGAGAAGCGACTAGTCATTGGTGGGAATGCGCAACGAATGCTCAACCTGATCTGAGGTTTGGGTTCCTTTGCGAAGCCCCATTCGAACCGTTATTCGAATTACCATTCGAGCTCTATGGAGACATACGTGGAAGAGCTGTTGTTGCAGGATGTGCAGGAAGCGGTAGGCCGCGTATTCAGCGGCCTTGAGACGGAAACCGGTGCGGCGCGGGCTCAGAACGTGCGTGGCTTGTCGTGGGTTCTGTCGCCCGCGACGATCGTGCATGCGCGTTCTGGCGATGCGGCGCTGCTGACCCAGATCCGGGACGGATTGATCGCCTTCGTCGACAGTTCGGTCGACGCAGATGGTCAAGTTGCACCGCTTTTGGGTAGCTTTCGTGAACTTCCCCCGTTCTGCGAAGCCTATGCGTATCTCAAGGCCCATGACCCACTGGACGAGCAGACGATCGCAAAGACGGAGGCCATGATTGCCGCCAGCGCCGATAGCCATCTGGGTGCGACGGATTGGGGGGCGCAGAATCGGGCCACCGTCGATGCGGCCGGCTTCTATGCAGCAGCGCAAGCTGTGCCCGATCATGCGAACGCGGCGCGCTGGCGTGGTTACGGTGATGGGCTGATCGAAGACAGCTGGGGACGATGGTCTATCGAGGACGCATCCATCTATGGTCCCTTCTGGCTGTTTTATCTGATCACAGCCGCTGAGGGGCTCGGTGGCCGGGACCAGGAGTTTCTGGAAAAGATCACGACGCGCTATTACTTCGAGCAGTATTCCCGACTGTTGATGCCCAATGGCATGTTACCTGACTGGGGTGATGGCGACTGGACTCACATGTGGACGTGGTATGTTGCCGTCATGGTGCGTGCAGCGGGTTGTTACCAACGGGGCGACTACCTGCATTTCGCCCAACAGCTCTATGAGACGCATCGACAGATGGCCCTCGCCGGCAACCAGATCGCGGCTTATTCACAAGCTGGCCTGGACGCGGGGGATGCTCTCTACAGTCTGGCAACGGCGCTGCGGTGGTTGGCGCAAGATCCACCACCCGCAGCATCTGAGTACGAGCTGCAGACGTCCGAAGAGATCGTCGACGATCTCGTGTCCAAGAAGATTGCCTTCCGTAATGACGGCGGAAAGCACGGCCGGGATGCGGCAAGCTATGGCTTGTTGAACTACCGTGACGCCGGACCTTATGGCCGCTATCAGCGGCAGTATCAGAACCAACAGCTCTATGCCTTCGAAGAGATGCCGCATCACGGACATGCGGATGAAAATTCGCTGGTCATGTTGATGGAGGCGGGCACGGTGTTGCTTGCCGATGGCGGCTATCGACGCACGGCGCACGATGGGTGGCGTGCCGATCTGTATCACAATCGCCTGGTGGCCCGTCTGGGTTGGCCGAATGACCACGAAATGATGCCCTACCTGAAGGGCAATCCCCAATACATGCCAGTGCGCACCGAGAAGATTCACTTTGGCAACTTTGGATCCCTCGACTATTCGCGTACACGCCTGGTAGACGATGACCGCGGTTACACAACGGATCGCATCGTGCTCTTCGTTCCGGCGACAGGGATGTATGTCATCGTTGATGCTGTCCTCATCGACCGTGAGGGGCCGAAGTCCTTTACCAACATGTGGCATCCTGATGGCATCCTGGCACAGGGAGATTTTGACGAGGAAGGATCACACTGGGTGCGTTCGTGGCCCGAGCGAATACCTATTCGGGACGAATATTGGACGAATCGCCATGAACGTGAACTGCTCGTGCAGTTTCTGGGTAATCGCGACAAATACTCTCAGGTTCGCAGCATCGATCGGCGCTTCAATCCGTCAACGGCGTTTCTGCAGTTTCTCTACGGCTATTTCTATCCAGGGCAGCGTCTCGGTTTCGTCACTGTATTGACGCCGCATGTGACAGGCACCTTCGACGACAGCCTGCTGGACCGGGTCCAGATACTTCAGGACGATGCCGGGTCTTTTCGCACATTGGGTCTGCGTATGGATGTGGGGGGCGCCCAAGCCACGGTTGGGCTCAAGCTGGATACCAACATCGGCATGACGAATCTGCGGGGGCGGCCCATGTTCGACTGGCAAACGGGTGCCGTCGACTACGGGTCGCTGCAGACCGATGCGGACTTCGCCTTCGTCGTCGATCGTGA
>Ga0114999_10005488_pt1 | contig 14938 bp, 14 predicted proteins | sample ArcticOcean_MG_C_3_FD_89820 | JGI IMG/M metagenome (GOLD analysis project Ga0114999, IMG submission 89820) | Marine microbial communities from western Arctic Ocean - ArcticOcean_MG_CB8_126 | ecosystem: Environmental > Aquatic > Marine > Oceanic | place: Arctic Ocean: Canada Basin | collected...
AGCAGCGGCAGCGTCATTCCCTTGTTCGAGCGGCAGATCGCCGGCGGCGAGCCGCTGACGGTAACCCATCGAGATATGGTGCGCTACCTACTCACGACACCGGAGGCTGCCCAGCTCGTCATGCAAGCGTCCACTATGGGGCGTGGCGGTGAGATCTTTGTCCTCGACATGGGTGAACCTGTGCGCATCCTTGACCTCGCCGAAACGATGATTCGCCTCGCCGGCCGGGAACCGCACAAGGATGTCCCGATCGAATTCATTGGCGTTAGGCCCGGCGAGAAGCTATCCGAGGCACTCTTCGCCGACGCCGAGGTATCGATCGCGACCACCCACGACAAGATCAAGGCCTGTCAAGGCAACAGTCTTTCCGCGGATCGCATTGCGGAGTTGGCGCGTGAGATGGAAGCCGTGATCAGGGGACGAGACGCCGATCAGGCAATAGCATGGCTCCGCGAAGTCGTGCCCTCCTATCACCCCGCCACCACCGCCCTAACATCGACGTAGCCCGCGTCCGGCCCGGTCCTGATTCGGCCACCCATCCATCGAGTGAAATCGTGAGCCGATCTAGGGGAGCGGCTGCCGAAACAATGCCGAGAGCACGACGAAGAGTCCCAACCCCGCCGCGAACCACCATGCCCTGGCACCCGCCCCGCGGCCACCGGAACAAGCCGCCGCGCCCAGCACCGAACCGAAAAGGATCTGCTGTTCCACATAGCCGAGAAGGTTTTCGCCCAGCCCCGCTAACAGAAAACCCGCTGCCCCGAGCAGCAGAGCAACCTGCGCCCACGCGGGTTCCGCACTCGGTGAGCGGCCAAGTTGCCGCCGCGTTTCGCGGCCCCAGACCGCGAGCAACGCCAGCCACGCACCCAGGCCGACCAAGCCAAGTTCGGCGGCGACTTGAAGCACGCCGTTGTGAGCGTGAGTCTGCAAGCCCCCGCGCTGCTTCGCATAGGGCATCGTGAAGATGCGACCGACGCCAACGCCCCATACAGGGTTGTCCCGCAGCCCATCGATCGAAGCCATCCAATAGATCGGTCGCTTCAAGTGCCCGCGTTCGATGCGCGTATCGATGTTGTCAGCAATCCCAACAGCAAGACCCGCTACGATCACAAGTAACGCTCCTAATTGAATCGCGACCTTGCCGCGATGCCGGCTCCCCAATCCCCTCAGTTGGATCGCGATAACGATGAGCAACAGCACAGCGACAGCCAACCACGCATTGCCCGACCGACTAAAGAAGAGCCCGGCCAGACAGACCGGCAAGAGCAGAAATCCGGCTACTCGCGACCAGCCCCGCGACCTCGTCTGCCCGAGAACCAGTCCCACCACCAACCCGAAGTAACCGCCCAACGTCGCCTTGTCGGTCAAGCTCGACTGCACCGAGACCCCCAGATGCAAATCAGTCCCGGTAACGAACTGGAAGGCAGCGTATCCACAGACCAGCACGCTCACCGCTGCAAGAACCTGAATCAACCGCTCGCGCTCGCGGTCATGGCGCATGGACTGTCCGACGAGAACGAAAGCGGCAATTCCCGCGAAGTAGGTGAAGGCTACACGAAGTGGGTAGAGCGAGGCCGCATGCGGATAGCCGGTAAAGAGGTCCGGAACCCTCTGCACCCAGCCATCAGGCATCTGCTGGACTGGCTCCGCCTTCATCTCGACCAGAGCAGAACACGCAATCACGACTCCCCAGACCAAGATCCAGGGGTCAACCGCGGCCGGCTTCCATTCTCCGCCGCGCAGGCCCATGTGCAACAGCCAGCCGCTCAGGGCGGCGTAGAAAAGTACTTCCGCCGGAACAAAATACGCTGTACTGAACACCTCTGTGAACCGTCCGAGCAAAGGAACAACCGCGATCGTCGCGTATACACCCCAGATCGGACGAATCAGCGTGAGTCCGACAAGCCCGGCCACCGCGGGCAACAAGATACTCGGAGCGAGAGAAGCGTGCACAATCGCCCACACAAGCCAAGCCGCAAGACCTAGACCTGACGCCGCGGCGCATGATCTGATAACCATAGTGAGCAAGGGCTCCACTGTACCGCGCCTACCGCCAACAGCACGGCAAGGGCAACGTTGATTCACTGAAATACGCCCGGCGTTCCGCCGTTATGCGCATCTTACACGTCGTCGGAAGTTTCGCGGTCGGGGGAGCCGAACAGCTCACTGCTCGCCTACTCGACGGGTTCAAGCAACGCGGACACGACGTCGCGGCGGTCAGTCTCTTCGACGTCCAGGGCTCTCATCTAGAGAGCTTCCTCCAAGCACAAGAAATCCCGATTCATTACCTGCGCAAGAGGATTGGGTTCGATCCTCGCGCCCTCACCCGCCTGGGACAGGTCATTCGACACTTTCGGCCGGACATCGTTCACTCGCACGGGTATGCCCTCGCCTATACACTCGGGCCATCCACGCTGGTCGGGGTACCGGGGCAAGTCCACACGATCCACAACGTAGCGGGATGGGACATGCCGTGGTGGGGCCGATCGATCCTCTCGCTCGCCGCCCTCATCGGAGTCGCGCCCGTTGCGGTCTCCGCCGAGGTCGCGCGTACCGCTCGCGGCGCCAACCGGATCGAGGCGTTGACGATCCCTAACGGAATTCCCGTCGCGGCCTATCGAAGCGCACGTAGCAACAGGCGACTTTGGCGAACAGAGAATGGCTTCGGTCAAGATGACCTGCTGATCATGTCCGTTGCCAGGCTAACCCGCCAGAAGAACCATTCCCTACTTCTACGGGCGTTCGCACGGCTGATGCCGACTCAGGGTGTTCAACTCGTCCTTGTTGGCGATGGTCCGTTGAAGCCGGAACTTCAACGCGAAGCAGATACATTGGAAATCGTCGGCCAAGTCCGATTTCTAGGTGTACGAGAAGATGTTCCGGACGTGTTGGCTTCCTCCGACGTGTTTGCTCTGTCATCTGATGCCGAAGGAAACCCGCTCGCCCTCATGGAGGCCATGGCGGCCGGACTTCCCGTCGTCGCAACCGCCGTCGGGGGAGTACCCGAGCTCGTCACCCACGGTAGGGACGGGTTCGTCGTCCCCCCAGGAGACCCCGACTCTCTTGCGGCAGCGCTCGGCCGACTCATCGGCTCGCCAGAGCAACGTCAAGCCATGGGCAGAGACGCCGAATCCAAAGCCTCTGCTACCTTTGATGTTGCCCACACCGTTCAATCGTACGTCGAACTATACAAAACATTGATATCCGGCGGTCGAGCCCTAGACCGTCCTCACCTTGCCCCCCGAACCGGACAACAAGTAAAGATTCCATAGTGCGAGTCGCCGTTTTTACAAACGAATTCCCGAGCGATAGCGGCACGTTCTTCGCGCGCGATATGCGGGTCTTGGTCGAATGCGGCATTGAGATTGAGATCTTTCCGACTCGCCCTATCAACGCAGAACGCTGGCGTTACGCGGGCGACCTGGTTGGCAGCAAAGCATTCTCACGCAAGAACGTGCATCACGTTCGGCCGCTATCCTGGGACCTTCTACGTTCGAAGCGCACCAGCGAGCCGATGGCCGAGGTCCGTGCGGAAGCGGCTCGGATCATTGCGGACGCACGACGCTCCGGACCAACGCCGCTACTAAAAACCGCCTACGCCTGCCTGCAAGGGGCTGCCTGGTTGAGCCGTGATTCTCGCCAATTTGATGCGGTCTTCGCCTACTGGGGAAACCACCCGGGCACGACCGCCTATCTCGCAAGTCGTTTCGCCGAACAGCCCATGCCGCTCGTCCTCGGTCTGCAGGCGCATGACCTCTTCTACAACCGGGTTCACTTCCGCCGGAAGGTCCAGCACGCCGCCCGGATACTGGTTTCGTCGGAGTTCAGCCGTGACTATCTGCTCAACCTGCATCCCGAGCTTCGCGACGAGCTAGACGCCAAGACCGAGATCATCCCGGCCGGCCTTGACCTCGACAGCTTCGCGTTCCGCTCGGAGGATCGCCCACCGGCCACGCTGATCGCCATCGGCCGACATCACACCGTTAAGGGATTAGACTATTTGTTGCGCGCGATGGCGGTGCTAAGTCCTCGACGAAGCGACCTGCGCCTGGAACTCGTCGGCGACGGGCCGGAGCGACGAAGCATTGAGATACTCGCCGGAAAGCTAGGCCTAGCCGATCGAGTCCGCTTCAGCGGATGGATCGAGCCACAGGAGGCCAGAGAAAAACTGTGCCGCGCGACGCTACTCGTCCACCCTTCAAGCGACCTCGACGCGCTGCCCAACGTCGTCAAAGAAGCCATGGCTGTGGGTACGCCCGTCGTCGCATCCTCGGTCGCCGGCATTCCCGAAATGCTCGACGCCGGCGGCTGCGGTCTGCTCGTCGAACCCCGCAATATCTCACAGCTAGCGAACGCGATCGACACTTATTTGGACGACCCGAAACGGCGCCGCGAACACGCCGAGGCCGCACGCCGGAGGTGCGAGGAGAAGTTCGACATGTGGCGCAACGGCCGCCGCCTGCGGGACTTGCTCGTCGCCGCTAGCCATTCGACCGCAACCTAGCGTACCCCATGAGCACCCTACTCAAGATCGAGCAATGCGGGCCGTCAAGCGTTTCCGACCTTGTGCGCATCCACGAGGCCGCCTTTCACGATCGGGCGATGACGGCCTTGGGAACGGAAACCGTGCGTCGCTACTACGCGAGCATGTTTTCGGGTGAGTACGAAGTGACGGCGTTAACCGCAGTGCTCTCCGGCGAAGTGGTCGGGTTCTGTATCGGCGGTCACCTCGCGAATCACATACAACGGTTCCTACAACACAATTTCCTATTCCTTGCCGGACGATTCTTGCGGCATCCGTTGCTTGCGTTCCATGGGCTTGTGCGAGATCGGGTAATGCTGGGAATTCAACTCCTGCTCAGTTCTGTCCGAACATCTCCCCGCCCCCCGGAGCAAACCTCTCGCTCCGCGAGAGTATTCAACGTCCGAGCCATCGCGGTTCACCCCGATCACCACCGCCAGGGTGTGGGCCGGGAGCTGTTGTCGGCGACCGAGGTTCACGCGGCCCAACGCAAGTTCACCGAAATGCGACTCGCCGTGAACCTTGAGAACAAAGGTGCGGTCCAGTTCTACGAGAACTTAGGCTGGGAGCGCCTACCGGGATTACGCGAAAGCGAAACCGTGATGCGCAAACAAATCCACACACCGGGTCCCGGCCGCCGCTAGTACCTCGCTATACTCCGACTACCTCAACAGGCCTGTGGACTGAGATGCAGATTCGAGACGAACGCTGTGCTTCTGCGGCCCCTGCCCTATCGCGATTCCGACCGGCTCGTCTTGGCTTGGATGGATTTCGCCAAGAGCGGCATGAGCGACGCTCCTTTCTCGAACGCCGATTTCAGCGACTACGCGACGGCACCGAAGACGTATTCGAGGATATGGCCGCCATCATCGTGTTTCGGGCGATCGTACCGCGCGAGGGTGGCGCGGCCGAGCGCATCAGCAAGGCGCACGTCACGACAAACCTAATGAGTCCGCGGTGGGGAAAACCGTCACGATGCAGTACCATCCCGAGGCGTTGACACTCGAAGTCATCGGTGTGGTCTCCCACCAGCGCCAAGGCTCTCTCGCCCAACCCGGCCGTGAACAGATCTATCTCATGGATGGTATGGCGGGCTTCGGCATTTCGAGGCATTGGGCGATTCGCACCACCCGAGACGCGGCGGACATCGCGGCCTCTGTTCGCAAGGCGGCGGCTGACACGCTGCCGGGCGGCTTTGCCGTCACCCGGATGCAACCCATGGAGGCACTCGTCGCGCGCTCGAAGGCCGGCACACGCTTTGTGCTGATTCTGGTCGGGCTCTTCACCGTGTTCGCCGTGCTGCTGGCGGCGGTAGGGATCCATGACGCGCTATCCGCGGTCGTGCGTCAACGTAGGTCGGAGATCGGCGTACGGATGGCCCTGGGCGCTGAGCCCACCGCGATCTTCCGTCGTGTCGTCGGACAAGGGATCGGGCTCAGCGTTGCGGGAATCTTGCTGGGACTTGTCGCCGCCCTGGGTGTCACGCGAGGGATGACGAGTCTGCTCGTGGGCGTGAAGCCGAACGACCCCGCTACGTTCGCCGCCGTTGCCGTGCTGTTCTTGTTGATCGCGGCCATCGCGTCCGGCATACCCGCCAGGAGGGCGGCCCGTATCAGTCCCGCCGAGACTCTTCGCCGGGAGTAGGCAGGGAATAACTCCCGGACTATTCCCTTCTCAAGACCGGCATCGAGCTAACTTCGTTCCAGAATCATCGCCCCCGCCATCGCCCCGGCCGCGCAGATGCTCACCAAACCGTACCGTGCGTCGCGGCGGGCCATCTCGTAGGCGAGTGTTGTCACGATGCGTCCACCGGTGGCCGACCACGGATGCCCTACCGCGAGCGAGCTACCCGAAACGTTGACGCGATTCCAGTCCACCGCTCCAGTGGGAGCCGCCTTCCAACCTTGTTCCCAAGCCATGACATTGGTTGCGACTTGCGCGGCGAACGCTTCATGAATCTCAATCAAGTCGATCTGCTCAAGCCGCAACCCACTGCGTTCCAGAATGCGCGGAACCACCACCGCGGGAGCCATGAGCAAGCCCTCCGACGGATCAATCGCGCCATACTGCATCGCACGAATGAAGGCCAGCGGTTCCCTTCCCTCAGCCGCGGCCCGTTCTTCGCTCATCAGCAGCAGCGCCGCCGCGCCGTCCGTTACGGGTGACGCATTGCCGGCAGTGATCGTGCCCTCGGCATCGAAGACCGGCTTCAACGCACTCAATGCTTCCATCGATGTATCAGGCCGAGGCCCTGTATCTTGATCGATGCCTTCAAGGGGAAAGATCTGCGGTCGAAGGTACTCACGCGCCGCCACGGCATTGCGATGACTCGCAAAGGCGACCTCATCCTGTTGCTTTCGAGGAGCCTGCCACTCCTTGATGGTGATTTCCATGTGCTGCGCCATCGACAGCCCCGTCGACGGTTCCTGAAACGTTGACGGATCGGCATGCGACAGCGATTCCACTCCGCCCGCGATGCCAACCTCGATTCGCCCCGCCGCGATCCCCTCCGCAATGGCGGTGATACTCCGCAGCCCTGTGATGCAGTAGGACGACATTGTCTGCGCTTCGATCGATCTCGGCAAGCCCGCTTCCAGGACAATCTCGCGAGCGATGTTCGGTTTCCCCGGTTCAGGCACGACCGCGCCGAACGCGATGGCCTCGATCGTCGCGGCGTCGATACCGTGCCTCTCGATCAAACCCTTCACGGCATGAGTGGCCATCTTCAATGGACCGAGGTCCTTGAAAGCCTTGCCGGCTTTCACAAAAGGCGTTCTACCGCCCGCGACAATCGCGGCCCGTTTGCTCATCATCACCTCAATTATCTGCCTGCCGAATCCCGCACCGACTTTGGCCAGCTCATTATCTCAACCACTGAATCGACCCCTGCGACGAGCCAACATTAAATCGAAACAGGGTTATCATCGATAGTAGTAGTTCATGGACGAGCCGCCCCGGCTCGCCCCGCCAGAAAGGCCTCCCCATGAAAACGCAACTCAGCCGCCGCCGTTGGCTCGAATCCAGCGGCATTGCGAGCGCCGCCGCTCTGCTCCATTCAGCCGGCGCCACTCCCGCTTCCGCCGCCCCCTACACGACCGAGCCAGGCGAGCCGCCGCCCGACGTGTACACGAACATGGGCGCGAAGCCTTTCATCAACTGCACAGCGACGCTCACGCGCAACGGCGGATCGCGGCAACTTCCGGAAGTGATTGAGGCCATCCGTCATGCCGGCCATTACCACGTCAATATCGACCAGCTCATGGAAGCGGCCGGTAAGAAGATCTCCGGGCTGCTCGAGGTTGAGTGGGCCATGGTCACTTCCGGCGCCGCCGCCGCTCTTGCGCATGCAACCGCCGCCTGCGTGGCGGGCACCGACCCCGAGCGCATGCAGCAACTTCCGGACCTGACCGGCCTCAAGAACGAAGTCATCATGCCGAAGTCGTCGCGCAACGTCTACGATCACGCCATCCGCATGGTGGGCGTCAAGATCGTTGAGGTCGATTCCGCCGATGAGTTGCGCAACGCCATCAACCACCGGACAGCGATGATTGCCGTCCTCGGTGACCGCTTTAACAAGAACGTTCGCCTACCACTCAAAGAAGTCGGTCCGATCGCGAAACAGGCGGGCATCCCCGTTCTTGTTGACGCCGCGGCTGATTACCTTAACGTCCCGAATCCCTACATCGAGCAGGGAGCCACGCTGGTCGCCTCGTCCGGCGGAAAGATTCTACGCGGACCGCAAACCGCCGGTCTACTCGTCGGCGACGAACAGCTCGTGCGGGCCGCCTTCGCCAATTCGGCGCACCACCACGCTTTCGGGCGTCCGATGAAGGTCAGCAAAGAAGAGATCGTCGGCATGACCACCGCGGTCGAGATCTTCATCACGAAAAGGGACATTCAGGCTGAGTATCGCGAGTGGGAGGGATGGTACGACTACATCAAGAAAGAGATCACGAAGGTCGATGGCGTGTCGACCAAGGTCGCGCCACCATCCAAGGGCGGTCCTTTCCCGGTCTTGATGGTCGAATGGGACCCGAACAAGATCGCGCTCACCGCCAGCGAAATCGGTGAGCTACTGCTCAACGGCGAGCCCAGCATCGCTTCCCACGCTGAAGGCGATGGTCACTCATTCCGTGTGAGGCCGGTTGCAATGAAGCCTCGGGAGCACAGGATCGTCGCAGAACGATTGCACTCCATCTTCCGGAATGCACCTAGCAGCGCCGACAAGCCGAAAGTCCGCCCGCCGGCCGTTGATCTCTCCGGCCGTTGGGACGTCGAGATCACCTTCCAGCGAGGTGAATCCAAGCATCTCCTCTTCCTCGAAGCCGACGGAAATGACGTAAGCGGCACCCACGTCGGGACCGTCGTCCGCGGCATGCTCGAAGGGACCGTCGACGGCAATCAAGTCCGCCTCAAAAGTTCGCTACCCTTCGAAGGCGCAAACCTTAGCTACATCTTCGAAGGAAAAGTCAGCGGGAATGAGATGGGCGGCAAGCTCGATCTGGGCGAGTACCCCAACGGCACCTGGAAAGCGCGCCGCCGTAGCTAGCGTCGCCGGCGTTAGAGACGAATGCCGCGCGAGCGAGCGCGCAGCTTCACCGTTACGTCCATCTCGCGGCCATCTCGAACGATGGTCAGCTTGATCGGATCGCCACCCGCCTTGAGCGAGAGTGCCTGCGACATCACCCGCTGATGCGTCACGCGACGGTCGTCGACGGCAACGATCAAGTCTCCGCCAACCGGAACTCGATAGTTCCCCACGACCACTTCGCGATCCGCCCCGCGCAGGCCCGATTCCGCCGCGGCCGAATCCTGCGACACCTCGACGATCAGGAAGCCGGGCTGCTCCGCGAGTTCGAGAGCATTCGTCAGACGCGCCGGAAGGTACAGAGACTGCAAGCCCATCGGTTCAGCCGGCCGCGATGAACCTTCGGAAAGCACGTACTCGAGCAGCGGCTTTGCGCGGCTGACCGGCATGGCAAACCCAATACCGATGTTGCCGCTACGGCCGTAGATAGCCGTATTGACACCGATGACATTGCCGGCGCTATCGAGCAACGGCCCGCCGCTATTACCCGGGTTGATCGCAGCATCGGTCTGGATCATGTCTTCGAGCAGCGAGTCCTCGTCTCGAATCGTGCGCCCGACGGAACTGATGACTCCCGTCGTCAACGTTCCTTCCAGGCCAAATGGGTTCCCGATCGCCAGAACCTTCTGACCAACCTTCAGATTCTCTGAATCCCCCAACGTGAGGAACGGAACCTCTTTGTCCGGCTTGATCTGAATGAGCGCCAGGTCGTTCGCCTCATCCGCCGCAAGGACTTCCGCCTCATAGCTGGCCTCGTCATTCAATAGGGTCACGCGAAGCTTTGAACCACCCTTGATGACGTGATAGTTCGTAAGAATCCGGCCCTCGGCGTCGATCAAGAAACCGGACCCTGATTCGCTTGTCGGATATACCTCGAAAAACCAATTCCGCATCAGCACCGTGCTGGTCACGTTCACAGTCGCGGTCGACGCCCGGCTATAGATGTCGATGTTTGAAAGCTCGTCCGCGGTTAGCCCGTTGGATTGCGCTTCCGTCCAAAACGGGTCCGCCTGTGAAATCGGCCCGGCATCCCGTTCCAACCAACTCGGCGTCGTCGTCCATAGAACGAATGCACCCGCCATCAAAGCGGCAAGCCAAAACGGTCTCCAACTGATCCTGTGTCTCATACTGCTTCTAGCTTCAAAGTTTCGTAGACCCTGCCGACCTGCTCGTCGGTTTCGTCAAAAGTTCCAGAGGTGTCAATGATGAAATCGGCGAACGTACGTTTCTCGTCGATGCTCATCTGCCGCGCCAACCGGTTGCGCGCCTCCGCCTCGGTCCCGCCACGTTCAACAGAACGCCTCACCTGCATCTCGACGGGACACACCGTCACAACGAGCCGGTCGTAGCGCTTGTAACTACCGCTCTCAATCATGATAGCCGCCTCCGCAACTGCGATTCCTTGCGGGTCATCCCGTTCGACCGCCGCAAAGAACGCTTCCTGCCGTGCGAACACATGTGGATGCACCAGCGCGTTCAACGTCTCCAGCTTCGCGGCATCCGGAAACACGATCGCCCCCAGCGCCTTGCGGTCGATCTCGCCGTCATCGCCGAGAATCCGCTCACCGAACTCAGCGACGACATCGTCGTAGGCTTCCGCGCCACACCGCAAGACTTCGTGCCCCACTTTGTCCGCCTGAATCACATGACAACCCAGCTCCGCAAACCGAGCCGACACATAGCTCTTCCCGGTAGCCAACCCACCCGTAAGCCCCACCTTCAGCATCGGTTGATCATAGCGTGAAGAACGCGACAACGACCACACATCCACAGGTGACGAATCCGCCTCCTTCGCTTTACCCTAGATAGAGACGCTCTACACTTCGCAACGCCCGACCGCATGCATCGTCGCTTCATCCCAATCGCCGCTACCCTGATACTCGGCGCCTTTCTCGCCGCCCAACACCGGCTCCCTCCGGAAAGGCAAAACCGTTCGAGCCGAAGCCTCCGCCCGAGCAGCCCCTGCCCTTCAGTCACAAGGTCCACGTCGGACTCGGCGCGCAGTGCCTCGACTGCCACAAGATCGAAGACCCAGGTTTCCTCGCAGGCTATCCGGTCACAGGCACCTGTATGGCCTGTCACGCTGCGATCAAGACCGACAGCCCTCACATCCAAAAACTTGCCGAGTTCGATAAACAAGGCAAGGACGTGCCGTGGGCCAAGGTATACAAGGTACCGGACTACGTCTACTTTTCACACGAGTGGCACCACAAAGAAGCCAAGATTGCCTGTCAGGAATGCCACGGACCCGTGGCCGAGCGCGAGGCCATCTTCCAGGAAAAAGCGACCAACATGATCGCCTGCATGGCCTGCCATGACCGCCACAAAGCGTCGAACGAATGCAATCTCTGCCACGACGCTCAATAAGCCGTGCCGCTACGCCGTTTCGTACCGCTCTCCGTCCGAACCCAAGAAGCCTGCAATCCGCTGGCGTAGCACCGCCACTTCCTCGTTACTCAGATACAACCAGTAGGTCGCAACGATCGTGGTCGAGTAGGTAATCAGCCCCGCGTAGAAGCTCATCGTCACAACGATCAAGCCGTGAAAGATGAGGCCAAAGAAAATGGCCGACATCCTAAGCCTACGAATCCAGAGAGCAAACACAAGATAGAACTCCAGCATCATCGCTGCCCACGACGCTGCAATCGCAACCTCAGGAGTCATCCAGGCATCCGGGAAGCTCGACAGGTTTTCGGGAAGTACTTCTCCGGATAGAAACGCGGGATTCAGTTTTGCTATCCCGGCGAAAAAGTAGACGATCGCTACCTGAAGCTTCAGCAGGAGCACCGGACCGTAGGCGACCTCAGCCCTCGGCATCCCCCGTAGATACCAGTCCACCGAGAAGGCCGCGCCGGAATCCGCAACCGTCAGCAGGAAGACGATCAGCAGTAAGAAGTAGATGTGGGAAGCATACAGACTCCCGTCTGCGAGCAAGTAGTACGCAATGGTCACTGCCAGAACCGCACCGCTTAGACGGGTTCGAAACCCGACCAAGAAGCAAAATGCAGCGATCAGCCAGATACCGATCAACCATGGGGCGGCCACAAGACTAACAGGTGGAGACCAATCGAATCCGGGAGCCCGTACACCGCCCGGGCTCAGAACCCGCATCATGACGAAGTAACTCGCCAGCCCTCGCACCAACGCCGCCGTTCCCACCATCACGCGGCACAGCGCCAGCGGCGTCCCATCGATTCGGCGGTCCAGCACCGCCAGTGCCCGGCTCAGTCGCATGGAGTGATTTCTTCACGTTGCGGTCGGGCATAGATCACCCGAACAGCCACCGTATCCGGTATCTGTTCACACAGGTGGCGCACGATGAAGCGCGCTTCAGTCGAGCCCCTCTCCACATGTACGAGAGTGCGATCGGGATCAATCTCTGCAAGCGGAACCTCTTGACCCGACGCGCGTCGCACAAAGAAGGTCGGGGAATCCAACTGGTGTGCCATCATGACCCAGCCCACCCTACAGTGTGTGCCATCAACCACGCACCGAGCAGGTAAGTACACCTGGATCGAGAGGTAGATGGCAAAGAACATCGCGAAGACCCACTTCCTTGTTCGCACGCGTGCCACAGGTATCGCCAAACAGCGTACTCTACCAGTGCCGGTGCTGAACTGAGTTTCGGCGACGTCTGCTAGTGTGGGCCCATGTACCTGCTGCTCCTGCTCATAGCACTCGCCACGCCGCTAACCGCTCAGATCTCGCAATCGACCTTTCAGCGCCACTCCATCGCGGTCGACTTCCCCGAAGGAGCCTCGTGGGGCTACGGCCTACCCACGCTCGCCGACTATGACGGCGACGGCGACCTGGATTTCTCGGTTTCCAACCTCACACGTGGCCTCTATTGGTTCGAGCATCGCGGACCCGGTGATTGGGTTCGCCGCAAGGTTGGCGATGTGGCTCTCCGACAGTTAGGCGCAACGTCGTTCGATGTCGACCGAGACAGCCGTCCGGACCTTGTCATCGGCGGCTACTGGTACCGCAACCCCGGCAATCCACGCGAGGCCGAGTTCGAGCGCATCGAGTACGACCCGGAAATCGCGGACATTCACGACATCGTGGTCGGCGACATCAACGGCGACGGACGTGACGACCTCATCGTGCTCGGCGATCGAAGTGGTTGCTTCTGGTACGAGATACCCGAAGATCCGATCCGCAACGAGGTGTGGAAGCGAACGACCGTCACGATGGACGTCCTTGTAAAGCGCGACTGGATTCATTCCGGGATCTTCCCCAAGGGTGTGGGCGACCTCGACGGTGATGGTGACATGGACCTAGTCGTAACCGATCGCTGGTTCGAGAACAGCGGCGACGGTTCCGAATGGACCATGCATCGGCTTATGTTCGGCAGCCGCGGCCCTTACGGACTGTCGGCGCGGAGTTGGATCGTGGATCTTGATGAAGACGGTGACGCCGACATCGTCACCACGCACGGCGACCAGCAGAACTCGGCAGTCGCCTGGCTCGAGAACACCGGAGAGAAGCCGCCGAAATTCACGCCGCACTACCTGGCCAACCTGGCGCCGGGCACGCGTGGCTCGTTTCACTCGCTAGCCGTGGCGGACTTCGACCTCGACGGCGATCTAGACATCATGACGGCGGAGCAGGAAGATCAGACAATCCCACCGGTTGGCGCTGGTCCGCGTTTCTTCGTTTTCGAGAACCTAGGAAATCTACAGTTCATCGAACGAGTCATCTACGACGGCCGGCTAGGAGGCCACGATATCCTCGTCGGCGATGTCGACGGCGATGGAGACCCTGACATCGCGTCAAAGATCTGGGTGCGTTGGGAAGACAACGCCAACGGCGGACGGTTCCACGCCGACTACTTCGAGAACCGCACTCGTTAGGAAGCCTACTCTCCCGCGAAACCGTCCCTCTACAGGCGGTAGAATAGGGCCAGGGCGCGCTTCCGAAGCACTACAGTCCAGGTCCGCGCCAGGCGAAAGCCAATATGAGGAACCTGAAACGGTTCGGCCTGTTGCTCACTCTGCTCGCGGCCCCGCTCGTGGCCGCCGACGCCGGAGCTGCCCCGGAACCTCAAGTTCACTCCGTCTGGGCGGACGCCAAGACGAACCTCCTCGGCGCCCCATCGCTCGACGGCCGCTACCTATCTCTTGTCGATGTCGAGACGGGGGATCTGGCTGTCCTCGATCTGGCGACGAAAGACAAGATCCGCCTCACAAGCAACCCCCCGGACTCCAAACAGTTCGCCTACTTTTCGGCGATCTCGCCCGACAGCAGCCACGTCGCCTACGCCTGGTTCAACGAAGAGGAATTCTACGAGCTACGCCTCATTTCGCTCGCCGATTCCAAAGGACAGGTGGAATCGAGCGAGCCGCGGGTTCTCATTCGCAACCCCGAAGCCGGATTCGTCCAGCCTTGCTCGTGGTCTCCCGACGGCACGCAGATTCTCACGCTGCTCTTTCGCAAAGACAACATCAGCCAGATCGCACTGGTTTCGGCGAAGGATGGATCAACGAAGGTTCTCAAATCGCTGAACTGGGTCTATCCGAAGAAGATGGAGTTCTCGCCCGACGGCCGCTTCATCGTGTACGACTCCACGGTCAAGGAAGGCTCCGACGCCCGTGACATCTTCCTGCTGTCTGTCGACGGCAGCAGTGAAACGAAACTCATCGACGAACCCTCCAACGACATCTTTCCGGTATGGACACCCGACGGAACTGCCGTTGTTTTCGCCAGCGACCGCGGCGGCTCGATGGACGCCTGGATGATGCCGGTCGCCGACGGAGCGCCCTCCGGCGAGCCCCGACTACTCAAGAAGAACCTGGGCCGCTTTCTGCCAATGGGCATCACGCGCCAGG
>Ga0114999_10005490_pt1 | contig 14934 bp, 16 predicted proteins | sample ArcticOcean_MG_C_3_FD_89820 | JGI IMG/M metagenome (GOLD analysis project Ga0114999, IMG submission 89820) | Marine microbial communities from western Arctic Ocean - ArcticOcean_MG_CB8_126 | ecosystem: Environmental > Aquatic > Marine > Oceanic | place: Arctic Ocean: Canada Basin | collected...
AAGTGGTCTGATTGCGGTGCCGGCATTGCCCAGGAAAAAGGCAGTATTGGTGGGTGTCGCGAAAAGACCGCCATTACCCACAACGTCGATGCGCTTATCCTTCGGAATAGTTGAAACCCCTAATTGCTGTAGTGCTTCAATCATGCGTGCGGTGTCATCGCTCGCAAGAGGATTGGTAATACGCGTCTCACCCTCTGCCAATGCGGCGAGCAGCAGTGCGCGATTGGTCAGGCTTTTGGAGCCCGGTAAATTAATCTCGCCGGAGATTGATTCTATGGGCGTTAGCGTGATGTGTTCCATGTAAATGCCGCCGTGTGTTCGTGGCGCTAGTATATGTCAGGTGGGGCGAGAACTGGAGTCAGACGATTTAGAAAAGTATTGAGATCATTGTCTACGATTCTGATCGGTGGTCTTGCTGGTTCCTCCAGGAGAACTTCTCCCGACTTGTTGTCAACGCTGAGGAAGAGTTCCGAATCTGGCTCGGTGGTGGCAAAAAATAGTGTCAACGGCAGCTTATGTTGTCGTTTCATTAGGGCGTGACCAATGAAATTTTCGATCAGTCGTTCGAAATCACTTTGGTTCCACATCTGAATAAGGCTCACGTGTCCTTCCTGGCTGGTGGCTTCAAGGCTACCCGACCAGAAGCTGCCGTAAAAAGTACAGATGTCAGGATGAATTTCAGTTTCTAAAGCGTTTGCCAACCCGCGAAAATCAACGGGTGTCGATTGTGGTACGGGGCGCCACAGCCTGTTGTCGTTGAGACAGGGAGATTTCTCGCTGAGGTCGGTCGTGAAGTATCCGTCGGGTGTGAGAGACAGGGCCTGTGTTGTTATCCGCTCGAGCGCTTGTTGAACCAAAATTATTATTGCTTCCTGTCGCCGTTTCGTCTTGGTGGTCGATCAGATCCGCGCGGTCTGTCAGGTCCTCGCCGTATCGTGCTCAGTACCCGCCTGCGTTGCTGCTCATCTAATTCCGGAATGATAAGAAGCATCATCTCGTGCATCTCGGTTTGGTACTCATCGGAAGCGCGGCGTAATTCAGCCAGAGATTGAGACATTGCTTCGGTGTCGATTGAGGAACCGAGGAGTTGTCTGTTGAATGTTTGTTGCGCACTGCGCATCTGTTTTCGTAATGGACCGGCTCGTTTTGTATGTTCTACCATTTCCGAACGAAGTGACTCGCGGGTTGGCTCGTCTAAATGACGAATCATCCACCCCAGTTGTGAAGGCATTCTTTCTGGCCCTGGGCCGCCTGAAATAACGCGTCCGACAAATACGCCAACCAGAAGTAAATTGACAGCGACGGATGCCAAAAACGCTACGGCTAACCATCGTGATTTATTCATTGAAGCTGCTCGAGTCATATAGGGCTATCAGTTCGATCTCGTCTTCCCAGGTGTCGGCGATATCGACGGTGAACAAACTAGAGCCTAGAAGAAGCCCCGTAATGAGAGGCAGGCTTGCTGCCAAAACCGGTCGCCAAAAGTAGGCGAGCAACTCATCAAAGGAAGGCATAAGCCATTCGATACAGCTATCTATCCAGGATTTACGCAAATTACCCAAAATCATATTTCTGAGATGAGGTGCAGGTGCAGCGACATAGCTATCAAGTGCAGCATCAAAACTCTTAAGATTAACAATTGCTTGCCGGGCCTCTGAATCCTGCGCGAGCTGTTGCAGCGCGGCCAAACGTTCTTCTTCCGGCCATCGATCAGAATTCGTACCGTAGGCATTAATGAGTTGTAGTAAGCGTGAATGGTTCATATTTTTGTTTCCAGGAGTTTGCGCAACTTCCGCCTGCCGCGCGCCATCAGTGACTCAAGTGCTTCCACCGAAGTCTCCAGAATGACAGCGGCGTCCCGATTAGACATGCCCTGATAATGACACATGATGATTGCGCTGCGCTGACGCTCCGGCAACTGCATAAGTGATTGCTCAACATGCTTTGCGTTTTCAAAATGAGTGAGTTGGTCCACAAATGCCTCCTGTTCGTCCGGTTCATCTGCCGTTTCCTCCTGAACCATCCTATTGTGTTTTCTAAAATGGTCAATACAGAGGTTGTGCGCGATGTTATGCAGCCAGGTTGTCAGTTTTGCCGTGTCTGGATTGTACCTTGTCCCGTGTGTCCATAAGCGCAGGAAGGTTTCCTGTACAATATCTTCCGTGTCAGCATTGCTCGCCATCATGCGTGTCACGTATGCCGTGATAGGGGCAAGATGTCTATCCAGCAGAATTCGATAAGCATCCTCATCTCCCGAACTCAGCTGCTCGACTAGTTCTGCCTCGGTCATCTGGAAGACTTAAGTATGGACACACAGGACAAAGTCTCTCACGATTATGCGTATAACGCCTAATCGCGCTCGGGGCGTCGATCCCTTCGGCCTTTGCCCTTTTTTGCACCTCGATGTTTACGCATCTGTTTTCTCATTTCTTCCTGAGAGAGGTAGCCGTCGCCATCTTCATCGACTTTTGAAAAAGCGAAATCTTCTGCCTCTTCCTGTGTCACTGCGCCATCTCCATCAGCATCCATGTTGGCAAAATGTTCGGTAGCTCTTTCTCTTGCAGCTGCAGCCCTTTCTTGCATGCGTGCTTCTGCTTTGTCCTGTTGTTCGGCTATCTCTGATAATGTAATGGCGCCGTCACCATCTGCGTCCGCTCGCTCGGCTCTGCCGTGATTCGGCATTTCGAACTCTGCTCTGCTGATAAAACCATCATCGTCTGTATCCAGTCGATCTATGGGTCCACCACGTTGGGCAATAGCGGGTGCAGCGATAGCAGTGATGATGGAAATAGCGATAATTTTTACTCTCATGGGTTTTCTCCGTCGTTGTGTAATAAATCATACGAAAAAGACGCGGTTTGCTGTCGCTGTTTTTTCAAAGAGCTGCACACCCGCTTCACCGGCGGCTCAAGCACCGCTAGAAAGGTTTCACTATCACTAGAATCAATATCGGTATGAGAATGAGTAGAGCGGCCTCATTAAATAGTCTAAAAAACAAAGACTTATGGTGTAAAGCGTCTTGCTCCAGGGCGCATGTGTAGCGGAAGCATTGTATATGGTAGGCGATCAGTAAGACCACAAAAACCAGTTTTGCCATCAGCCATTGCCCGGAAAACCCAAAGGCAAGCCAAAGCCAGATGCCAAAAAAGCACGCCAGCACAGCCATAATGGCCGAAAATTTGACTAGTTTTTTGGCCATGACGACGAGCCTTTGGACATCTTCGCCGGCCTGACTACCCTCTACATAGTGCACGAAGATACGTGGTAGGTAGAAGATACCGGCCATCCACGCCATAACGAACAACACATGAGCAGTTTTAATCCAAAGCATCAGTGAATATCCATTGCGCTATCATCGAGACTGATATGGGTCCATTCATTTGCAAAACACTTCATGATAATGGAACCTGTATCACGATTGCGTCCTGCCTTCGGGTTCATATTGTTTCTGACTCCACATTCACAGATCCCTCGATAACTTTCATATTTGAGAATTCAGTTGCTGGAATTTAACACTCTATTGTTTCTTTTGCTTGTCGCACTAGGCGCGTTTATTCAGACGCTGACGGGCTTTGCGATGGGCGTTGTTATTATTGTTGGCGCGACGTTGCTTGATTTGCAGGCAATTGCGTTATCAGCAGCGATCATTAGCCTGATTTCTTTAGCTAATACGTTGGTGGCTATGCGTAAGAATTATAAACACGTTGATATCGACTATTTTAGATGGCTATGCTGCTGGCTTATACCAGGGTTGGTGGTAGGCGTCGCTCTACTGGCTTACCTCAGCAAAAATCATTACGATATTTTGCGCATGTTGCTGGGAGCCCTGGTTATTGCAGCAGGTATATTGTTGATCAGAAAGCCACCGCACTATCAGGAGCGGTCGACGCAGACTCAGGCTGCTTCTTTTGGCCTGCTGGGAGGCGTGTTCGGTGGCCTGTTTAGTGCGGGAGGGTCTGCATTCGCATATTTTCTATACCGTCAACCTATCGAGTTGAGTGTTGCGCGTGCGACGCTGCTTTCGGTGCTGCTAATCTCGACAGTAATCCGTACCATAATGATTTCGCTGGACGGACAGATCACAACGGAGGTACTACTGACAACTCTCCTGGCTTTTCCGATAGTCATCGTGGTCACCGAAGTGACCGGGCGCTACGTGTCATTTTTTTCCGATGTCATGGTACGGAAAATGGTGGTAGCGTTAATGATGATTGCCGGTCTGTTCCTGTTGTTTGATAGCATTGTTATCAGTATCAAGGAGTTAAAAATCGTTGCAGGAGTTTGACGACATTCGGCCTTATTACGATGAAGAAGTCTCTGGTGTTCTAGGGCTTCTTATTCGTGATTCCGGTCTGCTAAATTTTATCGCACGCTGGCGTTTCCCACGCTTGCATCGCCTGTTTCCTTTTCTTGCGTGTCTCCTGGTCAGGGGTTATTTGTCTAATCGTTTTGGCGGTGTGTCCTCGATTAAAGAATTTCAGGATATGGTTTACCACTTTGCCAGGAAGATTGTCACGGAGACCACCGACGGTTTTGAGTATTCCGGTTTAGAACACCTGGCGCATGACAAGGGCTATATTTTTGTGAGCAATCACCGGGATATCGCTGGTGACTCGATGTTACTGGACTATGCTTTGTATGTTTCCGGATTCGATACCGTGCGCATAGCAGTGGGTGACAATCTGGTTCAGGTCGGATTTGCGACAGACCTGATGAAGCTTAACAAGAGCTTTTTCATTAAACGTTCCGCGGAAGGTATCAAGAAAATATATGCTGCGCTGTTGCAATCGTCCCGGTATATGCACAAGTCGCTCACGGAGGGACAATCCATCTGGATTGCGCAGAGTGAAGGTAGGGCAAAGGACGGGATGGACCTGACCGACCCGGCAATCATTAAGATGTTCGTCCTGGCGGATCGAAAGGCTAATTTTTCCGACGTGATTCGAATGCTCAACATTGTGCCCATGGCGATTTCCTATGAGTATGATCCCTGCGATGTACCCAAGGCTATTGAACTGGCCGCTATTGAAGCCGATGGTGTTTATCAAAAGCCGAAAGGAGAGGATTTGGCTAACCTGGCACGGGGTCTCGGTGGCTATAAGGGGCGGGTTGTACTGCGACTTGGGAAACCTTTGACAGCGGATTATCCGTCAGCGGATGCCGTGGCGAGTGAGATCGATGGTCAGATTCGAGACAATCTGGAACTATTTCCCATTAATCATTGGGCTCTGTCGAAACTGAAGGGAACAGATGAACCGGGTGAAAGGGCAGCGTTCGAGCAGCGCTTGCTGGCATGTCCCGAACATGCGCGCGCACATCTCTTAGCCATGTATGCCAATCCCGTGCGCAACAAAAGGGGGTAGGGTACACCGGGGTGGCCCCGAGGGCCCGCGACAAAGGGATTGTTAGGATAGGAACAGTACACTAGATATAGACCTGCAGGGGTGGTTCGACGAGCTTTGACCACTGTTCCCGGAGTTCCAGTATATGTTCCGACCAGTAGCGACCGGAATCAAAAAATGGAAAGGCGCGTGGGAAAGCCGGGTCATCCCATCGACGAGCGATCCATGCCGCGTGATACATCATTCGTAATGTTCGCAATGGTTCAATCAGGCGTAATTGATTGAATTCGAAATCTGAGAAATCAAGATAACCTGTCAGGATGTGACGCATTTGTTCGCTCTGGGAGTCTGTGTCACCGGATAACATCATCCACAGATCCTGGATCGCAGGGCCATTACGAGCATCATCAAAATCGACAAAGTGTGGCGTGTTGTCTCGCCAGAGAACGTTACCCATGTGACAATCGCCGTGCAGTCGTATATTAGTTGCGGGCTCGGCCAGTACTGGCTGCAAGTCCTTTAGTAACCCCGTTGCTACTGAATCATAAGCTGGAATCAGGTCATCGGGGATGAAATTGTTCGCCAACAAATATTCCTGGGACGCGAATCCGTATTCGTCAATTGAGAGGGTTGGTCGATGTATAAAAGGGGTGGTTGCACCGACGCGATGGATTCTACCGACATAGCGACCAAGAACCTCAAGACTATTGGGGTCGTCCAGCTCTGGCGCCCGGCCACCACGCCGTTCATACAGGGAAAAACGAAAATCGCTATGGCGATGTAGCGTTTTATTTTCGATTATCATTGGCGGTACAGCGGTGATTTCGTTCTCCAGAAGATCTTCGGTGTACACATGCTCTTCCAGAATCTGCTCATCGGTCCATCTATTCTCCCTGTAGAATTTGGCGATAACAGGCTCGTGATCGTCAAGACCCACTTGATAGACGCGGTTTTCGTAGCTGTTTAGCTCGATGATTCTTGCGTCGCAGTGAAATCCAAGGGTCTCGATTGCATCCATGACGGTGTCGGGGGTCAGTAAGGCGAAGGGGTGGCTCATGTGTCGCTAGACGTCCTGCGAATGAAGTCCTCGATAAGCCAGCCTGAAATCGAAACCCGTGCCGGACGATTGGGTAGATCAGTGTAGTGAAACCACTGTGCATCGGCGATTTCTTCCTCTTGCAATACAAACTCCCCACTTTCGTATTCGGCATGAAACCCGAGCATCAGTGAGTTTGGGAATGGCCAGGATTGGCTAGAGAAGTACTTGAGGTTCTTGATGCTGACGCCTACCTCTTCCATGACTTCGCGATGGACCGCTTCTTCGATAGACTCTCCCGGCTCAATAAAGCCAGCAAGCGTGCTGTAAAAGTTACCTCTAGTTTGTGCGTTCTTCGCCAACAGAAGTTCTTCGCCGCGATTCACCAGGACAATGATTGAAGGTGACAGTCTGGGGTAAAACATTTGCTTACAGGAAGGACACTTTCGCGACCTGTCGAGATTGGAACTTTCGGTGACGTTACCGCACTGGCCGCAGAAATGGTGGTTACGGTGCCACTCAACAATCTGCTTGGCACGTCCGACCAGATAGAATACGGGTTGTTCAACCTGGTTTAGGAACGACCAGAGTGTTTCGAATTCGTAGCCTTCGGGATTGTCACTATCCGGATTAACTTCATGACTATAGATGGGTATGTCGTTGACTTTACCGAGGTAGTGATCAGCGAGTGACTCAAGACCGAGCCATCGCCATTCATCCTGGGTCAGTGGCCGCCAGGGATGAACACCATCTATGGTCAGGATCTCATCTTCGGAAACCACGATGTGAAAGGACAATTCAGTTTTGTTTGGAGGAGTGACGCCTGAAATAAAGTCCGCGTCAAGGTCAATGAGTTCCCACTCCATAATTTTCGAATCACAGCAATTTGAGTGGAGAGACTTTACCACAGCCTTAGTGCGCAGCGGGTGTTCTTGCGAGACAGACAGTTTTTACAGATTCCGCCCCGGCGCTTAGCAGAACTCTTGATAGTGACCGTACCGTTGCTGTTGTGGTAATCACATCGTCGACGATTACGAGGTGTTTGCCCTGGTAAGTGCCCGTAGTGCAAAACGCATCCCTAACGTTCAGCAAGCGCTGGCTGATTGGTAAAAGCTTCTGGTCGAAGTAGGTTTTGACCTTTTGCATTTGCTATCAATAGGGATGCGCCATAGTTTGGCGAGTCGAGTCGCAACCTCAAATGACTGATTGAATCCACGCTCACGTTCTTTGCGCTTATGAAGGGGTACTGGGACGATCACATCCGGCTTGTCGTTGGACAGTGAGTTGCCAAGAGATTGTACAAGAAGCTCCGATAGCACCCGTCCTGCGGGTAGATCAGCGTGATCTTTGAAATTATGTATCAGTTGATCTATTGGCCAGGTATAGGTAAATCCAGCATGGCTACTCACAAACGGTGGCGGCTCTGTAAGGCATCGTCCACATACGCTGACATGATCATGGACGGGTACCGCACACAACCTGCAGCTGGATCGTAGCCAGGGCAGGTTCTGCTCACAGGGGATACAAAGGTCCCTTTGCCTGTTTGTTATGACGTCGCATAGCAGGCATCTGCCAGGGAGGAGTTGGAACATTGATTACTCAAACTGAGTAGATTAATGGGGTGAATGTCTATCCGAAACAGCAGCTTGCTACAAATTGGGTGAGATATTGACCTTAGGGAACGTCTGATTAAGGTCGGTGTGCCGCATCACTTTTTCTGCGATGGCCGCGTTGAACCCGTACTCGAAACCTCGCGAATTTAAAGCGTATTCGCGATTTTCTGCGTGCGGGTTCGCCTTGCCCTCACAAAAAAAATGCACTTAATCAGAGGTTCCCTAGGTACAGGGGTGCAGGCTTTGCCCATCGTCACAAAGCGTTATACCTCGCAGGTAGGTTGACCAGGTGGCGATAACGTCTTTCGAAAAGTTTGACATATTTTCTTCAAAGGGAGCGATCCTACTGACGATGCGGATAACCTAGAAATAATGTTTGCCCTGTATGGCTTTGACGATTTTGATTTCACCTTTTTCGGTAATGCTACTCTTGCCACACAAATAAAGCCGAACGGAAGTTGGATAGTTGTTTTCGAGCCCTGAAAAGAGGTTGGCATGCTGGACAAAATTGCACCTTTGAGAATCATTGCTGATGACGTCGATCAACATTTCTTCCGGGTTGATATCGACGAGGTCCGAAAACGATTCGAAAGATATCTTTGCTGTCCAATCAATGTTGTTCTCCCCACCGGGGACAAAGTCGACGAGGCGATGACTGATGTTGTTGAATTGATAGACCTGATGCCAGCCAACAGGCGGAGAGCCACGAAGGCGCTCACTCAATACAGGGCTTGATGCTCTCTCCGGCTTTATTACCTCGGTTGTACAGGCTGAGAGTAGGGTACAAATAGCGGAGAGCAATAGGAATCTCATCGGGTATCGTTACTGTACGGGTTCGGCCAGGGTGATTTCATAGTGCATTATTTCATCGTCGCGTAATGTCGTTACTTTGACGATATCACCCGGCTTATGTTGTTCCAGAAGAGATAATAGCGTGTCCTCGTTAATCACAGGCTCATCATCGACCGCAATGATGACGTCCCCAAGATGAAGGTTTCGTCGGTAATCTTCTCTAATGCCCACCATACCAGCATTTTTAGCGGGTAGCCCTTCCTGGACTTTAAAAATGGCGACACCTTTGACGCGAAATCTCTGCTGGGCGATGTTATCCGAGAGAACCTCAATACCGAGAATGGGTCGGAAAAGACGTCCGTGCTGAAGCAATTGTGGGACGATTTTTTTGACTGTGTTTATGGGGATTGCAAAGCCTATACCGGCGCTTCCGCCACTTGGGCTGATGATCGAGGTGTTAACACCGACCAGTTGACCATAGGAATCGAGCAATGGTCCGCCAGAGTTCCCCGGATTGATCGCAGCGTCGGTTTGTATTACATTTTTTATGGTGCGATTGTCCAGCGACTTGATTTCTCTACCAAGAGCACTGACCACGCCTACTGTTAGTGTGGTATCGAGCTCGAAAGGATTCCCTATGGCCAGTACCTTTCTGCCTACCACCAGACCTGATGAATCTCCCAGGGTGATTGGCTTCAGGTCAGGTGCATCGATCCTGAGTAACGCGATATCTTTCCCGGGCGCATGGCCTACTAGTTCGGCATCGTAGGTTTCGCCGGACTGTAGGGTGATGATGACCTTATTGGCACCATGGATGACGTGGTAATTGGTCACGATTAGCCCGGAGTCATCCCAAACGAAACCAGTGCCGGAACCGCGCGGAATCTCCATGACATTCCTGGAGAATCTGCGACGAACGACCTGCTGATTAGTAACGTGCACCACTGAAGGGCTGACACTGCTAAAGATCTCCATGTTGTTGATCTCATCGTGGGTGAGACCAAGAGCAGGGATATCACTTGGGATTTCGGTAATTACAGGCGAGGTGGCAGTGTCAGTATCACGGTTGGTTACCAGCAACAGTGTGCCGACAAAAATACCCAAGAGAATAGCAAATGCCCATTTCCACATAGTTTAATCCGTCTAAAAAATTAAAGACTTGTTTATTGATTAGAGCGTGAGCAACGCAATCAGTTCAAGCCTTTTAGCGGGTATTTGGTACCACTCTTCGGACGACACTGGATGGTTCTATGTATTGGGTAACGGCGGATATATCGTCCGGTGATAGGCTGCCCACCATCTGTTTCAGACGCAGGTTGTCCCTTATGTATTGGTATCTGGCGCTGGCGTACTGGAACTGGGCTTGATAGAGCTGCTGCTGTGCCTGTAGCACTTCAACGATGTTTCTGGTGCCGACTTCATAACCCGTTCTTGTCGCATCAAGTGCGCTTTGGCTCGATTCTATACTGCGCTGCCGGGCACGGACCCGCGCCACATCGGTATTGATCGTGGTAAACAGATTGCGGGTATTCTCAACGATGGTTCTTTGCTGGAAGTCGTAGTTACTTTGTGCGGCATCGTGGGTATAGGCGGCTTGTTTCGCACCGGAACGAACAATACCACCCTGGTAAATGGGAATGTTGATGTTGACACTGTAGGTGCGATTGTTCGTCTTGGAACCCAGAAAACTTCGTCCTTTACTCACATTGTGGTTCCAACCCGCGGAAGCAGTAACCGTAGGATAGTGATCGGCTCTGGCGATTTTGATATCTTTTGCAGAAGCTTTTAGTCCTTCACGTCCCGCAACCAGAGAGTAGTTTTGCGCCAATGCCTTTTCTACCCATGCGTCGACGTTGTTGGGTTTTGGATATTCAATCGGCATCTCAGGGACGAAGCCTGACACTTCGTTGATAGGTTGGCCGGTAATCCTAAGCAGTGACTCGAAACTGGTGCTTTGCGTTCCTTCCTGTTCGATGACAGTGACGATGGCGTCATCAAAGGCGGCCTTTGCTTCAAGCACATCAGTAATCGCAACCAGGCCGACATCAAAGCGCTGTTGCACCTGTTCCAGTTGACGTTGCACGGCATCCCGTTGTGCTTGTGCTGAAGTAAGCGCGGCCTGTGCTTCGAGTACAGCCAGATAACTTTCGGCGACCCGGACGATCAGTGTTTGCTGGGCATCGGCAAAAGTCGCTTCGAACTGGGCGTGCTGGATCCGCGATTTCTTAAAACGATACCAGCTATTCAGCTGAAAAAGTGGTTGTTGTAGAGAGGCATTCCAGTTATGTGAACCAGACGGTTCTGAGGGCAGAGGTGTGCCGAGTATCCAGCGATTGCCGATGGATGAACCCCCGCTTAAGTTTATGCGTGGTAGCAGACCGGCACGACCCGTAACCAGGATTTCACTATTAGACTTAAATGTTGCTTCTGCAGCAGCGAGTTCGGGATCGTTATTTACGGCAAGTTCAAAGATCTCTTGCAATGTGGCAGCCTGAACCTGCGTCGCGAGCAGACTGCCAATCAGTAGCGGTAGACACTTTTTTGTCATAGTGTTTGTCATTGCGTTTGTCATAGTGTTTGTCATCGTGATTCCTCAACACCCATTATTATTCGTCCAAGAACGGCTGTGTAGCTTACTGGTAGCGGGCTGGTTCTGTCTATGTGATTACAGCAATCCCTACATAAGCCTTACGTTTGGCTATGCAGTTTAGCTAAGCCGAAGTCGTCGCTGGGGGCTTGAAATCAGGCAGTTTTTCTTCCAGCCATTTGGCGACCGCAAGACATCTGTCCTCACGAAACGGGGCTGCCAGTATCTGGACCCCGATGGGGAGTCCCGACTGGTCCTGGCCAGCGCGTATCACCACACCGGGCCAACCCGTCAGGTTATAGGCGCTGGTATAGGTGTAAGCGGCTAAATCCTCCATTTCATCCTGTTTGAGCGCTGTGTGGGCGTTGACAGGGGAGATCAGAATATCGAAATCGTCAAAAAATCCCAGCATAGTACCGCGATAGTTATCCCAGAGATTGATGACCTGGGCAAATTCCTGAGGTGATAGTGGTTGGGACGGACTTTCCAGTGATTGCTGTAGCCGCGGTGAAGGCGTTTCTGTACGGCAATCTTCAAGGAGCGCCTGGACCATTTCACCGTTGTCAGCACTGAATACCCTGGAAAAAACAAAACCAGCCATTTCAAGGCCTGTGGGTCGTGCCTCTGTGGCGGGACCAGTCTCAGAGGATAGTAGCTCAACGATGCTGCCAATGGTGTTGATAATGGCTTTATCAGGTGTGCATATACCATTGTCCGTATGAAAAGCGACTCGCAAATTCTGAATATCACTGCAGGTAGACTGTGATCCAGGAATACAGTGCGGGTCCTGGTAGTCTGGTCCTGCAATAATGCCCAGAACGAAGGACAGATCATCGACATATCTGGCCATCGGTCCGGGTTGCGATAAAGGGGCGAGAAGGCCGTAACTCGGTAGTGCATTACCGGTACAGGGAACCCTGCCGGTAGTGGGTTTGATCCCCGTAATGCCACAAAAGTGGCTGGGTAGCCGAATGCTGCCGCCCGTGTCGGTGCCGATATCAAAAGGTGTGGCACCCGCAGCAATTAACGCAGCGGCACCACCACTACTACCTCCTGGCGTTCTGGACAGATCGAAGGGATTATTTGTGGCACCGTAGACCAGATTACTGGTTTGAAACGAAAGGGTGAACTCTGGCGTGTTGGTTTTTCCCATAAGGATCGCGCCCTGATCGCGCAATCTGGCCACTACAGTTGCATCCCTACCGGGTCGAAAGTCTTTACGGCCCAGGGTCCCCCAGGTTGTTATGGCATCTTTTGTATCCAGGGAATCTTTGATGGTGATGGGGATGCCATGCAACTTTCCGATTGCTTCCTGGTTTTGAAGCGCCTTATCTGCGCGGTCTGCCAGTTTCATTGCCTGCTCGGCAGTGGAGTAAACCAAGGCGTTTAACTGAGAGTTTACCTTTTCAACACGATCCAGAAACCCCCTGACGACATCAGCAGACTTCACCCGTTTAGATCTTATTGCTTCACTAATGGTCTGAAGTGTTGAGTCCAGGAGTTCATCCATTAAGAAAGTCCTATGAAAGGTGAATTGCTTTTTGTGAAGCTGATATGGAAACTTGGCTTATGAATCTAACCGGCAACCGCTGATGAGTCCAGAGGACTTACTATACACCGTAAGTATTATTCTATTTCTAGACTTAATTATCCTGGTCAGTCTGAGCTATTACTTCAAAAAGCTGAGCTTCCAGTTCCTGAGATTCGGCACGATGGCGATGGCGGCAGAGGCGGTAGCACAGGTTGCCTTTTTCAGTTGGGCAGCTAATCAAGCACTAACACCATTGATTCTTGTCGGTAGTGTCGCGAAATTCGCCTATGCGATTTTGATTATTGTCAGCCTGGCACACATGATGGGTCGGGCGATACCTTTCAAGCTTATGACGGCCTGTACGCTTTTTTTTCTGGTCAACGCCATTTACTCTCGGACCGTTGGTGATGATATTACGCTGCACTGGGTGCTTGGTGAAGTAGGTCCAGTCGCCCTGATATGTACTGGAATTTACTATCTGATATCGAGCAAGGATAGTTCGTTACCTATATATCTTTTGTCCGGGGTGTTGGCGCTACATGTGATATTGAAGCTGGCTATGCCCTATATCGCTTCAGATGTAGGATTGTTTAGTCTTAGCTACCTCTTCAGTTGTCTGCTGGTGATTGTCATCGGTGTACTGCAGTTGATGATTTCCTCTGATCAGATGATGAACAGTTTACAGGACAAGAACACCATGTTGGCTAATTTTCGGCAGGAAAATAAGCGCCTCGAGTTACAGTTCACACAGGCCCAGAAGTTGGAAAGTTTGGGTGTAAAGGCCGGCGGTATTGCCCACGACTTCAATAACATGTTGACTAGCATATTGGGTTACGCAAGCCTCGCGATGAAGAAACTTCCGGCGAGCAGCGACGTGAGAAAAGATTTGTATATGGTCATGTCGGGGGCCAGGCAAGCCGTAGATCTGACATCGCAGATGTTGATCTATGCGGGCAAGGGTGCGATAGAGTTTGAGTCGGTGGACATTGCCAAGGTAGTTGACAATATGTCGAGTCTGATCAACTCAATTGTTCCCCGAAAAATTCGTCTGGTACAGAAAGTAACCAGAGACTTACCACGGCTGAAGGGAGACCAGGTGCAACTTGGGCAGGTATTGATGAACCTGGTTGGCCAATGCTGTCGATGCCCTTGATCAGGAAGCTGGCACCATACAGATCACAACCGGCCTGACTGAGGTCGATGGGGGTAGATTGAGACAGAGCTTTTTTGCCAGCGAAGCCGAAGTTGGTGCGTATCTTTATCTTTCCGTTAAAGATTCTGGGTCAGGGATGGATACCGAGCAGGTGAGCAAGATATTCGATCCCTTCTATTCAGAGAAAGGCGTTAGCAAAGGGCTCGGGTTGTCTTCCATCTCAGGGATCGTCCGACAACACGGTGGGTTCATTCATGTCCAGTCGAACCTGGGTGAAGGGTCTGAGTTTACGGTTTATTTCCCGGCGTTATCTTATTCCGAGGTGGTGCCTAAACAGGGATCACAGTTCAGATCATCGAGCCAGAACAAAGGTGAGATATTGCTCGCTGATGATGACCCTCGAATTCGTAGCCTCATTCAGTCGATTCTGGAGAGCGATCATTTTGAGCTGACTTCAACTGAAGATGGCAAAGAGGCTATGAAGATGGTGACTCAGGATGGTCCGAACTATGTCTTGTTTCTACTGGACTGCACCATGCCCAAGATGTCCGGGACGGAAGTCTATCGACAAATCCGGGCACAAGGCCTGACAACACCGGTGATTCTTATCAGCGGCTATCATCAGGAACAGGTGATCAGCAATATCAGCAACGACCCTAATGCCCATTTCATCAAGAAACCGTTTAACGTTGACGAATTGCTCGATCAGGTCGACAGAGCGCTAAGCGAGCAAATCTTAACCAGTTAGTTCGTGTCGTAAAAGCCACTTTGTCGCGAGACCTCGGGCCAGAGGGGAAACGCGGTGTTACCTTGCGCTTTCGCTCAAGCCATATATGGACCCACTCCTATTTGCAAACATAACTTCTCATGTCGAGATAAA
>Ga0114999_10005494_pt1 | contig 14926 bp, 15 predicted proteins | sample ArcticOcean_MG_C_3_FD_89820 | JGI IMG/M metagenome (GOLD analysis project Ga0114999, IMG submission 89820) | Marine microbial communities from western Arctic Ocean - ArcticOcean_MG_CB8_126 | ecosystem: Environmental > Aquatic > Marine > Oceanic | place: Arctic Ocean: Canada Basin | collected...
GCTCCTGCTACGCTCATCCGAGCTTCGCCGGACAAGTCGGCGATTGAGCCCTACGTAAATCAGAAAATTGTGACTATTTATGGTTAAACTGCTCTACTTTATTTGGAGTTCCTTTTGCAGCATTTTGTTCGAATACCTCTAAACGTTCGGTGATACAAGTGAGCCATCCCGAGCGCTCATTCACACAAGGCTCTCAGACATCCTGAACGGCTTTACATTTAATTATTTATAATTATAAACATTAAATCTCCTTAATTATTCGAATCTCATCGAATTGATCTTGCGGATAATTTATAATTATTATCAAATTCTAAGAATTCTCGCCTCAATACTCTATTAACAACTCGCATTCAATATGGACCTCCATCATACCGCTAAGAACTCCTCGAGCGAGCGATCAACAAATCCCCCACTTTTTTTCGGAAAAGATCTTTCCTTTTCACAAGCTGCATCGGTGATCCAAATTTTTCGGGTGATTCCAGCTATCGGGATTGTCACCTGGTCATTTTTCGGACCTCTTTATGTCCAAAACGATAGCGAACCATCGGATGAAATATTTCAACTGTCGCCGTTCGTTGTAGATGTTACGGCCGACGATCGGTATCGATCGACTAAATCCAACCGCTCGGAATTCAATTTTTAATTGGCGGGTAATTTCAGTGATTCTTCCGGAGTCAATTTAAGTCCATTGCTCTCCTTAACCTCCAGGATCAGAAACTGAGGATCCTGAAAAATCATCTTATTCTTTTCCAAAATCTGAAAGATCAAATCCTGGTAAGTAGTGATCTCAACCGCCTTCGCATTGAGAGCGGTCTGCTCGGTGTTCTGGTGAATCTCGAAGAGAAGAAAGATAAAGGTAATAATCACCGCAGCGGCGGAAGTGATTTCGGTGAGGATCTGAATACAGGCGGATTTGGTCATAAGGGTAAGCAAAACAAAATTTGAATGGGAGTGAAGACAGCCATTAGCTATAAATTTTGATTATGTGTATCAAGGAGGAAGTCGAAATACGAATTCTATAATTATCGTAAAGCAGCGTATAGTATGGGGGAGAAAGGAAAAAAGAATAACGCGAGGACGCGCTTGACGGGATCAATTGTTTTCCTACGATTGCTGTTTTTCCAGGATTACCTCAATATTCTCAATGCCTTCTGATCAGATCAATGCTACCCCATCCCGTTTCCCAAAAACTATGCGTCAGGACACTTGGTGGCGTACACCAGTGCTTGTTTTCCTAGGTCTTTCTTCCTTTATCATCTATTCGACCTGGGCCGCATTTCAAGGTGCTCACTACACGTTTGGTCCGTATCTTTCGCCATTTTACTCGCCTGAATTATTCGGCACAACCGCTCACGCATGGTTTGGTGCACGGCCTGGATTCTGGCCCGACTGGTTGCCCTTCTCGCCAGCATTTTTGATCCTTTGGGGCCCTGCCGGATTCAGGCTAACTTGTTACTATTATCGAGGAGCTTACTACAAAGCGTTTTGGGCTGACCCTCCATCGTGTGCCGTGACCGAGCCACGCAAAAAGTACCGGGGCGAAAATTCCTTTCCGCTTATCATCCAGAACGTCCACCGTTACATGCTCTATGTTGCGATGGTTTTTATGGTATTTCTTTCCTGGGACGCGATTAAAGGATTCATCTTCGACGGTAGTTTTGGGATCGGAGTAGGTTCGCTGGTTCTGACGATCAACGTCATAATGTTAGGCGGTTATACATTTGGCTGCCATTCTCTGAGACACCTTGTTGGCGGCGCGCTGAACCAGATGTCAAATTCGCCCCAAAGGCAATGCGCCTGGAAAGGCGTAACATGCCTGAACCAAAAACACCAGATGTGGGCCTGGATGAGCCTGTTCTGGGTCGGCTTCACTGATGTATACGTTCGCCTTTGCTCAATGGGCATTTGGACAGACTTTCGAATTTTTTAATTATGACTGAGCACGAAGTAATCGAGCATGACGTGCTCATAATTGGAGCCGGCGGTGCAGGACTGCGCGCCGCAATTGAAGCATCGGGTTCCGGAGCGAAAGTTGGATTGGTTTGCAAATCATTGTTGGGGAAAGCCCACACGGTAATGGCCGAAGGCGGGATCGCCGCGGCATTGGCGAATGTAGACGATCGCGATAACTGGAAGGTGCATTTTTCCGACACCATGCGAGGTGGTCAGTATATCAACAACTGGCGCATGGCCGAGATACATGCCAAAGAAGCGCCTGACCGGGTTCGCGAACTTGAATCCTGGGGTGCGGTGTTCGACCGGACAAAGGAAGGCAAGATCCTGCAACGCAATTTTGGCGGCCACAAGTACCCGCGCCTGGCTCACGTGGGAGACCGAACGGGTCTGGAAATGATTCGGACTTTGCAGGACCACGGCATCCACCAGGGCATTGACGTTCATATGGAAGTAACGGTGGTCCACTTGCTCAAGGATGGTAACCGGGTCTGCGGTGCAGTGGCCTACGACCGCGAGCGTGGCCGATTTAAAGTTTTTCACGCCAAGGCAATAGTAATCGCAACTGGCGGCATCGGGCGAGCATTCAAGATTACCAGCAACAGCTGGGAATATACTGGCGATGGTCACTCGCTGGCTTATCACGCCGGCGCTGATCTGGTCGATATGGAGTTTATCCAGTTTCATCCCACAGGCATGGTTTGGCCGCCAAGTGTACGCGGAATTCTTGTGACTGAAGGCGTTCGCGGTGAGGGTGGTATCCTGACCAACAGTGAAGGCAAGCGGTTTATGTTCGGCGATATTCCGGACAACTATAAAGCACAGACAGCCGCCGATCCTGAGGAAGGCTGGCGTTACGTGTTGGGTGACAAAGATGCCAATCGACCACCGGAGTTGCTTACGCGTGACCACGTGGCTCGCTGCATCGTCAAGGAAATAAAAGCAGGCCGCGGCAGTCCACACGGAGGTGTGTATCTCGATATAGCATGGATCAAGGAGAAGATCGGCAATGCAGAGGAGCATATCAAAAAGAAGCTCCCGAGCATGTATCATCAATTTAAACAGCTGGCCAATATTGACATCACCAAGGAGCCGATGGAGGTCGGTCCCACAACCCACTATATGATGGGTGGTGTTCGCGTTGAAGGCGATTCGCAGATGTCGACGGTCCCTGGTTTATTCGCCTGTGGCGAATGTGGCGCGGGTATAAATGGTGCAAACCGTCTTGGAGGTAACTCACTGTCTGATTTACTAGTGCTGGGAAAACGCGCTGGCGAGTACGCCGCAAAGTTTGCCAATGACCATGGTGCCACGCAGGTCGATAATGAAGAGATCGATGCAGCCAAACGGGAAGCACTGGCCCCGTTCGATCGTCAGACCAACGATGCCGTGGGAGCATACCAAATTCAGTATTCGCTCCAGGATACTATGCAAAATCTTGTGGGCATTGTCCGCAAAGGGAACGAAATGGAACAGGCGCTTGAGGAGATCGATAAACTTAAGAAACAGGCCGAGGTAGTTGGAGTAATCGGCAATCGAGAATACAATCCGGGATGGCACACTGCACTGGATTTGAAAAACCTTCTCACTGTTTCTGAAGCAGTAACGCTCTCGGCAATCGCGCGTAAAGAAAGTCGCGGTGCACAATTTCGTGACGATTACCCTGAAAAGAGCGAAGAGTGGGCAAAGTACAACAACATCATTCGACGTAGACCCGATGGTAGTATGCAAATCGACCGGGCTGAGATTCCGGAAATGCCGGCAGAGCTGCAGGAAATCATCAAGGAGATGGGCTAACCAATACTGAACATGGCAACAGCAAATTTCAAAATCTGGCGGGGCGACACGGACGGTGGAGAGTTTAAGGACTACTCGACCGAGGTCAGCGAGGGTATGGTTCTACTCGATGCCGTTCACCAAATTCAGGCCGAAAGTGCCAACGACTTGGCCTGCCGATGGAACTGTAAAGCGGGCAAATGTGGTTCGTGCTCAGCAGAGATTAATGGCCACCCCAAACTGATGTGCATGACAAGGCTCGACGAACTGCCTCTCGAACAAGGTACGACTGTCGAACCCATGAAGACCTTTCCGTTGATCAGAGACCTGACGACTGACGTTTCCTGGAACTATCGCGTTAAGAAGAACATTAAAAAATTCAAGCCACGAAAACCGGACAACGAAGATGGATCCTGGACTATGTACCAGGACGACATCGACAGGGTTCAGGAATTTCGTAAATGCATAGAGTGTTTCCTATGCCAGGATGTCTGCCATGTTCTCCGCGAGCATCATTTGCACGATGAGTTCATTGGCCCGCGCGCACTGGTTTACACGGCAGCGTTAGAAATGCACCCGCTCGATACAGAGGACCGCCTTGAGGATTTGAAAAAAGCGGAAGGGATCGGTTTATGCAACATCACCAAATGCTGCACCCATGTTTGCCCGGAGGAAATAAAGATCACCGATAACGCAATCATTCCACTCAAAGAGCGCGTCGTCGATCGATTCTACGACCCCGTCCTAAGTCTCCTGAGCAAGTTGTTTGGTTCAAAATAGGGGGCATTATGGACCAATTTAAACCTCTAGAAAAACTTGCGATACCTGCGGCTATTGAAAAGGCCAAGCATTACCGTCTTCTCAATGAATCCAGCGCCGCAGAGAGCATCTGCCGTGACATCCTGCGCGTTGAGCCAAATAACCAGAAAGTCCCCGTAATTCTGATACTGGCGATGTGCGACCAGTTGGGCAAAGGCTACAAGGTTGCGACTGGTACCGTAATCGAGATTAATGGGCGCTTGGAGAATGAATACGAAAGAATTTATTACACGGGAATTTTCCACGAAAGGAGAGGTATGGCAAGTTTGCAAAGTGGTTCTCCAGGTGCACGATTCATGGCCTACGATTACTTCTGTGATCCATTGGAATGGTACGAGAAGGCGGAAAAACTAGCACCCGAGCACAACAACGATTCGGTGTTGCGCTGGAATACCTGCACTCGGCTAATTGAACGAAATCGCCTTGAGCCAATGCCCGAGGAAGGACGCGAGCCGTTTTGGAATGACAGTTGTTATTCCTGGAAATATTAAGTTCTTGATCCAGAGGGCGGCCGCAATTGAATTGCAGTTATAAACTACTCCTTTGATTCGTTGTTAAAAATCCACCTTTGTGGTTTCGAATTTAAAATAGACACCTCGATAACGATAGTTTTGATTCGGTCGCAGAATTTACCAGTCGTCGAGGTCTCGATAGGCCCGATTCCACTCACCAATCCGCACGGCGATGAGGATACCGATTACGATCAACCGGATCTCACCAAGGTCGTAGAGGATATACTTTTTAACGTTGTTCACTTGGATAAGATCTTTGCGGAGTTAGTGGAGCATTAATTGAAGGAGGAAGGCTTAAGGCTAAATATTTATAGCCACAGATGAGCACGGATCAAACACCGAATTTATCCGGCTAGGCCGGGGATCGCTGATCCTAATCTTTATCTTGATCCTGATCTTAATCGTAATCCTCTCAATAACGAATATCAATTTCCAGAACATCAACCTCGATCAAGATTAGGATCAGGATTACGATCAGGATCAGGATAATTTTCAGGTGGCTAGGCTATCCGGTCACCTACGTATAACATATAGGCTGCCCGCTTTGCACGTTCGTGAACTTTAGCGGGGACAGCTGTTACATTGAAGCCAACCGATCTTAGCCGAGGTACAAACTTAGGTTCGGGGCTTGCCGACCAGAACACAACACGGCCTTTTCGCTTTAAGGCTTCGCGAATGGCACGGAGTCCAGTATATGAATACAAAGAGTAATTGTTTTTTACCACCAACGCTACGGGACCATTATCCACATCGAGCATAATCGAGTCGTAGGTTTTCGGATTTGCTTTTCGAATAAGCCGGATAACGTTCTCCTCACGAATTACGACTCGGAGATTTTCCAATAGAGACCCGTTGAGCTTGTGCATGTAGGTCCGATTCCATTCGGTTATTTCAGGCAACAACTCGGCCACTTCGACTGTTGTTTTTGGACCCCCAAATTCTAACGCCGTTTTCAGAGTAAAGCCAAGACCCAGTCCACCGATCAAAACTCGTGAAGCGGTGTCCGTATTGAGTCCTTCAACACCCAATTCACCAAGCAGTTCCTCCGAGGTACTAGCCCGCGAATGCATAATCTCGGCCCCATCAAGGCTGATCACAAAAGATCCATCATGCTCGATGAGAGACATGGTTCCTCCGTCGGGTGTTTTGGTTTCAGCGAGTTTGATATGCGGTTTCACACCCGACACCCCCAAGGATCTAGTTAATTTGCAAATCAATTAACTTACAAATCGTGAATAAGTTTAAACCGCCCATAGTTTTGGTCCTTGCTTGCCCATAAAGCCTTGCAAAAGATGCCTGAAGTTCCATGTTTCAAACCATGGCCTTCTGGATACGCTATTTTACCTTACTCACAATTGTGGCGCTGAGTTTTCAAGCACCGCTATTTTTATGGAAACCCTTGAGGGAGGTGATGCTGAAGCGGGTCGTATAGTCGCCGGCACACACCTCGCCGCTCAATGTATTCGCTGCCACCGGTTTGGTCGCGAAGATGGTAGCGAGATTGGCCCCAACCTGGGAAGTATCGCCAGGGAAAAGGATCGCGACTATCTCTTGAGATCCCTCGTCGATCCCGGAGCAGACATTGCCGAAGGATATGGCGTGAGCACCATCACCTTAAAATCAGGCTCCTCCATCAGTGGCCAACTCGGCAAAGAAACAAAAAAGGGTATTGATCTCATTCTAGCTGACGGTTCGACGCAAAAAATTGCAGCTGTGGATGTCGCATCAAAAACGGATCCGATTTCATCCATGCCCCCGATGGGTTACCTTCTGACGAAACGAGAGTTGCGCGATGTGGTGGCCTATTTGGCGAGTTTAGAATAGCACCTTGATGGTATCAAAACAGGCAAGATGCCCGTTCTACTTTAAATCAGCCTTCACTTCCTTAAACGCTTGAATGGCTTTCTCCAGATCTTCTTTGCTATGGGCCGCTGAAATCTGCGTACGTATCCTTGCTTTTCGTTGTGGTACTACCGGGTAGGAAAAGCCGATCACATAAACACCTTTCTCCAACATCGCATCTGCAAAGCGCGTAGCAAGAGCGGCATCCCCTAACATGATGGGAGTGATTGGGTGCGTACCAGGTAAAATATCGAAACCGAGTTTCGACATTTCTTCTCGGAAAAACTGCGTATTCGCTTCGAGCTTATCTCTGAGCTCGTTAGAGGAACTCAACAACTCCAGTACCTTCAAAGACCCACCGGCAATGCTGAAAGCAAGCGTATTGGAAAATAAATACGGACGAGACCGTTGCCTAAGTAGCTCGATGATTTCATTTCTACCGCTCGTATAACCGCCACTCGCTCCTCCAAGAGCTTTGCCTAAGGTACCAGTGAGAATATCCACGCGATCCATGACTCCACAGTGTTCATGAGTACCGCGCCCCGTCTTACCCATAAAGCCGACTGAGTGAGAATCGTCGACCATAACCAAAGCGTCGTATTTATCAGCTAAGTCACATATTTCTTTCAAGCGAGCCACGTAACCGTCCATAGAAAATACGCCATCCGTGGCGATGAGCCGGTGCCTGGCACCAGAAGCTGCTTTCAACTTTTCCTCAAGGTCCTCCATATCACTGTTTAGGTAGCGGTATCGTGCAGCCTTGCACAATCGCATGCCGTCAATGATAGAAGCGTGGTTCAGCTCATCACTAATCACAGCGTCCTCCGGTCCAAGTAGCGTTTCGAACAACCCACCGTTGGCGTCAAAACAGGATGAGTAGAGAATCGTATCTTCCGTGCCGAGAAACTCACTTAGGGATGTTTCCAACTGCTTATGAATACCCTGCGTGCCACAGATAAACCTTACACTCGCCAACCCATAACCCCATTCGTCGATGGCTTGCTTGGCGGCCTCGATCACATCGGGATGTTTGGCCAGACCCAAGTAGTTGTTGGCACAGAAATTTAAAACCGGCTCCCCATCGGCCACACGAATGACCGCGCCTTGAGGTGTCATTATTACGCGCTCGTCTTTGTAAATACCGGCCTCGCGGATACCAGTTAGTTGTTCTTCGAGGTGATGTTTAAATGCTGAGTTCATGGTTTAATTCAATAAGGCTTTTAATACATCTCTGTAGGAGCAAATTTATTCGCGACCTGTACTACCCAAGACATTCGTGTCGCGAATGAATTTGCTCCTACATGATCCAGTAATCGTATAGTGACGCCCGAAATGGGATCCGGTGGTCTCACGGAGTCGAGCTTGTCGACCGATAAGCAAAGGCGCGCGCATGGGTGCGTAACTGAGCTGAGAGGGACAGCACGCTATCGAAAATACGGGTCGAGGCGCGGCCACCTTATTTCTGGTGGTAATCTACAATTGATTGGATATCGCTGGCTCAATATCAAGATATAGACGCCAAATGAATTGAGCTTTTAGCTTCACATTAACTAAGGAAACCTACTAGGTTACTAGAGATCTTTTCTTTTACCCTTTCTCCTACCAACCAAAAGCCTGATGAAACAGAAAAAATCACCCCTAAGTATGACCCGCCGCGATGCGCTTAAAACCCTGGGAATTGGAGCAGCCAGTTATTCACTTTCCGGATGTACGACTGTGCATCAGAGTTACATAAAAAACGAGACCATCAATATAGGCCTCATTGGCTGTGGGGGTCGTATGCGAGGAGCACTCGTTAGAGGACTAGGCAACATCCCTGAAAAAAACATTGTAGCCGTTTGTGACGTGTATGATGACTTTTTGAATTCGGCGCATGTATTAGTGGGAGGCAGGGATCGAGAGGTTCAAAAAACAAAGTATTATGAAGAGCTGCTGAACAGAAAAGATATTGACGCTGTCATTGTCGCCACGCCGGACCACTGGCATGTCCCCATCACCATCGATGCCGTGGAAGCAGGCAAACATGTGTATGTCGAAAAACCAGTGACTCATAATTTGGTAGAGGGCCAACAACTGATCGAGGCAGTAAGACGAACCGGAATGACAGTTCAAGTCGGAGCACAACAGCGCACCATGCCACATTTAGTTGTGCTCAAGCAAAAACTCGATTCCGGCGAGATAAACCTGGGGAAAGTAACCCGGGTGCACATGCAATGGTGCCGCAATACGGGACCCTACAATGGTGACCCGTCCTACCGAATCACAGAGGACCAGGTAGACTGGAAGCGCTTTCTTGGAAACGCACCCGATCAGCCCTTCGACGCATTGCGCATGCGGAACTGGCGTTGGATCTGGGATTTTGGAAATGGTCCGTTAGGAGATCTAATGGTGCACTGGCTTGACGCGACCAACTGGCTGCTCGATCTCCCGCTTCCCAGCCAGGTAATTATGTCAGGCGGAAAGTACCACCGTAAAGGCCGCGTGGAAACACCCGACGTTACCAACTGCATTATGGAATTTCCCGAACGTGATCTGCAGATGGATTACGTCAGCTCCTGGAGCAACAACTACCTCAAAGCTTGTACCATTATTATGGGCACAGAGGCTACCGTCTACTTCGATCGCAATCGCTATGAAGTTACTCCACAAAAAGGTGGCAACGACCCCTTGGCACCCATTAGTGAATCGATGATCGCCAGTAAAGGTCCGCGCGGCACAGACCATGCAGCAGGTTTCAATGCGGAAACCTACCATTTGAGCGATTGGATGGAAGCCATCCGAGAAAATCGCGACCCCGTCGACAATGTCGAAGCCGGCGTCCAAGCGGCTGCCGTTTGCCACTATGGCAATATATCCTACAGAGAAAAACGTTTCGTCCAGGTTTAGACCACCCCATATGATTCCCTTAAGATCTTATTATCTACCTCTCATTTTTACAGCTATCGCGCTAATTTCCGCCCAACTGACGAACGCCAAGAGCAAACCCAATATCCTCATCATCATGTCAGATGATATGGGTTATTCGGATCCCGGATTTCAAGGCAGCGAAATTGAAACGCCCCATCTTGACCGCTTAGCCGGGAACGGACTCCGTTTCACCAATTTCTACAATGCGGCAAGGTGTGGGCCTACCCGGGCAAGCATCTCAACCGGCCTTTATAGTCATCAAGTAGGCTGTTACGAACTGGAACCCGTGGAGCCCGGAAACAACGTATTCATTTCGGAAGTGCTGGGTGAACATGGCTACTCCACTTACATGTCAGGGAAATGGCACCTCGGGAATACCCCCGACAAGCTGCCACCGGCCAGAGGGTATGATCATTCTTACGCATACGAGGGCTGTTGCGGCAGCTACTGGGATCCGGAAATATATATCCTGGAGTCGCCAGAAGTTGAACCGGTCGATTATGGTCCGGAAGTATTCTACGCAACTGACGCGACAACGGATTACGGAGTGAGATTTCTTCAACACCATGCCAAAACACAAAAAGAAAATCCCTTCTTTCTCTATTTAGCCTATCAAGCTCCTCATGCCCCGCTGCACGCGCCCAAAGAACTGATCGATAAGTATGTTCCCATTTACGAACAAGGTTGGGACAAAATACGCGAGGCGCGGTGGGAAAAAATGAAGGCGTTGGGCATGTTCCCAAATATCCAAGAACTCCCACCTACATCGGACGCGCCACCCTGGCACGATGAATTTGCGAAACCCGCTCCCTTGAGTGCTTGGGATTCATTGAGCACAATACGTAAAGGCGACCAAGCCCATCGCATGGCCATCTTTGCAGCAATGATGGAGCAAATGGACCGAGGAATCGGGAAAGTAATCAAACAGTTAGAGTCTACGAATCAACTGGACGATACACTCATTTTCTTTCTGTCAGACAATGGTGCCAACTATGAAGGTGGTCCCTTCGGTAGCGATGGACCTTTCAGTGGCGAGGAACTGGAATCTATGGGGCAAAAAGAGACCAGGCATCATCAGGCTGCACATTGGGCAGCAGTCGGCAATACACCCTTCAAACTATACAAGCACTTCAACCACGAAGGCGGTATTCACACGCCTATGGTGATGCATTGGCCGAATGGCATTACTCGAAAAGGAGAACTCGAATCCCAGCGAGGCCACGTCATTGATATCATGGCGACGATTGTTGATTTGACTGGAGCCACTTATCCCAAACGGCGACTCGGTCACGATATTTTACCCATGGAAGGCACGAGTCTTTTGCCCGCGTTCAATGGGCAAAAACTAGAAGACCGAGTCCTATGTTTTGAACATGAAGCCAACCGGGCTATTTTCAAAGACCAATACAAACTGGTATCCAAAAATTTTACTTCCACGGATGGACAGCCACACCATGACTGGGAACTCTACAATATGAAAAAGGATCCGCTTGAGCTAAACAACATCGCTTCAGACCACTACTACGATATCGTAATCCCCATGGCGCGAGAATGGCACCAATGGGCCACACGCACGGATGGCATCGTCGGCTACGAACGTTGGATGCTAAAACTTCAATATTACTGGCGAACAGGATTACGTACCTACTTGAATGATGCGTTTTAGAAATTGAAATCAACCTCAAAGCAATCCCGTATTTAAATACCACCTACAACAGAATGATACCTGGAAAAACTTATTGCTCTATCCTGCTTACAACAGTTATCCTTTACTTCGCCCTTCTATTAAACACCGGCTGCAAACCTACGGAGCCAGGTTCATCGGCGTTAAACTACCCCAGCAAAACAATCACTGTCATTTGCCCGTGGGCCGCAGGGGGAGGAACCGATCGATTGTCCCGCTTTATGGCAGACCAGTTGCAACGAGAGTTGGGCAAACCCTGCGTTGTAGTAAATCGCACCGGAGGCAGTGGAGCGGTTGGGCATTCAGCAGGCGCATTGGCTAAACCGGATGGCCACACCATCACCATGATCACCTCGGAATTGAACACCATGCACTGGATGGGTATCACAGATTTAACCTGGGAGATTTATGAGCCACTACTCCAAATGAATGCAGACGCCGCAGCCATCCTGGTAAAGGCAGACTCTCCCTGGAAAACAGTTCAGGACTTTGTCCAGGCGGTTCAGGATAACCCAGGGAAGCTGACCATGTCAGGAACAGCCACAGGCGGTGCCTGGGATCTCGCAAGAGCCGGATTTCAAGTAGCTGCGGGCCTGCCCGTAGATGCGGTTCGCTGGATTCCGACAAAGGGCTCAGCTCCCTCCATCGTAGAATTATTGGGCGGACACATCGATGTGGTTTGTTGCAGCGTCCCGGAGGCCATCTCACAAATCGAAGCAGGCCAATTGCGGGCACTCTGTGTGATGTCAGCAGACCGCTTAAGCGACTATCCAGATATTCCTACCGTAAAAGAGTCTGGTATCGATTGGGTCGGTGTAGGTTGGCGTGGATTGGCAATGCCTAAGAATACTCCTGAACCTATTCTGGACAAAGTGATTGAAGCCTGCGGCCGGATTGTAGCTTCGGAGGACTTTGCCTCGTTTATGAGAAAAAACGGATTTGGCGTAGAAATCCGCCAAGGCGAAACTTTCGCCGGATTTTTAAAAGAGCAAGATATTCAATGGAAGGTAGTAGTAGAAGCTGCTGGTTATGCCAAAAAATGATTCTGGATCTGAAAAAATAATTAAACGAAGAGATCCATGGCTCGGGATATTCTGCCTGGTGCTTGCGATACTCGTCTTTGTTTTCTCACGCTCTATTGAAGCGCTTGGTTTTGGTGATAATCATGATCCTGGCCCAAAAGCATTTCCTCTCGGCCTATCCGTCATAATTACCTGCGGAGGATTATTCGAATTATTTAACAGCCGAATTAACCCGGAAACAGTTACCAGCAATTCAACGCAAAAAAACAGTAAGCAGAAGACGATACTTTTATTACTCGGAGGGTTTCTTCTTTATGTTGTTTTTCTTCCGCTTTTGGGATTCGCACTTTCCACCCTGGTTATGGCGACCGGAATGATGATGCTTTTGGGAAATACTTTAAAGTCGTCTGCAATCGTATCCATAATCCTGATAACCGTTATCTATTTACTCTTCGTCGTCCTCTTTAAAGTACCGTTGCCGGGTGGAGTTTTCGGTATGCCATTTTAGTAAAAATGGCACCATTTAAATCAGGTAGTTTTGTATCGAATTGTAAGAGCGGTTTTACGCCTAGAAAGGTAGAACAGGCATCTTGCCTGTTTTTCACAAGCTGGAAGCCTATGCTACACTTTGGAGCAATTGCGACTATACCGAGGCACCGACCGACAGCGAACCGCAGTATAACGACCCTCCTACCGTAAACCAATAGTCACGCTGTGCTCTCCGATATTCTTCAGATTCACGTTTTGTTTCCCTGGTTACTCGCCATGCTGTTCGGTATCTTTGTCGGCGCGACTCCGGGACTCACCGCGACCATGGCGGTTGCGCTCATCGTTCCAGTCAGTTTTTACATGCCCGATCCGAACACAGGATTGGCCATGATCATCGGTGTAAGTTTTACGGCCATCTTCGCCGGTGATATTCCAGCGACCTATCTGCGCATTCCTGGAACACCTGCCTCAGCAGCCGCGACTCTTGATGGCCATCAATTGGCCAGGCAGGGGAAAGCCGGACTGTCACTCCGCATAGATCTGATCTGTTCCTGCATTGGAGGAATCATCGGAGTAGCTCTTCTCATGCTAATCGCGCCTCAATTAGCCCGATTCGCACTGCGTTTTTCCAACTACGAGTATTTTTGGTTGGCCATGTTTGGTTTGAGCATGAGTGCAGTTGTCAGTTCAGGAAATACGCGCCGTGGACTTTTAGCGGCGGCTATCGGCATGTTGATGGCTACGGTCGGTCTCGATATTGTGAGCGGGGCACAACGGTTTACATTCGGAAGCCATAATCTAATGGGCGGCTTGGGGGTTATCCCCGTCATGATCGGCTTGTTCGGAGTATCCGAAGTAATCCGAAGTGTGATGACCGGATTTAACAAAGACACTCAGGCAACCGATTCTTCCAAAGGAGAAAACACTTCCTTGGCAGCCATCATTGCGATTTGGAAACACAAGCTGACTGTATTGAAGGCGGCGATAGCTGGAACCCTGATCGGGGCTCTACCCGGTGCAGGCGCCGACATAGCCGCTTGGGCAGCCTATGGCATGGAACAACGCACCTCTAAAAAAGGGGAAAAGTTTGGAACGGGAGAAATTGCCGGAGTAATCGCGCCGACAAGTGCAAACAATGCCGCTGTTAGCGGAGCATGGATTCCAGCCTTAGTGTTCGGTATTCCTGGCGACGCCGTCACAGCCATCGTTTTAGGCGCATTGATGATGTACGAAATCAAGCCGGGGCCGCTCATTTTCCAACAGAACCCTGAACAAGTTCATTCCATTTTCCTACTCGCCCTCTTTACTCAGCTTCTTCTATTACCCTGCGGTTACCTTGGTCTCAAATCATTTGGCTACCTACTCCGGCTCCCGCGGAGCATGATCATGGTCGCCGTGCTGGTATTTTCTGTTGTCGGTTCCTATTCACTCCGCAATAGCGTGTTCGATGTGTATGTCATGGCCGTCTTTGGATTAGTTGGCTATTTTCTCGAGGCTAAACGAGTGCCTCTAGCGCCGTTAATTCTCGGGCTCATCCTCGGACCTATGGTCGAGGAAAACGTCCGCACCGGTTTAATAAAATCGGAAGGGAGCATCCTGCCCTTTTTAAACCGCCCGATTTGCACGGTTTTGTTACTCCTCCTACTTCTGGCATTTTTGGGTCCTTCCCTCTATCGGAAGATGCGACCCAAAGATTCAAAATAGGCAGATTCTATATAATTAAAGTATTGGCCGAAGGTTAAAACGCCTTGATTTCTCTAAGATGGCGCCATGAAATTTTTCTACGGGGTCAACACTCTCACCGGTCCGTTCATGGCAAAACCGCCCTGCCTCAAATTGAGAAATAGAAGGTACGGACACGCCGAGCGGTCCGCCTGTGATGAAATTTATACAAAAACTGAAAATAGGGTGTGGGATACCCC
>Ga0114999_10005497_pt1 | contig 14924 bp, 12 predicted proteins | sample ArcticOcean_MG_C_3_FD_89820 | JGI IMG/M metagenome (GOLD analysis project Ga0114999, IMG submission 89820) | Marine microbial communities from western Arctic Ocean - ArcticOcean_MG_CB8_126 | ecosystem: Environmental > Aquatic > Marine > Oceanic | place: Arctic Ocean: Canada Basin | collected...
AATTCCGGGCTAAACGTACGTCGTGACTTCTTGTTCATCATGTGACTCACTCAATCTCTTAGGCGTTATTATCACCTACTGTTGAGCGGCCAAATTTACTATGCCACTACAGATGCAATACTGGACAGGCTGGATCGGGCAGGAGCCAAACCGGAATAAGGCAGCCTGCTTATTTAGGGGAAACGCGTTAACTGCGCAATGCCACGGGGTAGGCCCGTAAGCGCGAGGTCTAACAGCCTTGAGCACGACTCGGGAATAGCTCAAACTGCGTCCTATGATCCCTTACATCGAGCGCACGCGTGCATACTACTCAGCTCAGGGCTACCCGCCTTACGACTGGGCTTGTAACGACACGATTGCGTTCACAGCGATGCCTAAACCCCTTCGTGAATGCCGGTTGGCGCTGATTACGACGGCCGCGCCGTATCAGGAAAGTCTGCCGGACCAGGGTCCTGGTGCGCCTTACAACGCGGCCGCTAAGTTTTATGACGTATTTTCGGCTCCGCTCGATCCCTGTCCGGACTTGCGTATTTCGCACATCGCTTACGATCGCAAACACTGCAAGGCCGACGACATCAATACCTGGTTGCCGGTGTGGGCATTATTTCAAGCACAAAGCGATGGAGCCTTTGCCGAGCTGGCGCCCGAACTCATCGGTGTGCCTACAAACCGCAGTCAAAGAGTTACGACCCAACAAGATGCGCCCGCGGCATTGGCGCGTGTGCAAACAATGCAAGCCGATGTAGCGTTGTTGGTGCCGACGTGACCGGTCTGCCATCAATCGGTCAGTTTGATCGCACGTCATTTGGAAGAACATGGTATTCCGACGGTGGTGATGGGTTGTGCGCGCGACATCGTTGAAAGCGTCGGGGTTGCGCGGTTTTGGTGGAGTGACTTTCCGCTTGGCCACTCTGTGCGTATGCCGCATGACGTTGTGTCACAACGAGCGACGCTCGCCGGTGCGCTGTCGCTATTCGACGCGGCAGATGAGCCTGGTACCACGGTTGCATCGACGCAGGTCTGGGCGGACGATGACGCGTGGAAAAAAGACTTCATGGATGTTGCCAGTCTAAGTACTGCGCATCTTGAAAAACTAAAAAAGGGGCACGAGGAAACTCGCGCGATGAAAGCAACTAGCAGATGAAGGTGATGCCACACAGTGTGTGGCGCCCAATCTTGCAAGGGGGGAATCATGATTACAGGAATGCCGCGCATAGCGATTGCGGTGAGAGACTTTGACCAGATCGTCGCGACGTTTCGCGATCGGTTCGGCATGCCAGTCATCGATATGTCTGACGGTAGCGTAGATAGTCTGGGCGCTAAACTCGGCATGTGCGTCCCACCCGGCGGAAGCAACATTGAACTCATGTGCCCACATGTGCCCGAGGCGCCGCTCAGTCAAAGTTTGCAGCGCTTTCTCGATCGCCGTGGCGAGGGCTTGTTTGCGCTGATGTTAGAAGCCGCGGTGCCGGACGACGAAGCCGAACGGCTTATCGCAAATGGGTTGAACGTATTGCCTCTGATGGAAGGCGCCGGCGGTCGGGATATCCACCCGAATTCCACCCACGGTGTGTTGATACGGGTTTATCCGGTCAACTCCTTCCAGGGACAGATGGACGAGACCGCCGAAACGGTAGGTTTGACCGGGATAGCCAGGGTGGTCATTGCGGTACGCGATATCGAGGCTGCCAGTGAAGTTTATGGCCGCAAAATCGGTCTCGATGCCGATGCTCCAAGCCCTAATGCCGAGCGCGGGGTCACGTCAGTCTTGTGTCGCCCACCTTCCGGTGGTGTCATCGAGTTGGTTGCTGTAACGGACTTGGACCAGGCGTATGCGCAACGGGTGGCGAAGTTTTTAGACGAGCGTGGCGAGGGTATGTTCGAACTGGTGCTACAGTCAGCCGACCTGTCCGCGACTACAACGACATTGGCTAGTCGCGGCTTGACTATCGACTCCACTGACGCGGCATCGACAACACAAATTGCAAAGTCCGACACCTACGGTGCGCAGATTTGTATTGAGGCGGGTTAAAGGTAGGTCACGTGGAGCACACGGAATTCCACGCCAAACTGGCGCAGGTCGTAACGTCGCGTCTCGCGGACTGCGACGGGTTAATCTCGGTCGCTCGACTGTCTGGCGGGGCCAGCCAAGAAACGTATCGAATGGAAGTCGATAGCGGCGGCGAAACACGGACGTTGGCCATGCGTCGGGCGGTTGAAGGGACCTACAATGACCTCACTCTGTCGCGGCCGGGCCTTGCCGGCGAAGCAGAATTGATGCGTCAGGCGAGTGCGGCGGGCGTACCGTCACCGGCTATCTATTATGTGCTCACGCGTGAAGATGATTTAGGCGATGGCTTCATCATGGAGTGGATTGAGGGCGAGGCGCTAGGCGCGCGTATCGTACGCCAACCGGAATATGCAACTTTGCGCCAGACGTTGGCCTACGAGATTGGCAAGATTCTCGCTCGAGTCCACCAGATCGATGTCACGTCGCCGCCACTGCGCGACTTACTCGTCCAGACGCCGCCAACTGACTTCATACAACAGACGTGGGATCGCTACATCGCGTTCGATACGCCACAGCCGTTGATCGACTATACGGCACGCTGGTTGTTGGAAAACCTAAAGCCGGCGCATGAGCTCGTATTAGTGCACAACGACTTTCGCACCGGCAACTTCATGGTGAATGAACGAGAAGTCGTCGCGGTGATAGATTGGGAAGCTGCGCATGTTGGCGATCCAATGCGCGATCTCGGTTGGATTTGTGTGAATTCCTGGCGTTACGGGGGTGATGACCCAGTCGGAGGTTTCGGCAGCTACGAGGACCTATTCCGCGGCTACGAAGAGGTCACCGAACAAACCGTCGATTTAGACGAAGTTAAATACTGGCAAGTGTTTGGCTCGTTCTGGTGGGCCACCGTTTGCCTAGGCATGGTCGCGCAGTTTCGCGGCGGGCCGGATGCGTCGATCGAGCGTGCGAGCATTGGCCGCAGGGCGTCTGAAGCATTGGTCGATTGTGTGAATCTGATGATGCCCGGCGCGGTAGATCTGATCGAGCCTGGTTTGCCTGTCGATATCGACATGCCGCGTACGGACGAACTGCTGACGGCGGTCAGTGGGTTCTTGCACGACCAGGTTATGGGTGAAACGACGGGCCGTACCAATTTTCTTGCGCGAGTTTCCGCCAACGCGGTCGATATAGCGGCTCGTGAGCAGTCATTGTTGCCCGAACATAGGCGCCGCGAACTCGCTGCATTGCAGTCGTTCTATGACAGTGGTCCGGGTGCGGATCTAGCGAGTTTGCGATGGCGTTTGGTGCGTTCACTACGCGACGGATCACAAACATTAGACGATGAAAGCCTGAAATCGCACTTGCGCAACTATATCGTGAACCAGATTGCGATAGACCAGCCTAAATATAGTGGCTTTAAACAGGCGCTCAATCGCCGTAATGTAGAGTGATACCTAGGTCAACAACAAACCAAACTAACTAGTGTCTGTCCAAAAGCGAAGCTTTTTGCCTCAGACACTTTAAGGGCAGGATCGCGGCAGAAGTCGCGACCCGAAGCATTTTCCGTAGGAAAATGAAGGGCTTGCTGAGCAAGCCGTCGGAGCAAAGATTGCTTGCGCCAATCGCAGATTGGCGAGACAGCAATTTTGGGACAGTAATTAACTAAGAGAGAGGAAGGGCATGATTGATTTTGACGTCGAACCTGAGTTTCAGGAGCAGATCGATTGGGTAGAAAAGCTCACCAAGGAGGAGATTGAGCCGCTTGATCAGTTCCTGAGCGTCGGCCGTAAGAAGAACGGCGACCCGTTGGACAAAGGCGACTGGGATGTAGTCCGCGCGCACATCGCCGAGCTCAAACAAAACATCAAAGACCAAGGGTTGTGGGGTTTTCATCTTGGGCCGGATTTGGGCGGGCCGGGTCTTGGCCAGGTCAAACTGTGTTTGCTCAATGAAAAACTCGGTCGCACGAGCATGGGACCATCACTGTTTGGTTGCCAAGCGCCGGATACGGGCAACATGGAGCTCATCGCGCACAACGGCACGGAAGACCAGAAGAAAAACTATATGGAACCGCTGCTATCGGGCGACAAGCGGTCGGCTTATTCCATGACTGAACCGCAGGCTGGCGAACCGGGTGAGTTTACTTGTGCGGCAAAGCGCGACGGCGACGAGTGGGTCATTAGCGGCGAGAAGTGGTTTACCTCAAATGGCGCGGGTGCGGATTTTCTGATTGTTATGTGTATTACCAATCCAGATGCCCCGTTGTTGGAGCGCGCATCGATGTTCATCGTCGACCGCGACACGCCCGGTGTCGAAGTTGTGCGCAATGTGCACACCGTCGGTACGCCGTTGCGTGAGAACTACAATGTAACCAGCGGTGGTGGTCACGCATACATGCGCTACAACGATGTGCGTATTCCGCGTGAGAACTTGCTTGGTCAAGAAGGTGCAGGTTTCGTTGGCTCGCAAACCCGTTTGAGCGGCGGACGTGTGCACCACGCGATGCGTGCGGTGGGCGTTTGCACCAAAGCGCTCGACATGATGTTGGAACGGGCCAAGAGCCGGAAATCAAAAGGCCAGTATTTGTCCGAGTTGCAAATGGTACAAAAAGACATTGCGGATTCGTACATCCAATTGAAGCAATTTCGACTGCACGTTTTATACACCGCTTGGCTAATTGATAAGACCAAGGCGTACACGCGTGAAATTCGCAAAGAAATCGCATCCATCAAGATAAGTGCTGCGCAAGTGAATCACGACATTGTGTACCGCGCGATTCACCTTCACGGTGCGCTGGGTATGTCGAATGAAACCCCATTAGGCAGCATGTGGGCATCGGCTCCGCAAATGGGCATCATGGATGGCGCGACGGAAGCACATACGGCGAATCTGGCTAAACTGTTGTTGCGTGACGTTGAACCGGCTGGCGATCTCTTTCCGAGCTACCACTTGCCGAAGCTCATCGAAGCAGCGCAAAACAAGTTCGAAACGATGATCGACGATCGCAAACGCGCGTAACGCTGCGGCAGTATTGCGGCGAAGCCTGCTTGTAGGAGCGGCTCAGAGGCTGTTTTTTTAACAGCCTCTTCGGCCGCGAATCTCGTCACTGTTTCTGTGAGCCAAGATCGGGGCTGAAGCACCTCATACAGCCAGCGGATCAATTAGCGATGCCGCGCCCACAGGGGACCGATCGTTGGGCGACACCTCGTCAGCCGCGATTCGTGGTTGAGCCGGGAATCTTCGGTTGCTGGATAGTCAATTCTCCTCCTGATAGGGTATTACGTTAAAGGAAGGAGGTGGATTATGTTCAGACCCGTGGAGTTTGCGGCCGAGGTTGAAGATCGCGTCCGATTCGTTGAAGAAACCGATCCGTCTGAGATCGTCGAGGCCGTTTATGCCAAGCTCCAAGCCGGCACAAGCGGGCTAGACCTCGTCACGGCAAGCACGCTTGCCGTCGTTAGATCTACCGAGGTTCCGCCGCAGCATCATGGCGGTCCGTTGCATCCGGTTTGCGGTGTGCGAGCCGTGTGCCACGTGGCTGAACGACTCCCCGGGTCCTTAGCTTATCTGCCCATCATTCAGCACGTCACCTTGTGCAACAACCACGTGCACTCACCGCAGATGGGCCCATATTTGATGCCGGAAATGCAGGCAATGGCTGGCGCGGCCAGCGATATTGGCAGTTTCCATATCCAAGACGCACAGCTGACGGAAGGACTCAGCGTAGAAGCGCAGGCCGCAACTGAGGGCGTCGAGGCGACGAAAGCCGCATTTCACAAAAGTGTGCGGGCCATGCAAGCGCCTGCCGCCGAGCACTACTTCACTTGGCTGTTGGATCATTTGTCGCACGGCGAGTTAGTCGATCAGCTCTTGCCGATCGCAGTGCGCCGCAACGGTTATGACGATCATAACTTCCTCTATCCGGTCTATACCGCGCGCACGCTGGATTGCATCGGTTGGCAATGGGCGAAGTACCTGTTCCGACCTCCAGTTCGTTGTCAGGCGCGCCGAGCACCGCGACTGATGCGTAATGAATACGACTTCAAAGACGTTGAAGCCCTGATTGATGAGTACGGATTGGTGGACATGGACACGCCAGACCAATCTAGCGACGCAGAGCTTGACCCGATAGCAGATCTTGGGATGCAGATCGGGCATTGCACCAGCTATCTCGACAGCATCGAATTGTTAGCAGGCGGACTGCGCGATGGTCTATCTCTCCAAGGAGCGGGCGAAGCGCTGTCGATCGGCGCGGCTGCCGCCTACCTCTGTACCAGCTATGGCAATCCGATGGACTCGCATTTGCACACAGGAACGAACAACCGACGTTATCTGTTGGAAGAACCCGGTATCAGCAAGCGCAACAAGGTCCTCGGATTGCTAACGGCATTCACTGGGCCCGAAGTCCTCCTCGCAGAACAGCGGATCGATTGGCAGGCGAACCTCGATGACGACGTGACGTCGAGTTTGCCGCAGCTGCCTCAAGATCGGCTGTTAGATGCCATAACCGAGAGCGTCGAAGCCCAGCCTTGGCTCGATTGGCGCAAGATTGGCGTCGATCGAACGATAGCGCCGGATAGTGTTAAAGAGACGGTCGCATTGGCGCGTCAATATGCTGAGCTAGGGTATGATCCGGAGCTATATTTTAATCGCCTCGCTGAGATTGCCTGTCGCGATGACTTCACCGAGATGCATTCGCTGAAGCATTTTCAGGCGATTGTGGATGAGTACTACAACACGCGCGAGCCGTGGCGCTGGTTGCATCTCGTGTCAGCCGCCAAGTCTGCCGCGGTGATCCACGTAGGAAAGGAACATAAGATTTATCAGCAAGCCAAGGCATTGCTCGCGGTCTAGATCCGACCGAAGTTTTCGCACTATAGAAATTAGAACAATAAAAAAGGCTTCTACCCATGTCGTTAATTGTGTGGTCCTGGATATTCTTGGTTGTGTACGTCGGCGTAATGCTGGCGATCGGATTCGTCGGTAAAAGCAAGATTAAACACGCCGATGACTTTGCCACTGCGCGAGGCTCATACGGCCCCTTATTTCTAGCGCTTGCGTTTGCCGCTTCAACGGCGAGCGGGGCGACCTTTCTCGGCGGGCCCGCGCTTGCCTATGAGTGGGGGTTCCCTTCCAGTTGGGGCAATGTCCTTTACCCGGCGGGCGTTTACCTAGGCATCCTGATTTCGATGCGGTTGATTGCAACGTCCGGCAATCGTTTCGGGAACCGCTCGATTCCCGAGTACCTCGGCGATCGATATCAGTCGGAGGGGATCAGGGTACTTGTCGCCGTGATGTCACTTGTGCTGTTTTTCTACCTGGCCGGTCAACTCGTATCCGGCATCGTCATGTTCGAAATCATGTTGGGGTTGAGCGCTGAGTGGGCGCTCGTGATTACGACTTTTGTGCTGCTCATTTACGTCGTGTTGGGTGGTGCGCACGCTGACATTCTAACCGACGGGGTGCAGGGGTTCATGATGCTCGCACTCGCCGTCGTCGTGATTGTCTTTTTCGCCTTCGGCGTGGGTGTTGACGGAGGCTTTGGGGGGATGATCGACAACCTCACGGCGCAAGACGAGAAACTCGTTGCGCCCCTGAACACCGCGACACCGTTGTACCACTCTTGGTGGTCGATAGCGGCAATTTTTTTCGCACACATTCCGCTTGGGCTCCTACCGCATCTGGGTAATAAGTTATGGGCACTGAAGGACACTGGCGGTCAGATGAAATTCGTAAAGCTCGCGTTTACGTTCGGCCTGACCCTGGCCATGCTGGGTCTTGGCGGTTTGCTCGCTCGTGCTGTGTTGGGCGATGTGCTCTACGCGGAAGGCGCGAATCCGAATGCGGCGCTACCGATGCTCTTCATTGAATTAGTTCCAACTTGGCTTGCTGCGCTCATTGGCGTTGGCGTGCTGTCCGCTATTATGAGTACCGCTGACGGCTTAGTGGTGTCCTCGTCGCAGGTGATCGCAAACGACCTTTATCGCCGAACCATTGCCCCGAGGACCGACCCGGATGTCTCGGAGGAGGACCTCGATAAACGAGTATTGATGATCAGCAGGGTTTCGACGGTAGTGGTCTTGCTTGTGTGCATGGGCATGGCATGGGCGCTTATTGAAGTGAACATCGCGCTCATTATCTGGATTGGAACCGGCGGGATGATGGCGGCGTTTGCAGGTCCGCTCGTGGTCGGTGCATTGTGGAAAGGCGTAACTCGACATGGTGCCTACGCAGGGTTAGTGAGTGGCTTTGCGACGTTCATAGTCCTGCATATCCAACTTCTCGATCCTGCTTGGTTTGGTCCGGGCATGCTGCACGAGGCTGTTACGTGGCTCTACGGGGAGGGTCCCAATCCATTCTCTTGGGCGGCAATGGGCGAATTTGTCGGCGTCGCGTTTACTGTGATTGTGTCGAAACTCACGCAGCCACTTTCTGAAAGCCATCTGAGCGAGATGTTTGATAGTGAAACGGCCTAGGTGTCAGGCATCTAAATGGGCGGCTGCGCCTGCGGAAGGATGTGGCAGCCGCTCCCACAAAGCACCAGCTATTTCGGCCCTCGTAACTGTGCGGGGAGGTGGATTAGCGGGTTTGTGCGTTGGAATGACACGAAGTTTCTCCGCGTTTAGAAGGAGCGCATGAAAAAATTCAAAAACGAAACGGCGCTCTTCAGAGCGGCTCTCGAGGCTGGTGTGAGCTACGGAGAAAAAAGGGGCGTGGTTGAATTCGAGGCGACCGACTCGACTCACGATAAAGCGTTGTATATCTACCGACTGTTAGTGCACGACAAGCTGATCGTTCCCCTGCCGGAACTCGAGGTTAGCCAAAAGTCCGTTAGACATAGGCTCGTCATGTGGCAGGCCCGACAGCTACCCAAGGGCGACCCACTCCTGAAATAGGGGGATGGGCGAAACCGGCGGGTGAGCCTTAGCTCCAGAGTCTTTACCGAATGAAAGATAAAAGCCAAAACCGCGGCTATATGGCGCCCTGGGAGTCCGCTTTCGACCGGGTGTTGACCTCGCTCGAGGAGTTCATCCAACGTCAGACGACCGGCGCTGTTTTGCTAATGCTATGTGCCGTGGCCGCTTTTGTTATTGCGAATGGACCGTGGAGCGATGATTACCACCATATGTTAGACATGCGGTTTGCGTTCGGTTGGGAAGGATTTGCGTTGCCTATGTCAGTGCATCACTGGATTAACGTAAGCTAGGTCTGTGCCAACTCCCTGATGGGTTGAACTTTAAGCAACCAGTTGGGCTGGGATTAATGAGCGGCGTTGGTTTCACTGTGTCTATCTTTATCGCCGAGCTCGGGTTCGCCCATCACGCAGAGGGTTTATTGATGGCCGAACCCAGAGTGCTTTTTGCTTCGGTGGTTGCAGGGGGGAAGGGCTACGCTGGGCTGTGGTGGGTTGCTGCAAGAAACGGCACACGACCGGTAGTGCAGAAGACTAAGAGCTGCGTCAAATTTGTTTAGTTGCGTACTTGACTCTTGGTGGTTGAAGCCTCAGGGTGCGCCGCATACATCGATCGCGCTAGATTGATTCGCTCAAGTCTTCGATACCACCCCCGATTATTTCCGCCTCTACCTTATTGCGCGTAGGATCCAGGCACGAATAAGGACAACCTTGAATAGTAGTAATTTCCTGGCACTGGGAATCAGTAGCCAGTTTTCTGACGTGTTGGCAGAAGCCAACTTTCATAACCCCACGGATATCCAACAGCAAGCCATTCCTACCGTCTTGCGCGGTCAAGATGTGCTTGGCGTCGCGCAGACCGGCACGGGCAAAACGGCTGCATTTGGACTTCCATTGTTGCAGCGCTTGCATGAACGGAATGAACCCGCGCAGGCCAATCATCCGCATGCCGTGATCCTTGCCCCGACCCGGGAATTGACCTCCCAGATTTTTAGGGAGTTGTCGTTCTTTGCAAAACCAACCTCATTGAGATTGGCATGTATTTTTGGCGGCGTGGGTCAACATCCCCAAGTGAAAGCACTGAATGCAGGCGTGGACGTCTTAGTCGCGACGCCGGGTAGATTGTTGGATCTTGCCTCCCAAGGTCGGTTGAAGTTGAGCCACGTTTCGACGTTGGTGCTTGATGAAGCCGATAGGCTGCTTGATTTAGGATTTGCCCGTGATGTAAACCGAATCGTTGAGCAAACCCCGACGAAGCGGCACACTTTGCTGTTTTCGGCGACGATGCCGGCCAACGTTGCCAGATTGGCGAAAAACATTCTCTACAAGCCGCAGCGTGTGGATATTACGCCAAGCCAAATCACCGTCGAAAAAATCGAACAGCATGTAGCCTTCGTCGCTAACTCGGATAAGCCGCATGCGTTGCGCCAGCTGCTTTGCACACCTGAGGTTAAAAAGGCAATTGTTTTCACGCGCACCAAGCATGGTGCAAATCGAGTAGCTCGACGGCTCGAAAATTCCGGCACCGACGCGCAAGCCATCCATGGCAACAAATCACAATCCGCACGAACCAAAGCACTAGATAGTTTTTCGAGTGATCGTTCGTGGGTGTTGGTCGCCACCGACATCGCCGCTCGCGGGATTGATGTAGAAGGGGTTACTCACGTGATCAACTTCGACGTGCCCCACGACCCGGAGAGTTACGTGCATCGAATAGGACGAACGGGTAGGGCGGGCGCTACTGGCTGTGCGTGGTCGTTTGTTGATGCGTCGGAACGCAAAAGGTTATATGCCATAGAAAAATTGATCGGATTTTCGCCGCGCGTGATGAACCTGGAGCTCTCGTCTGAGGGCGTCGAAGACGCTGCAGAAGACCAACGTCCGAGCCAACGACGAAATAATAACGGCGGTAGACCGAACCCTAGCTCTGAGGCGAGCTCGAGTAGGCAAGGCGATAATAGTAGAAGCCGGCGCCGCACGCGGCGCCGCAAAACCAGAGCAAGAGCGGCTTAGGATGTTTGGCTGGATGAATGGATCCAGCCTAGTCCGCTTAAATGGTCCGTTTTGTAGGGGTCACAGCTGGATACAAGAAAGGTTTATTTACCATCACCCGAAACGGATAGATCATTCGACTTAGGTTGTGTTACCTTAAGTAGCACTCTAAGCTGCTTGTAGTAGAGGCTATGATGACGGATCTCGCCATCGACATACGAGGGTTAAGTCATACCTATAAGGATGGACATACCGCATTAGATGATGTCCGGTTACAAATCGGTACCGGACTTTTTGGGCTTCTCGGACCTAATGGTGCGGGCAAGAGCACCTTGATGAGAATCATCTGCACGCTCATCGAGCCGACCATTGGCCATGTGCACATCGGCGGTCACGATGTATCGAGTGCACGTCAGGAAGTTCGAGCGCTGTTGGGTTATCTCCCTCAAGATTTTGGTGGCTGGCGGCTGCACCGCGTCGAAGAAGTGTTGGATACCCTGGCCCAGTTGTCTGGCATGTTGGACAAGCAACATCGACGTGCGAGAGTTGCCGAGGTGCTCGAACAGGTGGGCCTGGATGAAGTAGCCGACCGCAAAGTTAAAAAACTCTCAGGTGGCATGGTGCGACGCTTAGGCGTTGCGCAGGCACTGGTGCACGAACCGCAGATTCTAGTGGTGGATGAGCCGACGGTCGGCTTGGATCCCGAGGAACGGATTCGCTTCCGCCAGTTAATGAGCGACCTTGGGCGCGATAGAACGATTCTGTTGTCGACCCACATCGTCGCTGATCTAGGCGGCGCTTGCCAAGAAATCGCATTGTTGGATGCCGGTCATGTCATTTTCCAGGGTCCGCCAGCCGGACTGCTCAGGGCAGCTCACGGTCACGTGTTTGAGATTGAGACCGACCTAACGCAAGCCGAAGCGATCGAGATGGAATACGAAATCGTCTCGAGGATGGCGACCATTGGCAAGATTACGTTGCGCGGTGTCAGTGGGTCGACTGAACTGCCGCCGGGTGCCCAGGCGGCGGAACATCCAACCCTTGAAGAAAGCTATATCGCGTTCATGGCAACCCGCGGACGTTCCGCTGCCGCACGCCAGGACGACGGGTGGGTCGAGGAAGGAGAAGCGTAGTGCGGATGGCTATGGCCTGGGCGATTGCTCGCGCTGAAATGCGCTCGACAAGGCGGCTAACCCGATACTGGGTGTTTTCGATCATCGCGGTCGTGATGAGCTTCATGACCTACATGTTTTACTCGGTGATACACGGCATGTTCTCCCACATGACGGCAAGCATCGGCCCGGTTGGGCCGCGGTTTCTGGTCGCGGCGATGGGTATGCAAGTGTTGATGGTATTCCTGCTTGGTCTGGTATTCCTCGCGTTTGATGTTCGAGCGCGGGATGTACGAGAGCGGATGTACGAGGTTCTGGATTCGCGACCCATTTCTAATCTGGAGTTCGTCGTGGGTCGCGGCATGGGCCTTGCATTGATGGCGTTTATTCCTCTCGTCGTATTGAGCGTCATCCTGCAATCATTCGGATCGTTGGCATTGCTGCTGGAATGGCCAATCGGTGAACCGGTCGAGCCTATGTCGGTTATTGGTTTGTTGATCTCTGCGTTTGCCACGTTCGTCATGTGGAGTGCCTTAATCGTTTTCTTCGCAGTGACGGTGGGAAATCGCTTAGTTGTTGCGGTTCTTGGGCTCGCGATCCTCGGTTTGCAATTTTGGGGCATGCTGCAATTGCCCGTCTATATGCAGAGCGTGTTGGGTTTTGCGGCTGCCTTCGTTCCTGCATCGGATTTGTTGAGTTCTGTTGGCGCTGCTGACTCGTTGTTTCAGAGATTCGCATTGCTCGTTTTGGGGGTTGGTCTTTTCTTGGTTGCCGCGGGCGTGCACCCTCGGCTAGATGACGCTCGACGGCAGTCCCTTAGTGCTGGCGCCGGGTTGTGTGTCGTGGCGGCGCTGATGTTGGGTGGTCTGTTCATGTATCAGCAAGCTGGAATGGAATTAGGCCAGCGATGGCTGCATGCACATGAAGCAAAGAGTTCCGACCCCTATGTCGACATACTGCATAAGTCAGGGTCCATTGTGATTGACCCGGGTGACGAACTGGCAATGGATATCGCTATGCGTGTTCGTGCACCTGACGAGCAGTCGCTTGACGCGTTGCTGTTTACTTTGAATCCGGGGTTGGAAGTCGATGAGGTTCGAGTTGACGGCGACGCAGTCACTTGGACGCACGAGAACGGTTTGTTGGAAATCGCACACGCTTTGGGTCGTGGCCAGGAATCCACCGTTGAATTGGTGTCGGGCGGTGTGCCAAATACTTCATTTGGTTATCTAGATTCGGTGATCAATTTTCTGGCCGATTCGACAATGAAGGGACAGACTATCGCTCTGCTTGGCGTTCAAGCCAGCGTGTTTGATTCTCGCTATGTCGCGCTGACTCCCGGTACGCACTGGCTGCCCAAAGCGGGTACCGATGTGCCATCTGGCGACAGCAGAACGCATTCTGAGGACTATTTCACGGTCGATCTCGAAGTGACGATTCCCAAAGATTGGAAACTTGCCGGGCCGGGCGCAAAGGAGGTGGTCGGCGAAGGAACCTATCGGTTTAATCAGACCGCACCGTTATCGATGGTTGGGCTCTTTGCCGCGGATTTCGTAAGCCGCCAAATGCGCGTTGGTGGCGTGGACTTCGAAATGCTGCTCGACCCGTCGCACGATCGAAATCTAAAATTCTTTGCAGATGCGACTGAAGAGCTGGCGGTGGCGCTCGATGAACGGCTCGCTGATGCCGAGCGGCTGGGTTTCAGCTATCCCTACGGCACATTGACAGTGGTCGAAGTCCCTGGCGACCTGCGTGGCTATAGCGGCGGATGGCGTATGGATTCGACGCAATCGTTGCCGGGGATTTTGCAAATCAAAGAAACCGGTTTTCCGACCTCGAGATTTGAGAATGAATTTGACGATCCGGAGCGTTTTGCGTCTGAAGAAGGCGGCGCGCCCCGAGCAAAGATCCGCTTTGCCAAGGAATTCTTCAGGAACGATATCAGTGGCGGCAATATTCTTGCCGGTAGCGCACGTAATCTGTTTTTGTTCCAGACGAGCGCGAAAGGCGAAGGTGCACTGGCACTCAATTTCGTGATCGGTGAATTAGTCCAGCGCTTGGTCGGCGGAAGCGATGAGATTAGCTATTTTACACCGTTCATTCATGGTCAGCAGTCCGGATTTATAATTGGTGAAACGGTGACCAATATGGTCAGCGGGCGTGCCGATTCCGTTGCCCAATCCATCATGGACTCAGCGACCAATCGTCCATCCGTATGGGACATGGCGCTTGGTACGCCGCTCGCGGGCTTGGATACGACGGGTGCACCGCAGGATGTCATTAATGTGTTGGCCCTGAAAAGTCAGGCGATCGCGTTGTCCATCCTAGAGTCAGTCGGAGAGAAGAAGACGGCGGAGCTGTTGGTTTCATTACGGGACACGTATTTGGGTGACAATTTTACCGCCGACGACTTTGCTCTAGCGGCTGCTGACGTGGGAGTCGATCTAGAGAGTATCATCGGTGATTGGCTGCACGACACCGCGTTGCCGGGCTTTGTGACGTCGTCCATCTCACAAGAGCGCTTGGAAGACGACGAACGCGGTAATCCGCAGTATCAAACCAAATTCCATGTGCGCAACGATGAAACGACGCCGGGTTTAGTGAGGTTCACACTTGTAGCGTGGAGCCCCACCGACAAGAAGGCTGGGCAAGCGCCGCGCGAGGACAAAACGCCAACCTACCGTATGGCAGGGAAAGAGTCATTGGAGATTGGCATCATCACAGACCAGCCCGTAATGAGTTTGTCGATGCATCCATTTTTGTCGCTCAATCGTTCGACCGTAAATCTGAATGTCCCGAAGGTGGACTTCAAACAACGGTTGGATGCAGAGCCGTTTCTCGGTGTGCGCCCAAGCAATTGGTCACCGGATCAGTATGATGACATCGTTGTCGA
>Ga0114999_10005498_pt1 | contig 14923 bp, 12 predicted proteins | sample ArcticOcean_MG_C_3_FD_89820 | JGI IMG/M metagenome (GOLD analysis project Ga0114999, IMG submission 89820) | Marine microbial communities from western Arctic Ocean - ArcticOcean_MG_CB8_126 | ecosystem: Environmental > Aquatic > Marine > Oceanic | place: Arctic Ocean: Canada Basin | collected...
CTTCATGAAATCCATTTCTCCAATAAGCACCACAATAATAAGTGTTATTTTCCCCACATATCTCATGTTTACGACCCTGCGCTTTTAGTCCCTCAACTGTAAAAAGTGGATGATGATAATTTATTCTTTTGATTATTTTCTGTGAATCTATTAAGCTGTTACCATTAAGGGTAACACAAAATGTTTCCTCTGAATCAAGGTTTTGTAATATATTCATGTTATATGTTAAAGAAACGGGTTTTTGAGGATTCTTATCGAGAAAATAATTCCAACTTGACCAAGCAGAACTATTTTTAGGTAAAATACTTGTATCAGTATGAAGTAAGGCTTCATTCTTTTGATAAGAAATTTTACTTAAAATGTCTAATTCAAGATCAGTACTATCTGATAATAAATCCAAGGCTTGATTACTATGGGTCGCTATAACAACTGCATCAAAGATATGTTTAAATTTAGCATTATTACCAGCTGCAATTTCTATTTTACCGTTTACTCTTCTAATTTTTGAAATTGGGTGGGACAATCTAATCTTATCCTTAAATCCAACTATCATTTTATTTACATATTGTTTTGATCCACCTTTAATAACCCACCAATTAGGTCTATTCTGAACTTGTAGTAAACCATGATTATAAAAAAATTGGATGAAGAACAAGGCAGACATATCTAATATACTTGCTGGTTTCGTGGACCAAATTGCAGCACCCATTGGAACTATATAGTTATTAATAAAAAATTCTGAATACCGATTTTCTTTTAAATATTCATCTAAAGATTTCTCTGGTATTATTTTCAATAAGTCCTGCTTAGCTTTTTTATTAAATGACACTATTTCTTTAAGCATCCATAAAAATGAGGGATTGAAAATATTTTTTTTCTGTGAAAAAAGTGATGAAATCGAATTTCCAGCGTACTCTAAATCTTTCTTGAGCGATTTAACACTAAATCCCATTGTTGTTTTTTGACTTTCTACACCCAGAATTTTTAATAACTTAATAAAATTTGGATAGGTGTTTTCATTATAACAAATGAAACCTGTATCAATAGCATAATCGATATTATTAACGCTTATATCATGAGTGTGAGTATGGCCTCCAATATAGTTATTTTTTTCAAAGACGGTAATGTTATGATTTTTATTTAGTAAATAAGCTGCTGTTAACCCTGAAATACCCGTGCCTATAATTGCTATTTTCATATTAACTACTTCCAGTTAGTCAAATCGGTTACCATTCTTGAGTAACCTTTTTAATTTGCTTAATATCGTAACCAACCTGCTTAAGCTTATCAATAATTATATTATAAGTATTTGAATCTAAAGAAGGTTTTCTTGACATAATCCACACGTATTTCCTATTAGGTACACCAATGACTGTATAATTATAGTTTTCATCAAGGTCAATTATCAAATATGGCATTTTAAATGGCCATAAAAATTGCATCCTCCATTCTGCATTTGTTTTATTGTTTTTAATGAATCCTTTTGGTTTATATATTTTCTTATCACCCTTGGGGGAATCTTCGTGAAAGCTGAATGTTGTTTCTATCTCTCTTTTATTATTAAGTCTATAACTCTCTACTGCATTAGTTGCCCTTTTCTCAATAAAAGTTGGTATATTTGAAATCACATACCAATCACCCATAAATCGCTCTATATCAACATATTCAACTGTTTTCAATTTTTCCATCTTTCCACTATTCCAATCACAGTTATTTAAACATAGAAGTTGTAGCATTAAGAGGGAAATAGTTTTTACACTTAAATTCATTTAGATTTTTTTTGAGCCTCTTTCAAGACATCTCTAAATAAATTAACTACACTTATCTTATTAATCATCTCTTTCATAAATGATGGAATATATCCACCCGGATCCATAATCAATCTATAAGAAATGTTAACTCTATTATTGTCCATCGGTTTGAGAAACCATACACCTGCACCATATTTAAGATAAATTGCACTTGAATCCTCTTTAATTGGCAATAGATCAGTCGAAGTTTTGGGATTTATCAAATACCATTCAACAAGTGTAGAAATATCTTCATTCTGTAAAAAATCTGTATGCATTCTAAAAAAATATTGGCGATTGTCAAAAAATGGTAACTCAATTTTAATATGCTGATAGGCATCAAGAAAATTACTATCTCTCAAAACTTCTATCGTTTTTAGTGAATTGGCACTACTTAAAAAAGATTTATATTTATTTACATCAACAATAATATCTTTAAGTAATTTTGGCTCAAGCTGAATACTTTTGCTCACTGACATTGCAGTTAAATTTATTTTATCTAAATTTTTTAAGTATAATGAAATACTATCTGAAGATTCATTGACAAATTTCCATTCAGCTTCATCATATAAATAAGTAAATAAATCATCTGGACGTACATTTCTATCCATCGAACATAAAGTATTCAAAGATACCATCATCCAGAATATAGTTTTTATAATTTTTTTATTCATATTAATCATAAATAAAAATTTAAGTTTTACCCTGAATATCTATTATTTTAGAGTTTATTTTAAAAATTACCACTATACTTATCCCCCATGTTATAGCAAGAATCAGTGAAATATTTAAAATTGATGTATGAAAATGAATGACATCAAATTTATATCCCGTTAAATATGACAATGGACCAAAAATTGCCCCTAATAAAAACCCTGAAATCGAACGATTATTTAGCCAGTACATAGAGTGATTCACAGTAGCTGCAAAACCAGCCCACATTGAAGTAATCCATAAAGGAGCTAAGTATCTAGTATTTTGAGTATAAATTCCTTCATATGAAATCAAGCCTGTTCCGGCTAAACTGGTATCTACCAGAGTCCCGATTAAAGCAATTAAAATTACAAATTTTGTTTCTTGAAAATTGGGATTCAAATAGAATAAATGTAACACCAGAAATAAGAACATAAATAATGGCCCTATATAACTTAGGCCGTTTGCCGTACCTAAAACACAAACCCACCAAGAAAATTGAAAGAGAATAAGATTGATTATATTTTTCATAATTAAAATATTATTTTCTCAAATAATCTAGATTTTCATCAGAAAATTCTATTGGATCTATATCAAACTTAGAAAAATATTCATCTTCAACAATATTACCCTCCATTAGCATAGTCAGTTGATCATTGGTTATAGGAAACCATTCAAAGCGATCAAAAAATTTAGCTATAAACTTGATGAAAATAACTGGTGCAGGTATTTTCCAAGTTAACTTATTACTAGCAAGGCCAATTTTATGAATAATTTCCTTCCAGGTTAGCTTCTCGACTCCGCCAATTTCATATATTTTACTTATAGTATTTTCCATATTTATAGATTTAACAAAAAATTCGGAAACATTTTTGGCATGAATAGGGGACATACAAAATAATCCAGCATTAATAGGTAGGATTCCTTCATAAAATAATGGTGCGGGAAAAGGCAAGGATAGCATTTCATCACGAAGTTGACTACAAAATTCTTGATGAACTGGATTATAAGGTCTACCAAAAATTAAAGAGGGACGAAATATAGTCCAATTTAGATTTGAATTCTGAACTTCCTGTTCAGCTTTAAATTTAGAACGTTGATACCCTGTTCCACTTGATTTTACTCCATTTGCACTCATAAGTATAAATCTATTAACATTCATTTCTTCTGCAATCTGAACACATAAACGTAATCCTTCATAGTGTAAATTTGTATAAGTAATCCCCTTAGAGGGAAACTCTCTTATAATCCCAATATTATAGATTATTACTTCCGTATCTCTAATAGTTTCTTTGATTGATTCTTCATCCATAATATCACCACATACTGCTTCACAATCACTTATGAGCTTTGATTCAGAGCCCTTCCTCACTAAAACTTTAGGTGAAAATCCACTATTAATTAATTGATCTATAATATAGGAACCAACAAAACCAGTACCACCAAATAACGCAACCTTCATTTTATCCAACCTTTACTTATATTAATCATTAGAAATATTTTTAAGCGTTCTTTCAATCATTTTCTGCCTGTATTTAAAAATTGCATCCAGATCTTTTTTAACCCAAATTAAATTAATAATTTTCCCAATAAATCCTAGTGGCAGGCTGTATTTAACAACATCAATGATTGACGTTCCCCCATTCTCTTCATTAAAAGTATGTGTATGGTGCCAAGAAGAATAGGGACCTGTTATCTGTTCATCAACAAAACAGTAGGGAGGATCATATAATGAAATTAAGCTTGTCCACTTCATGGGAATGCCCCTTACCCGTAATTGATAATCAAAACATTGCCCTTTTCGCATAACAAATGGTGGCTTAGAATTAATTTTAAAATTCAGATATTTAGGAGTTACCTTTTCTAGATTTTCTGGATTTGAAAAAAAAACAAATACTTCATTTATAGGAAGATTAATAAATTGTTTGTACTCAAATTTATAATATATCATTTTTAAAATCCATCCTCATTTTTTTAGAAAAAATAAAATTAATGGAGGAGACATGACATCCAACTACAACGAGGAGATTTTGCATTAGTAAATACCACAAAATAATTACTAACTAATGCTGAATGTCATGCTCAATACTATTGATATATTAATGCTTATACATAAAACCATACAAGACCTATTTGAGCGTTATGAACGATTTAAGTAAATATATCGCTCAAATCGTTCTTTTTAATTGCTTGATAGATATATTTTAGAATAAATTACAAATTAATTATGATTTATAATTCATATCAAATCGCAGAAATTATTGGTGTTAATGTATCAACGGTAAAACGCTGGACTGATTCGGGAAAGCTTAAATGTTCACAGACTGTTGGTGGGCATAGAAAATTTCACTTAAATGATCTAAAAGAATTTCTTACAAAGAATAAAAAGTTTACTGCTTCAGTTAATACTAATCTCTTAGTTGGGAAAAATAATACTCTGCATGAAGCTATTGCAACTATGGATTTCACTTATATAGGCAACTATTTATACCAGGCTCTTAGAAAAAATAATGAAAATAAGTTCTCTTCGCTGATCAATTCACTTATTTTGAAAGATTATTCCTACCCCTCTATTTTTGACAATCTTATAATTCCCCTTTTACACAGATTAGGGGACGAATGGATAAATAAAAAGTTATCTATTTCTGATGAGCATATGATATCTGAGATTCTAAAAAAGTTTTTAGGCAGTATAAACTTTCAGTATAAGGCCACTGAAGCAAGGTACAATGCATACTGCTTTAGTATGGAAAATGATGAACATAGCTTGCCTCTATATATGGCTGAGACTGTACTAAATAATATAAATGTAATTAAAACCTACAACCTCGGTGCCAATCTGCCAATAGAGGATTTCTTGAATTTATCCAAAAAGGTTGCAGTCGATATAATTTTTATTTCAATTATTTATTTTGAAGATAAAGACCGGGTCAAATCTCAGATAAAAAAACTATGCAGGGAGTTATCCAGTAATGATACGCATATATTTTTTAAAGGTGCTGGCACCCACTTTATTAAGCCAAAAAAAAATATACATGTTTTAGAAAATTTTGAGGAATTCGATTCTATTTTAAAAAATCATTTCGGAGATTAAGACCTGATCAAATATTGATCTAACTAATAGTAGCATCTATCAATCTCATTGCTAAAAAAGAGTTTCTCTTGTTTAGCGGAAATAGGATTTGAACCTATTACCTTCGGATTATGAACCCTCTGAACAGTCAATGAAATAAGATCCCTGCAGGCTACTGTGAAGTGTGTGAAGCTAATAGTTACTGCAGGATGGAATACATCGAATCTAAAAGATAGTTTTAAAATACTGTTTAAATAATGGAGTACTACCATGAGCTACTTTTTAATAATTACTTATCTATATCATTATAAATAACTTTATTTCACTAGTGTTTAATTTTATTGATAATTATATCGGATTAAATCATTTAATCATTTCAAGCATACTCGTAGTATTATTATTGATTTTATGGCTATCAAAAAATAGAATTAGTTTAAAAAATATAATATTAATAATAATTTCAATTGACTTATTTTTTTATAATTCGTTTTTAATTATAAATGAACTTTCAAATATAATAAACTTTTTACCACTTCATCTTTGTTATCTAACTGAAGTTATGATTTTTTTTTCATTAGTGCTTAAATCTGAAAAATTTATAAATTTAATTTTTTTGAATAGTATGGCTGGAGGTTTAGCGGGCTTAGTAAATACTAATCTTACAATTGATATGCATCAAATTTTCCATATTCATCATTATTTAGCTCATTTTACTTTAATTCTTTATACAATTTATAAATCACCATTTATAAAATTGAATTTAAAAATTCTATTATCATGTATATTTAGAACAGGTGTAATATTGATATTTATTATACTCTTTAATCTTATTTTTGGAACTAATTATTGGTTTACTCAACTAAAGCCAAATGGTAATAATTTAGCTTTAATTTTCCCTGAAAGCCCATGGCACCTATTTGTACTTATCTTTATAGGTTTATTCATATATTTTCTAACATATTTAAAGTTTCGAGTAATTAAGGATGAAATTAAGTAAGATGTTATGCCCCTTAAAGGTTTTGATATATATAGGTACATTATCTTTTTTCTTTAATGGATGTGGCCTAAATAATCATAATGTAACTATTGAAAGTATACCAATAGAAATTCCTAAATATTGGTCTACATCTATTCATTCGAATGATTCCTTAATTGGAGATTGGCATAGTATATTTGATGATCCAGATTTTGAAAATTTTATAATACTATTTAAAAAAAATAGTATTGATTTACAAACAATAGTTCATGATAAAAAAATAGCTTATTATGGATCGCTTATTAAGCAGCCGAGTCTATTCCCTACAATAAACTCTAATGCAAGAATAGATACTAATATGCAAAATCTAGCAGGTTTTGGTTTTGCTGATTCATTCCTAGAGAATTCTGAGGATCAAGGTAATTCTGCAATAATTAATTTTGGGAGTACAAATGTAAGTTTTGGTATAAATTTTCAGTGGGAGGTTGATATTTGGGGTAACCTATTAAATACTAGAAAAGCATCACTTAAAGATTATGAGTCAATCAATTATAATCTAAATTATTTAGGCTTTTCATTATTAGTTAGAGCATCTCAAATCTATTTTGCTGCTGTTGAGGCATCATTACAGTTAAAGCTAGCCGAGGAATCTTACATTAGCTTCGTAGAAATTAGTAACTTTGTTAAAACTAGATATGAAAAGGGAGTTAAATCCAGTTTAGACTACCGTTTATCACAGTCCACAGTATCTAATTCTAAAATTGTATTAGAAAATAGAAAAATTCAGCTAAAAAATATTAATAGAAAAATTGAAACTATGTTGGGATTATATCCAACGGGAAACTTTATTAAAACCTATAATCTGCCGAATTATTTTTCAGATATTGATACTGGTATTCCTGCAGATTTATTACTGAGGCGACCAGATATAAAAGCCTTATTCCTGAATGCAGAATCTGCAGGTTTAAAATTAGCTGAAGCAAAAAGGAATCGTTTACCTAAGATTTCATTAAGTGGTAATGTAGGAACCTCTAGTAATAGCTTGGAGGATATGTTCAATATAGACCATGGTGTATGGAATCTGGGAGCCAATTTATTAACACCAATATTTAATGGATCAACTTTAAGCAATAATGTTAATTTACAAAAAATCAATAAAGAAAAAGCTAAAAAAGACTTAATCAGAGGTTTATTGAAAGCTTTTTCGGAAGTTGAAGAAATTTTAGATTATGACAATTCATTAAATATTCAAATTCAAGCAATAAACCATGCGGTTGAAGAATCTAGGGATGTTTTAAGTTTATCAAAACAGAGATATGATAAAGGCTTATTGCCACTTGACTTTGTACTAAATAGTCAGGCTTCCTATAACAATATCCGTTCACAAAAATTAAGTTTAACAAATAAAAACATTGAAAATAGACTCTCATTAATACTTGCTATTGGTGGTGATTTGATTCCAAATAAGAAAGATTAGAGCATGAATTATATAAAAGCAAACTTCGGTAAACTTTCATTATTTCTATCCATAATAATAACATTTATTTTATTTAATATATCGACTTCTGCTGTTGCTGAGACGAAAAGTATTAAAGCTCCATATGTTCAAGCTAAAATAATAAAACCTTCAAATAATCAAACTCTAATAAAATCTCAAGGATTTATTTCATCGGGATTAAATCTAAATATTCTATGTGAGATTCAATCGAAAGTAAAGTGGCTTTCAAGCAAATTAGAAGTGGGTTCAAGCTTTATGGAAAATGATACTTTATTGGTTTTAGATAAAAAAGATTTCGAGCTTGCACTGATATTAGCAGAATCGCAGCTATTAAATGCAAAAATAAAATTAGATAAAGAAAAGGCTGAATATGACATTGCAAATGATGAATGGAATAAAGTTGGAGAGGGGAAAGGTAGTGAGTTAGCGCTAAGAAAGCCACAATTAGCAAGTGCTGAACTAAGCGTATCTTTAGCAGAAGGTAATTTAGATAAAGCAAAAAGAGATTTAGAAAAAACAATTTTTATAGCACCTTTTGATGGACGAGTAATAAACGAGTTTGTTGAAGTTAACTCTACTGTCTTTCCCGGGAATATAATAGCGAATATCTATTCAATTGAATCATTTGAAGTTAAGTTGCCTATAGCTGATAGAGACCTTGATTTTATTGATATCATATTTGATGGAAGTGAAATTGAATTAGATAAGCAACCTCAGGTAAGAATAAAACTTAATGATAGGTATGTATCTGGTGTTGTTATTAGAGCTGAAGTCGATGTGAATCCAAAAACTAAAATGAGATCCTTGATTGCAGAGATTAATAATGATAATAGATTTGGGGGATCTTTATCGATAGGTCAATTTGCAGAGGCTGAGATTTATGGTAAAATTCTTTTTAATACATTTAAAGTTCCAAGGAATAAAATAAGAAATAATAAGGTTTGGGTGATAGATAAAGAAAACTTTCTTAGAAGAAGAGTTGTTGAAATTTTAAGATATGAAAATGAATATGTCTTTATATCTAAAGGGTTTTTGCCCTTAGACAACTTATTATCATCACGTTTATCTAATCCTATAGATGGTCTTTTAGTGACCATGGAATTAAACTAAAAATGGAAAAAATGATACGCTGGTTTGTAAATAATGCGGTTGCTTCAAACCTTATTATGGCTTTTATAATTATTTCTGGATTATTAACAATTCCATTAATAAAGATGGAAGTGTTCCCTGAGATTGAAGTTGATATTATAAATATTTCTGTAGTCTATCCTGGTGCATCACCATCAGATATTGAAAGTGCAATTTGCATAAGAATTGAAGAACAATTACAAGGGATTGAAGGAATAAAGAAAATTTCTGCAGTGGCCGTTGAAAATGTTGGTAATGTGACTTTAGAAATACTTCCAGGTCAAGATATAAATAAAATACTAGATAGAGTAAAAGTTATAATAGATGGTATTAGTACCTTTCCTACTAACATTGAAAATCCAGTTGTATCACAGTTTATCGCTTCTCAGCCTACGATAACTATTTCCATAAGTGGAAATTTAGATGAGATTTCATTATCTGAGATTACAAATGAAATTAAAGATGAGGTAGATGCTTTATCTGGTATTACTTATACATCTATAGTTGCTAAAAAAGATAAAGAAATTACCATTGAAGTTTCACAGAATACACTTCTAGAATACAATATAACAATTCAACAAATTGCTGATGCAATTAAGTCATGGTCAATTGATATCCCTAGTGGGAGTATTATTAATAAGAATGGTGAAATATTAATAAGAACAAAAGGCCAAGGATATAATGTTGAAGACTTTGAGAATATCCCAATTTTAGGTGATGGTTCTGGATATTTTATTCCATTAGGAGATTTAGCTGTAATCGATGATGGTTTTTCATTATTCTATGACTTAGAGTTTTTATTTAATAGTCAGCCAGCAAATTTAATTACGGTTTATAGAGTTGGTAAGCAAAATGCGATTACTATATCTGATAAAGTCAAAAGCTATGTTATGGAAAAGCAAAAGAGTTTACCTAGTTCTATAAAAATTACCGCTTGGGATGATGAGTCTAGATTACTTGAAGGTAGAATTAACTTAATGGTTGAAAATGCTAAATATGGATTATTTTTAGTTATAATTGTTTTGGCTCTTTTTTTACGACCGAAACTAGCTTTTTGGGTATCTTTAGGAATACCTATTTCATTCATGGGTGGATTTTTATTCATGCCATTTTTTGATGTATCCATAAATATGCTATCTCTTTTTACCTTCATTCTAGTCTTGGGGATAGTTGTTGATGATGCAATTATAGTAGGTGAGAATTTTGCACTATTTCGTGAAAGAGGTATGGATCCTAAAGAGGCTGCTGTTCAGGCAACAAAACAAGTAGCCAAACCTGTTTTATTTGCAGTATTAACAACTATGATTACATTCTCTCCAATGCTATTTGTTCAGGGTGATATTGGTAGTATTTGGCGAATATTTCCAATAATAACAATATCCGTATTATTTTGGTCATTATTTGAAAGCCTTACTATCCTACCATCCCATTTAGCACATAGCACGGAAAATGAACCTAATAATAAATATTTAAAAAATATTTCTAAAAAATGGTTTTTTTTTCAATCTAAGATTAAAAAAGGATTACAATACTTCATATCAAATTATTATATCCCAAATCTTAAGAAAGCAGTAGAGAGACCATTTAACTTCTTACTTATAGCTGCTTCAATTTTCTTACTCACTATCGGTGTAATAGCTGGTGGGATTATTAAGTTTTCTTTCTTCCCCCCTATAGAAGCAGATATTGCAATTGCTTCTATAGAATACCCTAAAGGTACATCGATAGAGGAAACACGAATTGGCTATCTAATACTTGAAGAGTCTGCAAGGAAATTAGAAAAGCAGTTAATTAAAGAATACCCTAATGAACAAATTATTAAGAATAGATTATCAACAATTGGATTTCAACCGATGAGAACTAAAACTTCAAGGGGTCCAGGTAATTTAACAGGATCTTATGGAGGACCACATCTAGCTGAGGTTGCTTTTGAATTAGTACCGGGTGAAAAGAGAAGTATTGGGAGTGAAGATGTCGTTCAAAAATGGAGAGAAATTATGCCACCTGTACCAGGGGTTGAGAGTCTCTCTTTTTTTTCAAGTTTATTTTCAGTAGGGAGTCCTATTAATATTCAATTATCAAGTAATTATATGGATGATTTAATATTAGCAAAAAATGATCTAAAACTTGAGCTGGAAAAATATCCAGGTGTGTATGATATTGAAGATAATTTTACTAAGGGAAAAGAGGAATTATTAATTGACTTGCTTCCTATTGCTAAGAATTATGGCATCAATATGGCCATGCTTGGGACTCAAATCAGACAAGCCTTTTATGGTTATGAGGTTCAAACCATTCAGAGAGGTCGTGATGAGGTTAAGATAATGATACGGTTTCCTGAAGATGAAAGAGACTCTGTCGCTGATTTAGAAAACTTGATGATTAAAACATCATTAGGTTCGATGATTCCAGTTAAACAAATAGCAATATTAGATGTTAGAGATGGTTTATCAACCATCCAACGTAAAAATCGAAAAAGAGCAATAAATGTAACTGCTGATATTGACTTAACAATTACGACAGGAAATGAAGTTATTGAATCGGTTTTGGAAACGGTTATGCCTAAAATTACTCAAAAGTTTAATTCTATATCATATAGTTTAGAAGGAGAACAGCAAGAGCAAAGTCAGAATCTAGCATCAATTGGTAGGAACTTTATTATTGCAATGATATTAGTCTACATGTTTTTAGCAATTCCATTTAATTCTTATTTCCAACCTATTGTAGTGATGTCATCCATTCCATTCGGTTTAACTGGGGCATTGATAGGACATTTGATAATGGGTATTAATTTTTCAGTACTATCCTTATTGGGGTTTGTTGCATTAACTGGAGTTGTTGTAAATGATAGCCTTGTAATGGTAGATTTTATAAACAGATATCGTAAAGATGGGAATAGTATTTCAGAAGCTGTTTTAGAGGCAGGGCCAAGGAGGTTTAGGCCAATATTTTTAACCTCATTAACAACATTTGTTGGTCTTGCTCCTCTATTATTTGAGAAGAGTACGCAAGCAAAATTTGTTATACCTATGGCTGTTTCATTAAGCTTTGGAGTTGTTTTTGCAACTTTTATTACACTATTTTTAGTTCCTGTATTATATTTAGTTCTTGAAAAACATATTTTAAAAACAGAACCCTCTTTATGAATAGCTTATTAAACACACTTCATATATAATTCATTCATCAGAAGAGATCTATTTCTACGGCACATTAATCATTTTTAAGTAAATTAAAATAGTTGTGGGTTTAGGTATTTGTATTCAAATGAGCAATTAGAATGAAAATAGCTTGAAAGGGGAATCTTCCCCAAGTAATTGTTGGAGATGCATTCAATGCTACACCTGGTGTCCATCAAATACTCAATGCCCTACCCCACCGAAATAAGGGATATGGAGGGTGAACTTTGGTTGAAAATTAGTTTATTGAAGTATGAGTTGCTTGATCAAATAGAGTATTTCTATTTCCCAGTGACGTGTGAGTGACAAAATATGTCACAATAGGGTTTTTTATAATAATCCACTATGATGACACTGATAACAAAAAAACCTCAATACCTCGTCGATAAAAAGAGTTTCTCTTGTGTAGCGGGAATAGGATTTGAACCTATTACCTTCCCAAAGCAGAATGCTGTTAGTTTAAAATTATATTTACTAGCTGTACTATAAGTCGTGATTTACCTGTGGCTTGGGATTAAAAGATGCCATCCAAAGGTATTTATTTACTTTTAAGCGCATCAATCTCGGAAAGATTTAACACTTTTAATTTCTTTGCTTGTAATCCTTTTAAAGTCAATTCAATTGCTTCGTAATTCCATTCCCTAACACCTTTTTCTGGCATGTGAATGAGAATTATAGATCCGGGCTTTACTTTTTTAAGAATGTGCTTGGCAATCCAGTTTGGATCAGGAATATATGTATCATGAGCAAATGCATCTGGAAGCACATGTATCATTCCGTGCTTATCTATCACATCTTCAATATTATCACTTAATGTTCCAAATGGTGCCCTATACCATTTAGAATACTTTTGATTGTAGTTAGTTAGTAAATTCTTAGATAGCAATAAATCAAATTCAAAATCTTCAACAGAATACTTATCATATTTCCAATCCATCATATTATGATTTGCAATTTCATTACCATCTTCAATTAATGAATTTACTTCATATATTGGAGTATTTTGGCAGTGGGTGCCTGCAATAAAAAATGTCGCATGAGCATCATATGCATTTAGGAGCTCTCTAACTTCTTCAAGCATGCAGCCTTTAGAATTATCAAGTCCACAGAATCCATCATCTATTGTAAATGCAACCGCACCTTCAACATCAAAATGAGAAATGGTTGATTTTGGATATAAAATCTTTGTCCATAATCGAAGTCCTGGTGCTGTTATAAAACTCCATCCTAGTTTTCTTAATAATAAAGTTGTTTTTGAGATGTCTGATTCTAATTTGGGATCACTATCTCTTCCTAGAGTAGTGGCATACTTTTTGTTAATTTCATGAAAATGATCATTTTTTAATAGGGAATCTATTTTATTAACTTCATAATGTTCTGGTACAAGGTCAACAGAAATACTCAATTTATTATGATATTTAGTTTCATCATCCCCAGCATATACATCCTGACTTACAATAAATGATGCGATCGTAAGTGATAAAATCATAATTATATAATTAGTCATAAACTATATTTTACAAACATCCATCAGAATTAGAGAGGTTTGTTTAATCTGAAAGTCCGAATTAAGGGCTTACAAAAAATAATTTATTTTCATTTTTTACTTTGAACCTAATATGACCATCATGACGCAATTGTAATAAATCCGATTCCATGATTTTTAATTCAACATGAGCAAAATTAATATATCCTTCTTTACTATGCTCTTTATCAGGGTCCATTTTTAAGTACTCTAAAGGTATATTAGGGTGCCATTCATCTAATGATTTACTTGGTGAGTGAGGACCCATATAACACTTCCTACTTTGAAGGGCAGTATTGCTCCATATTTTCCTTGAAATATTATTTTTATAATGCAGTACTGCCTGACATTTAAATCTCAATTGAATTTTACGTTCTCGATCATAAAAAAGTGCACTACAAAAATGATTATTTATTAATTCTTGGATCTTAGGGCTTCTATAGTCAGCATTAAAATAAATCCTCAAAGGATCAAGATCTAAACCCCTTAAAACTATGGTTCGGGATTCTGGATATACGCCATTTAAAGAGGATAAAGTAAAAGTATGGTAAGGGTTACCAGTGTTTTTAATCCCATCTTTTAAATATTCTAACTCGGTTTGATAAATATTTTTAATTTCACGCATAATATTTCCCCTGTATAAGTAATGGTCAGAGAGCAATTTGAACACTTAGTAGCCCGTAGGAGAATCGAACTCCTGTTGCAGAGATGAAAACCCTGAGTCCTAACCACTAGACGAACGGGCCAATTTGAGATATCAAGAACTATTAGTCAGTGAATAGTTTATTAATAAAATAATTTCTATGAAAGAGGCTTTCTAATATTATTTAGAGGTATAAAAATTCAATCCTGAGATATATGCTAACTGGGTTAGGAAGGAAGAATTGGAGAGGTGGGTTTAGTTGCCAAGTATGATATTTACTAATGCAACTACATCCAAGATATTAACTTCACTATCATTATTTATATCAGCACCTTCTAATTCAATATCTGTAGGACTTAATATATGATTAACTAATATAATAATATCAAGAATATTAATGTTTTCATCTGCATTTAAATCA
>Ga0114999_10005500_pt1 | contig 14919 bp, 13 predicted proteins | sample ArcticOcean_MG_C_3_FD_89820 | JGI IMG/M metagenome (GOLD analysis project Ga0114999, IMG submission 89820) | Marine microbial communities from western Arctic Ocean - ArcticOcean_MG_CB8_126 | ecosystem: Environmental > Aquatic > Marine > Oceanic | place: Arctic Ocean: Canada Basin | collected...
GCCATAGGAGATCCGAAATAAGAGCGGATTTCTTTTATTGCTATAGCCATAATATTTCGTATCAATGTTATTCTCTGTCTGTTGTAGTAAGCTCTAGGAATATTTCCTCAAGGCTCATTTCCATCGATTGAAGTTCGAGTAGGCCCCAACCTTTTCCAACTATAGCTTGAGCGATTGACTCTCTGATATCTCCATCCAACCTTGCTTCGATTAAGTAAGATTGATCTATGTCTGGATGGCGATGCACGTCCTGAACACCTGCTATTTCTCTTATAGTTGGCATAACTTCGTTGCTTGGCCCATTTATTGTTACTGAGACTCTTTGTGATCTCTGCAGGTGGGAAGAAAGATTCGCAGGTGTGTCAACTGCAACTACTTGCCCTTCGTGGATGATGATTACACGATCGCAGACCATACTAACTTCTGGTAGTATATGCGAGCTGAGAACAAGGGTATGTTTGCCTCCTAGGCTGCGTATTAACTGTCGAGTTTCTACTACCTGTATGGGGTCGATCCCTATTGTGGGTTCATCGAGGATTAGCACATCAGGGTCGTGAATGATTGCCTGGCCTATACCGACACGCTGACGGTACCCTTTTGAAAGATTGGAAATTAAGCTTTTAGGATATTCCTGCAATCCGCAAGTTTCGATTACTTCGGGTAACCGTTCCTTCATGGTGGCTACAGACATACCTCTCAAAGTTCCCATGTAGGATAAATACTCGCTGACTGTCATATCTGTGTATAGCGGGACTGTCTCGGGTAGATATCCAATTCGTTGGCGAGCCTTTAGAGACTCAGTGGTGATATCGTATCCACTGATGCGTGCAGAACCAGCAGTTGGAGGCATAAACCCTGTGAGGATACGCATGCAAGTGGTTTTCCCTGCACCGTTGGGACCTAGAAGACCAAGAATTTCTCCTTCTTCTACTGAGAAATTGATATTTTCAATCCCTACAAAGTTCCCATAGTGCTTGGTTAGTTTGTCAGCTTCAATCATTACAGCCATAAGCTAAAATCCTATGCGCGACACTTGGTTGCGATTGTTTTTCGTGTAGTAATCGAGTTGTCAGCTAGCGACCTGAATCTGCGCTGAATGCTGTATACGATGCGTTTTGCAAGTATAGACTATACTTAGGTAGCATCGCAACGTTAGGCGTAGGTAAAACTTTTGGAGTACTGACCACACCCGTGTCTGTCGCATGATAATTCATGGCTCTGAGAAGAGTTCCTAGTAAGTGGTGGTGCCATTTGTTATATTCTCTACACGATCGGCTGTACCATAATCTGAGACTAAATCCATGCAATTCCAATCCAGAGAGGTTCAGAAAAATAGATGGTAGTACAAATTAAAGTAACAATAGATGAATATCAATATGTTATCGAATTCCTCGAGAAAAGAGTCAGATTCACGAGGAGGTCAGTAGATCTTAGGGGTAAAGAGAATTCTGATGCAGTTGAACTAACAAACCATCATGAACGTGCGTTGGAACATTTTGATTCCGGCAACATGAGATTGGATAATGGAGAGACCTTTGAAGCAATTGGCGAGTATCGCGCAGCCATTGAATTATGGGACAATGATGCGCGCTTCTATAACAATTTAGGCATCGCTCATAGGCAACGAGGTGAATTGGATGAAGCAGAAGAGAATTTAAGGCAAGCTATTGAATTGGATCCTAGGTATCGTGACGCTTATAGCAACCTAGGGCTCGCATTGCTTGATCGTGAGATGTATCAAGAAGCAGTTGAGCACTCCACTAGTGCTATAGGAATTGACTCTAATTTTTGGTATGCCTATAACGGGAAGGGGATTAGCTTTTTGAGCACTTGGAAATAGAGACGATGCGCTCCCTGATTACGAGAAACTCAAAAGCTTGCAACAGACTCCTGGATTTTGAATCTAAGCCTTGTTTAGATAACAGCGCCATCGTCTCTAGCTCTTTTTGGTTAAAGATTACGTGTCAGTCGCTTTGGACTAACCTTTACCGATTCGGAATACTTTTGTGCCACAAGCAGGACACGTTCCTGATGTCGCTGGTCGACCGTTCTTAAGGGTCACGGGCGTTGGATTACTAATTTCCTTTTTTGCTCGGCACTTTACACAGTAGGCCTCCATAGCTAGATCCTCCCATAGATTAGAGTTATTTCACACATATGGTATATGTGGATTGCCTTGAATGCAACCCTTGAATATTACCAATGCAATAAGTTTTGTGATGGAGCGGGCGATGGGATTCGAACCCACGACATTCTGCTTGGAAGGCAGATACTCTTCCACTGAGTTACGCCCGCTGATTTTGAAGCGCTTAAAACAAGGCTATCATCAGTAACAGATTGTAGTCGTTTCTTATTTGGCTTGTCCACTAGTAACTAATTTGAGTGTCCTATAGTTCTTAGAATTTTGAGAACTATATTCTCTGAGCAGCAATGCTTTTGCTGCACTGTAGACATAGGCTTTGCAATTCTAGGGAGTGCGAAGTTACCGAAATAGAGTATCTGTGTTCCATTCTACGTATTTCTCGCTCCAAATCACGTTCAAGACGGTCATCGATTTCAAAATCCGTAATCGTGCCACACTCTCTGCAGAAAATGTGGTGGTGGTGTTCGTTCTGATGCGCAGTGAGTTCAATGACTTTAGTATTGTCTGGGGTTTGAAATTCAGAGATTATGCCCGAATCTCTGAGTTTCTTTATCACCCTGTATAGAGACGATAAGGCGATTTTATCCTTTGAAAGCCGAGTTATCTGCTCAACAGTTAAGGGGCGTTGTTCGTTCAGTAAGATGTGGAGAAGAGATAATCTTGGCTTTGTGACCAAAACATTCTTGGATGTTAATATTGTTCTTGGTATGTCGGTGTTAGATAATTTGTTGCTTGCCATGGGTGCATTATAACAAATTATTATATTGACAAGCATAGGTATAAGAATTAAGATTGCTGAATGGAAATGAGAACCATTCCTGTTTATTCCGTCAGCGCAGACACAATTATGGAGAATTGATGTACCACCTTTGCTTTATGGGCCTAATCGTTATTGGGTTAGTAGCTTGTGGAGGAAGTGATAGCGGGGTTGCTATTAATGAAAATGGGCATAGTGAATTAGAATCACGGCCACTTCATATCATGACTACAATACCTATTATTGAGAATTGGGTGGCAGAAATAGCTGGGGCTGATGTCATTGTAAGGTCGATTATACCGTATGAAGTAAATCCACACTCTTACCAGCTTGGGGCGAAGGATATTGCAGAAATAACAGAAGCTAGCGTTGTATTTGCAATAGGATTGGAATATGAGGCTAACAGCCTTAAACGGCTACTAGAGAGCCATCCAGAGGTTCGAGTGGTGCCCTTAGGACAATTTATAGATCCTATAAAAATTCAACAAAATGAGAATCAGAATGATCATGCCATCCATATATACGACCCTCATTTTTGGTTTGATCCAATAAGGGTAACTGTTGCGGTTCAAGTCATCGCAGATGAGTTGTCAGTATTAAATCCACAAGGTTCTGAAGTGTATAAAAAAAGGGCATCTGCATATTCGGCTAGAATGAAAGAATTGGATAACTATATCCAAGAACTTGTAATGGAAATACCTGAGGGCAATCGAACTTTGATCACATCTCATGAGTCCCTTAGATACCTAGGCGCGAGGTATGATCTCAATGTAGTTCGAGCTGTCATCCCATCCCTCAATTCTGATAAAGGGATAGGGCCGGGGCATTTGGTTGATGCAATACAGTTGATTCGCAAACACGACGTGAGAGTAATTTTCTTGGAGGATGAAACTTCAGATAGGGCTGCACAGGTAGTAGCGGCTGAGACAGGGGTAGATGTTGTGGCAGGACTTCGTGTGGAAACGTTGATCGATCCGACAGAAACATACACGGACTTTATAGAACATAATATAAAACTAATTGTTGAGACTTTGAAGGGTGATGACTAGAGGAGGTTATGAATTTTCGTAAACACCAAACATCTAATTTTGTTTGCAATGATTGCCAAACAAACGCTGTAGATTGTAGTTGCTGTATCCAAGTACTTGATGTGTGCGTGGAATTTGAAAACGTCCTTGCACTTGATACTGTGTCGTTTTCGATTACTACAGGTACATTGACAGGGTTGGTAGGTCCCAATGGTGGTGGGAAGAGTACATTGTTTAATGCTCTTGTTGGGTTACAGTCTATTGATCACGGAGAAATTTTGATAAACGGGCTACCCCCTGGCCATTCTAGAGGTAAAATCAGCTATGTACCACAGCGGGAACAGGTTAATTGGAGGTTCCCTTTATCTGTACAAGATGTCGTTGCACTAGGTAGGATCGGTCGAGGTTCATTCCTGCAGAAGTTGGGATTTGTTGGGGACCCTATTGTAGAAGAGTCTCTCCGGAAGGTTGACATGTGGTCGCATAGACACGATTTAGTGGCTAATCTCTCAGGAGGGCAGCGGCAACGAACTTTTATTGCTCGTGCCTTAACACAAGAAGCGGAGATTTTACTATTGGATGAAGCATTTAGTGGTGTTGATTTCGCTTCTCAAGAAGGAGTAATTGATGTACTTAGGAATCTTCGAGATGAAGGCAAGACGATAGTGATGGCGACACATGATCTGAATAGTCTTTCGGAGAGATTTGATCAGGTGCTTTGTATTAACAGACATATATGCGCTCATGGGAGTCCAGAATTAGTTTTTACGGAAGAAGTGCTGACCGAACTCTATGGTGCCCATGGGGAAAGTTTGGCTGAACATCGATTGGGGCGGCATAGTGATAGGCTTTGATGTTTTATTAGAGCCATTGCAGTACTCTTTCATGGTTAGGGCTTTGATTGTCAGTGTGTTAGTAGGTGTGATGTGCCCATTTTTAGGGGCCTTTGTTATAAATCGCGAGATGGGATTTATGGGTGACGCCTTGGCACATTCGGTTCTCCCAGGGATGGTAGTAGCTTATGGGGCTGGTGTTAGCCCATTTCTAGGAGCTATTCCGAATGCGATATTGGTTGCTTTGGGTATTGGGTACATTGTAAGGAAGACACGAGTTTCGAATGATACCTCTATTGGTATCGTTTTTTCTGCATTATTCTCTCTTGGACTAATAATAATGGCGCTTGTAGGTGGAATAAATGTAGATATTGAAGATATACTTTTGGGGCAGGTGCTCAGTACGTCGATTACTGATGTTTATCTGACAGTATGCCTTACTGGTATTGTGTTAGTTATTATGATTTTGCTTTATAAACCAATGGTGTTCGTAGGGTTTGATTTTGAAGGTTCCACCGTTGCTGGTATACCATCAGCAAAACTAGATTATTTGCTTTTAGTTTTGCTTTCAGTGGTTATAGTGATGTCATTGCAGGTAGTTGGTATTGTACTTGTCATCGGTATGTTGATTACCCCTGCTGCGGCTGCCAGTATGGTCGCAAAGCGGTTCCCGAAAGTTATTCTTCTAGGTATAGGATTTGGTGTGATTTCTGCAGTAATGGGTCTCTACCTTTCATACTACTTCAATTTGCCATCTGGCCCTGCTATAGCACTAGTATCGACTTGCATCTTTGGATTTTCCCTGATCAAGAATTGGGGGACCCGATGACTGTTTCCATAACAACTGTTATGGCTGGCATACACCAGATTCATCTCGGTAGAACTTCAGCCACTGTCATTGAAACCGGGGATGGGCCTGTTCTGGTTGATTTGGGATGGAAGTGGAGTTACAAAAAATTAAAAGAATCTCTTCAGGTGTTAGGGTACCATCCAGCTGATGTTTTGGTGGCTGCTGTGACACATTATCATCCTGACCATAGCGGGGGGATGAGATCATTTAAGCAGGCAACAGAAGCCAACTTGGCAGTTCACAGAGATGAGGCCAAGATATACACTTCTGAAGCACCAATTCCTCCTATCATGTGGGGATGGAGGGGCGCATTTGGGTTATTTAATCCCTTCTTAAACATCTTGGGAAGGAACCCAACTCCTGCTGACATATTACTTGAGGATAATGAGTTGTTACCAGTTGCTTTGGAGATTAGGGTTATACATACCCCAGGGCACACAGTTGGGAGTGTGTCTTTTTACGTTCCCTCGTATAGAACGCTTATAGTTGGAGATGCGATGATCTACAAGGGAGGGAAATTGTATCCTCCACATAATACCTTTAGCTACAACAGCGCCATTGCCTTTGATTCAATACGTAAATTGGCCCAATACAACTGTTCAGTTGTATGCTTTAGTCATTATCCACCGTTAGTGGGTGATGCCCAGAACTTGGTTAAGGAGCTAGCGGTTAGTTTGGATAGGTGAAGTATATAAATACAAGGGAGTGAGCAATGTACAGTAATCCCGCTAGTGGAGCAATTATTACCCTCTTCGGGAATGGATTTCCTTTTGCCACGGGAAAAGCTGAGAAGGCTCACACCAAAGGCAATATCAGGTCTAGCTTAGACAATATGGGTGTGATAATGGATAAAGGTTGGTTTGTGATGATTTACCCTGAAGGAGAGTTAACAGTTGGGGGCCCGATGCAACCCTTTCTTTGGGGCACTGGGTTAAAGGCTATAGGAGGAAATTTACTGGCAATCCCCATGGATACTATCATACATAAATTTGGAATGCCTGCTTCCTTCCCAAGTTTTCAGTGCGGCAGACTGGAGGTCAGCTTTGGAGCCCCGCTCTTACCTCCATGGGATGGAAGTGTTGAAGGCACCACTGAAAAAATTGAGGAAAGTGTCAGGAATCTCGCAATTGTTTAGTGAAGAAATGCCATATGGGACGTTTTGTTTTTGGGTTGGGGCCTGTTAAGCATGTTTTCTCAAGTCTCGGGGTATCGATTTAGGTTTGATCGTTCGAAAATACTGCTGGTAGGACTCCTTTTATTAGTGTCTTTTGGTATGCGTATTTTCGGCATCGATTGGGACCAAGGAGCGATGTTCCATCCTGATGAGCGGGCAATTTTCATGAAGACTTGGGACTTAGCATTTCCGTTGGGCGACCTACGTTCACTTGTAGACGGCGAAAGAAGCACATGGAATCCAAAGTGGTTCCCATATGGCAGTTATCTGCTGTATCAGTTAAAAATTAGTTCGGAATTTCTAAACATCAGTGACTTTAGTGATCTCAGGTTTGTTGGGAGAACTCTGGCAGCTTTGGCTGACACAGGTACAGTGTTTGTTGTATTTCTACTTGGTCAGAGACTGTTCAATTTTGCAACTGGACTGGTTGCTGGCATACTCACTGCGTTTTGTGTCCTTCACATCCAACTGAGTCACTTCTACACAGCTGAGCCCTTCTTTACATTGTTTACGCTTTGCACCTTATGGTTTACCTATAAAGTTGTTCAAGGTAGCAGTCTTAGGGATAGTGCTTTTGCTGGGTTATTTTTTGGGTTGGCTATGGGAACCAAGATTAGTGCTGCCCCTGTTATTGGTGTATTTGGTGTGGCTTGTGTACTCAGTATGTTTCAGCTAACGAAGTGGAATGAAATTTCCTATGATGTAGCTAAACACCGAGTACTACCTGCACTGCGATTAATGGGTACGTTTCTTATGTCGGGGACCCTAGTGTTTTTTATCGTATGTCCGTACGCCCTACTAGATTTCAGTACATTTATAAGAGATATATCAGAGCAGCATGAGATGGTTACGCGCTCCGTGGATCTCCCCTACACTCGTCAGTATGAAGGTACAACTCGTTATCTGTATCAGATTACTCAGTTGTCTCTATGGGGATTTGGCTTGCCACTAGCTAGTTTCGTTTTTTCCGGCTTAGGGTACAGTTGCTGGAAGCTATATCGGCGACCAGACAAGGGTCTAGCTGTTCTGCTTTCCTGGGTAATTATATATACGATATTGACAGGATGGTTCGATGTAAAGTTCTTGAGGTATATGTTGCCTGTGGCTCCTGTAATGATTCTTTTAGGTACTTATGGTGTGCCTCGGCTAGCCCAAGATTTCAGTTCTGTGTCGAATAAAATCTCTCACGGTATTTCCTGGTTAGTTGTGTTGGTAACCATTTTGACGGCGGGGTATGCCGTGGCTTACCTGCGAATCTACACAGAACCCCACACTGCAACTCGGGCGTCTGTTTGGATCAATGGCAACATTCCTATTAACTCCCTGCTGTTGAGTGAGCATTGGGAGGAATCGATTCCTGGTATCGAGCAGTATCGGCATCAAAAACTTCCGATGTATGAGGTTGATAATGACGATAAACTGCACCAACTTTCCTTCATGGTCTCAGCTGCAGATTATATTTTGTTTTATAGCGATCGTTTGTATGGTACCGTCGGTCGTCTTGACGAAAGGTATCCAATAAGTCGCGGATTTTATCGAAAGCTTTTTGATGGTGATTTAGGCTACGAGGTAGCCCATGTTGAATTTGCTTATCCTCAGTTCTTAGGAGTGAACATCGTAAATGATACCTTTGCCCGGCCTAGATTACCGGTTCCTGAAGGGGTAATGGGCGGTAGCAAAAAGACCTTTGACCTGAATTTTGGATACTCTGATGAGAGTTTCACTGTGTATGATCATCCTTTAGTCTTAATTTTTTCCAATGAAAAACGACTTAGTGTGGCGGATATCGAAAGCCTTATTGAGGTGGAATCTGGGTGGGCACAGCCCGATGGCGTATTGAAAGATAACTATTATCTAGATCTTCCCGGATTACTTAACCTTAAAGTTCAGCCTGCTGAATTCTCTGATGAAGAGAAAGGTGTTTACCAAGAGAGCGGTACTTGGAATGAATTGGTAATGCCTTCTGATCGGAGTTTGGTGCTCCAAGTAGTTCTATGGCTTGTGTTGGTAATGGCGATCCATATATCTATCCTGCCATTGTGTTTAACTCTGTTTTCAGTATTGCCAGATCGCGGTTATCTTCTAGGTAAAACATTGGGCATCTTGCTAATTTGTTATGTGGTGTGGATGCTTGCATCTTTGCATATCAGTGCCTTTAGTAGCGTGACCATTTGGTTGACGGTGGGGGTTGTTGGTGTGAGTGTATGGGCGTGGGCCCTTTTAAATTCACGATTGTCTAAGGATATGTTGAAGGATCAGTGGAAACAGTGGTGCATCGGAGAGATGATATTTCTGGGAGCATTTTTGGTATTTTTAGTGATTCGTATGATGAATCCGGACTTATGGCATCCTTGGCGAGGTGGGGAAAAATTTATGGAATTGGCTTACCTTTCTGCTACCTTTAAGTCTGTATTTATGCCTCCCTATGATCCGTGGTTTGCTGGGGGTTACATGAATTACTATTATTTTGGATACTTTGTCATTGCTTGTTTGTCGAAAGCAATTTTTATTACCCCTGCATTGTCTTTTAATCTGGCGATTCCTTTGATTTTTGCACTAGTAGTCAGCAGCAGTTATTCGATTGGGTACAATTTGGCAGCCATTGGTGATCGGGATGGTACCAGTAGAATGGGCGGATTGAGGCTAGGGCATGTTGTGAGCGGAATTTTAACTGCACTGTGTGTAGCTGTCCTTGCGAATCTCGATGGAATGATTCAGTTGTATGAACAGATGCGGCATAGGTTCTTTGAGGGTGGAGGGTGGTCTAGTTTCGATTATTGGCGAAGTAGTAGGCTTATGCCTCCTGATCCACCAGGGCATGAAATAACTGAGTTTCCATACTGGTCGTTACTATTTGGGGATCTACATGCTCATGTAATGAGCATACCTTTCTGTTTATTAGTTGTTGGCATTTTGCTGGTCATTTATTTGCGGGGAATATCTTTCCAATTACGCGATTACGTCGTTTATGGGACACTTGCTTTAAGTTGCGGAGTCCTATGGCCTATGAATGCATGGGATTTCCCGACATATGTTGCCCTTATATTATGCGTTTTTGCATACGTCACTTTAAGGGATAATGGGTTCCAAAAACGAGATTTAATTAAGTCGGTGGCTATAGCTACGGCAGTTAGTATTCTTAGTGTTGTGTTGTATCTGCCGTTTCACCAGGGATACAAGGGATATGGATTAGGTTTAGTTGTTAGTACAACACAAACAGATTTTGTTCAATATCTTACGATTCATGGTCTATTTTTCTTTATACTCCTCAGTTTTCTGTTCTGGCGGTTTGGATCGCTTGTTGGAGTTTGGATGAATCGATATCTCGCTGTGACCATGGGTATACGATTGCCTGAATTGAGATTACAAAAGTATCTGTTTTGGAAATATGGTTCGAAAAAGTATGATGCCGATGTAATTCCTGTTGTTTCTTCTGTGATTTACGAGGGATGGGATAAGAATTATCAGAGGGAAGCGTATGCCGGATCGTTACAGGACACCTCCTTGGCTCCATGGGTGAAGTGGTTTCTCTTCGTTAGCTCAGTAGGGATTTTATCTTTACTTGCATTTTCTGGTTATTTTGTTGTCGTTTCGCTTTCTGTACTTGTTGCAACTATTATCTGGATTCTGGTGAGAAGTGCTTTGGGTGCGCATGCAGATGGAGCACAAGCCTTCGCATTATTAGTCGTTGCTATGGCACTTTCATTAGGAATAGCCGTTGATATTGTTACCTTCAACAACGACATAGGACGAATGAATACGGTTTTCAAGTTCTATGAACAAGCTTGGGTACTTTGGGGTATTGGCACTGGTTTTTTTCTATACACCTTGATCTCGTATTGGGTGATACCACGTAAACTGACTAAGCGTAAAGTGGGTTGGGCTGTAGTTTTCAGTATATTGTTTGTTAGTGCATCAATTTTCCCGATTTTTGGAACATACGCTCGTGTCCAGGATCGTTTTCAGCCTTTACCTATGACTTTGAATGGAATGGCTTATATGGAGGTTGCTACCTATAACGATCCTAATGGGCCTATAGAGTTGAAGAATGACCTCAGAGCTATTGAGTGGATGCGTGAAAATGTGAAAGGGTCCCCAGTGATTCTAGAGGGACGGACTCCATTGTATCGTTGGGGTGGAAGAATTTCAGTATATACTGGATTGCCATCCATAATTGGGTGGGATTGGCATCAAACCCAGCAGCGCATGGCATTTAACCAGGAAGTTAACAATCGTGGTCAAGTTGTGGACCTCATATACAATACTGAAAATCGTAATCATGCGATTGATTTGATCGATTATTATGATGTACGGTATATTGTTGTCGGAGAATTAGAGGGTTTGTATTATCAAAATATCGGGCTTCGCAAATTCGATGCTATGATTGGCAGTGATTTGGATTTGGTGTATCAGCACCCGGACGTAGATCCGAAAGTCAAGATTTATTACCGAACACCTCAAAATAGTGATAGCTAGTACAGAGGGACTTCTCTGATACGTAGGCTATTCTGGCGTGGTTATTCGTAGAACGATTTTAATCATGACTAGGTCAATCGGGTAGGATAGTGGTTGGCAGTAGAAAAATGTTGCGTTCAAGAGTCATACAATTTTTGTTTTTCATTCCCAGAGAGCTTGTGAATGATTTTCTATCTAAGAACTGTACTCAATTTGCTGCTGCAATCTCGTTTTATGCTCTATTTTCCTTGTTCCCATTAACATTGGCAGTAGTTTCTGGGTTAAGTTTTTTTCTGGAGGATCCGGAGTCTGGGGTTGATCTTGCACATCAAATCAGTGAGCTTGCTCCAGTTTCTAGCGACTGGGTTGGGGCAACAATAGCTGGGGTGGTGGAAAAGCGGGCTCTTACTGGGTTAGCTGCTGTAATTGGCCTATTGTGGGCTTCTAATGCTGTTTTCGGAGCTATAAGAAAAGGAGTAAATGCAGCTTGGGGTATATCAACTCCCCGGTCATTTTTGTCCGAAAGACTGATAGATCTGTCCCTGACATTTGGAGCTGCGTTATTGATATTAGTTTCTATATCCACTACGACGATTCGGACATTCTTACGCTACACAATTGATTGGGTGCAAGTGCAATTCTGTGGTGGAAATTTAATAGAAACGGAAGCTCCTATAATTCGTTTGGATGGCATATGCATGCTTGATCCCGCTTTTGTTTTTGGAGGGATTTTGGACTTAGTCGCTCCAGTTTTCGCTCCTCTTCTTACTCTGTTGACTTTTATAGTTCTTTATCGGTTCTTGCCAAATACGGTGGTGCGTGTTTGGGATGTGTGGCCGGGGGCAATGATCGCTATGATATCGTTTGAAGTGTTGAAGAGTGGATTTATATGGTATGTTGCTGCTTATCCAGCATATAACGTCGTGTACGGTACGCTTGGAGCGGTTGTTGCTTTGTTGGCTTGGATATATTTATCGGCTATCGTCTTGCTATTCGGGGCATTAGTAACATCTCGGTATTCTCGACATTTATCGGATAGAGCAGGAAGAATGGGATGGCTTTTCTGGAAGGCAGTTTCCGGGTCAGCTGATTGATGAGAATGGAAGGTTCTTACGATGATGTTTTATGACTCAATTCATAGTAGAAGCAATCTTAAGTATTGCTTTATCTTTGTACTGTTAGTAGCGCTGGTGTTCCCGTTGGCATGTCGAGACAATATCGTGCAGGATGACCTTGTTGTCGCTTCTGAATTGGTAGTAGAGGCCCCTGCAAAAGATGTATTGTTCACAGGTTCAGGATTGCCCAGTTTGGCTCCAATTGTTAGTAAAGTTATGCCTTTTGTAGTTTCAATCACTACTGAGCAATTACGCCCTCAATTTTTCTATCAGATTGCGGTACCGGGGGCTGGCACTGGAGTTGTTATTCAGTCTGATGGTTATATTGTGACCAATGATCATGTGATCGTAGGAGCTCGCAGTATCTCAGTTACTTTAGACGATGGCAGGCAATTCGATGCTCAAGTTGTTGGTAGGGATATTCAGAGTGATCTTGCGGTCATAAAGATAGATGTAACGGGCTTGTCGGCTGCATCTGTTGTTAAAAATGCAGAGCTGAGGGTGGGTGACTGGGTTATGGCCGTCGGCAATGCGTTATCCTTAGAAGGAGGCAACACAGTCACCATTGGTATTGTTAGTGCATTAGGGAGAACTATTCTTACTGATCCCTACGAAGATATCTATTTATATGAAACGATTCAGACTGATGCTGCTATCAATGCAGGAAACAGTGGAGGGCCACTTATTGATACGGAAGGGAACGTTGTTGGAATAAATGTCGCGATTGAAAGTACTGCCGAGGGTATTGGGTTTGCCATTCCATGGGGAACGGTTCAAATAATTGCTGATGAACTCATTGCCTCTGGCCGAGTAATACGGCCAATGCTAGGAGTTATAGCAGTTGAATTGACCGCTTCAATCGCTCGAAGCATAGGCAGAGAATGGATAAACGGAGTGCTTGTTCTCCGCGTTTTTGAGTCCACTAGTGCCGCTGAGATTGGATTACAGTCCGGGGACGTCATTATCGAAATAAACGGGGAATTTGTTGCTGATATTAAGGGGTTTCGACAGATTGTCTGGGGGCGTGCGGCTGGGGATACTTTGCAGATAGTATTTGATCGAGATGGGAAATCCTTTACACTGGAAGCTATTCTGCAAGAGAAACCGGAGGGAGTTAGTCTTCAGATACTTTGATTCGTGACTGATTTGAGTGGATGTTGGCTGATGTATTCTAAATTATCTTGCGAATTTGGGTGTAAGTCTCAGCAAATTAGCTCTGATGTACTCCCAAGGTTAGTGAAGTATCACCTATTTTGAAAATTGACTGTGTATACGTAACATCTGGGGCTTGACGCTGAATCGAATCAGCGAGAGTTTCCGTCCGGAGGTAATTCTCATAAAGCGTTATTGTATCCTGTATATAGTCAGTAGCTTCGTACTGTATGGATATGCGATCGGATATCCCAAAGTTAGCCGTTCTTCTTAATCCTTGCACGTGGTGGACTAAATCCCGAATCAACCCCTCTTGATATAGTTCATCTGGTATCTCAGTTGAAATGGCAACCACATAGTCGAATTCCTCGGTAATGCTATATGCGGGCTTCTCGATTTTTCGAACCACGAAGTCTTCAGGAGTAAGATTGATTCCAGCAAGAACAATGGGCGTCCCGTTCGATATTTTTCTGATTATTTCTTCGTGATTGGTAGTTGATAAACTAGTTTGTAGATTAGGTAAATGCCTACCGTGTTTCGGCCCAACGGATTGAGTGTTCAATTGCACTTCTTGATTGTAGAGAACTGCAAGATCACTTATCAATTCGATTTCTTTTACGTTTAGTTCTTCAAGGAGTTGTTGTTCAACGGATGGGACAAGATTAGGATTGATGTTAGCGGGCAAGAATACGGTGAGTTGCTTTAACGGTTGGCGAACTCTGATGCCTGCTTTACTTCGACTTGCTCTGCCCAACGAGGCTATTTGCATTGCCATTCGAGTTGCTTCTGATAAATCCTTGTCAATTAATTTCGAATTGCTAATTGGGAATGACGTGAGGTGAATACTTTCCTCGGCCTCAGGTGAGTGAGTTCTAACCAGATTTTGATATATCGATTCTGTTATGAAAGGAGTTATTGGTGCCATTAATTGGCACACAGTTACCAAACAGCTATAGAGCGTATGGTATGCAGCATTTTTTTCAGCATCATTTTCATTTTTCCAAAATCTTCGTCTGCTTCTTCGGACGTACCAGTTGGACAAGAGCTCAATGAAAATTTCTATCTTTCGAGCAGCTTCTGCTGACTGGTATCTGTCAAAGTTCAATGTGACTTCGGATATCAACTCATTTAGCTCGCTTATGATCCAACGATCAAGTTCGGTGAGGTCATGTTGGTTGATATTTGCAAGAGGTTCGAATTTGTCAATATTGGCATAGGTCACGAAAAAACTGTAGGTATTCCATAAAGTAAGGAACAATTGTCGCTTAGTTTGATCCGTTATGTTCTCTCCAAAATTCAAGTTGACTGCTGGATTGTGCCGTGCGAAAACCCACCGCATGGGGTCGACTCCTATTGTTTCTGCGGCATCTTCGAACCAGATTGCATTGCCTTTACTTTTGTGCATTTCTGCA
>Ga0114999_10005501_pt1 | contig 14918 bp, 16 predicted proteins | sample ArcticOcean_MG_C_3_FD_89820 | JGI IMG/M metagenome (GOLD analysis project Ga0114999, IMG submission 89820) | Marine microbial communities from western Arctic Ocean - ArcticOcean_MG_CB8_126 | ecosystem: Environmental > Aquatic > Marine > Oceanic | place: Arctic Ocean: Canada Basin | collected...
CGATATTTTCCAGCGTCCGGCCGGTTGCCCGGAAATCTCGGCCGATGGCCGCGCCGCCGATGGCGAGCAGGCCGGCGGCGACCGGGCAGGGGACGCCGGCCCAGTCGCTGACCGACACCAGGAAGGCGAGGCCGAGGGCTATATCCTCCAGCATGTAGCGGTGGGTGAACAGATCGATATCTTCGCGCCAGTCGCTCGAGTCCACCAGCTCGTCATGGCTGGTTACCGAATACATGGTGTCGCCGTCGGGGTCGCGGTTGTAGTGATCGGCGAGCGGGAAATGCGGCGCGCCGTACCTCAATGCCACGCGGATCGCGATCCGTTCGCCGTCGAGCGCATCGTGAACGTTGCGGGTGGTTGCCTGGGTGCCTTCGTTATGGATATCCCAGGCGTCGAAATGGGCGAGCGGTCCGGCATTCATCAGGATCAGCGGCGGATGGATGATCGGCCCATAATTAAGCAGCGCCGCGTCGAGCGCGTCGCGCCGGCGTTCGGTCTCGGTAAACACCCGCTCGATCAGGCCGAAGGCATGATCCGACAGCCGCGCCGGGAATATGCCGGCGGGCAGGCGCACGCTGCGCGTCGTAATCCGGGTCGAGCCGTCTTCCTGCTTGCGCACCAACCAGGGCAGGGTGCCGGCGTCGCCGAACGCAATGTCGGCGGTATTGCCACTGTCGCGCACCTGTTTCGCCATCATGTAGCTGCCGAACGTGCCCGGCGGCATGAACACGACCTGGCCGTCGGCAAGATGCGGCGCAATGGTCTCGCCGAGGCCGGCCTGCGCGGTGCCGGGCAGCGGCGACAGAATGAGCTCGGCGCCGTGCATCGCGGCGGCGATATCGGTGGTCGCCAGTGCCAGTGAAACCTCACGCCTTCCCTTGCCGTCGGACAGCAGGATCGATTGACTGTCTAGCACCGGCGCGAACGCCGCCGCATCGCGCCGCCAGAACCGCACATTGTGCCCGGCCTCCGCCGCATCCGCCGCCGCCGCGTAACAGCCGTGGCCGCCGCCCAGTACCGCTACTTCCATGTCCCGCGCTCCCGAAGACCGGGCGTCATGACCGCCCTGGCTTAATTATATGCATTTTCATATAAATAGGGCAAATGGGGGTTTCTGTGCGGCGATTGAGGGGCTGCGGGGAAAGCAGGCGCGTCTTAACAAGGTGGCGCGGCGGCTCAATGAACGGCCCGAAAAACGTTGGAGTTCGATGCGACGGCAGAGAGATTTAATGCGTGTGTTGCGCTGACCGGTTGAGATCGGAACGCACCTGTCAGACGTTGTTTGCAGCGAGCGGAATGAGTGCCGACGCCGGACAGGAATTCCGCTTAGTAATAATCCTGCATCTGGGTGATTTCAAATTCTACATCAAGTGACTTTTCAGCCTTTCGAATTCTTCGCCAGACCTCCTGCCAGGCGTCAAACTCTTTCTGCCGGTTTGCCTTGGCGGCAAGCATTTCCGGCGACACCGGTCTTCCCGGGCGCCTCGCTACAACAAACGTCAGCCCTTCTGTTATGCCAAGTTCGGTGAGTGTCTCTCGAACTTGGTTATATTGAATTTTCAGGGTCCGGTAGTCGCCCGCAAGGCCAGGCATAAACACTTTTCTGCGTTCACCGTTATAGGAGATTTCGAGGGCGATACGTCCGTCATCGAGGACCTCATCCTCAACACCGTTTATAGACCGCAGTTGCTCAACGACCTTGTTGAGCCATCGGTTTTGATCAGCACTACCGGACATGCGGCCATCCTACTTCTTATCCGATATCGAAAGAAGTGATTTGGGGAAAGTGCTGCGCTCCCCGACATACCCCGGCGGCGTATGTGTTTTCCGCCTTTTGCCAGCTGCGCCGCACCTTGTTGGTTGCGGGGGCGGGGGTGGGCGGGTTAACCGGCCGCCGGCAGCACCTTCCGGGCGCGCTCGATCCAGGCGTCGAGCCGGGGATCCTCGGCGAAGGACGTGTCGATCAGATAGAGCCCGACCGACGGGCAGGTCGCGCCGAGTTCGACCAGGACGGGTTTGAACAGCAGCTCCGGCGCCAGAAGATGTGCGGGGCCCGCCCCCAGCATCACCGGAAAGGCGGTGACGCCGACCAGCCCGTCCGCCGGGATCTGGTCGAGAAAGAGCTTCATCAACCCGGTATAGGTCGCCTTGTAGGTCGGACTGGCGAACACGACCACGTCCATTGCCTGCACCGCATCGACCGCGGCGGCGACGTCGGCATTGCCCCATTCCAGCAACCCGGCGCCGAGATCGACGATATCGAGTAGGTAATCCGGCGGGCCGCCGGTGAGTTTCTCGGCCAAAAGCCGGCCCGCTTCATGCGTGCGCGATTGCGGTTTGGGGTTTCCGACAACGACAGCGGTTTTCATGATGCGGCTCCTGTCTCCGGGTCCACTAAATCTTCCGGTCCACTTGGATGCTCTGTTGGCGCTGCAGAGCGCTTTCGTAAAAAATAGCACCTGCGTCACCGGTAGGTCAAAATTTCACAGCATCTCGCGCAGGACCGGGGCCGGCTGTTTCCCCAGGATACGATAGAGCTTGTTCCGAAAGCGGTCGTCGCTGATATCAAGCCCGGCATTGCAGGAATGGAACTGTAAATTCCGCCGAGAGTTGATCTTAAGGGTAACGACAATTCCAATGTCCGCTATTGGCTATCAGCAGCCGATTTGGCGCGTCCGCGAATCCGTCTTCTCCTGGCCCGAGTCCGGACCCTCAGACCGACCTGACCTTGGATAATACCCGGGCATCCCACCGCCGAACGCCTCTCACTTCATCCTGAGCACGACCTTGCCCCGCGCGTGTCCCGTCTCGCTGAGCCGGTAGGCGTCGATGGCGTCGGAGAAGAAGAACACGGTGCCGACATTGGGCTGCACCGCGCGCTCGGCGATCAGTTCGGCGAGGCGCTCGCCGTCGGCGCGCAGATAGGTGACCAGCGGGGTTTCGATTTCGATATCGTCGCGCGCCGGGGCGTCCGCCGGGACGGGCGCCGCGTTGAGGCAGACCAGCATGCCGCCCGGTTTGAGCACGGCCTGCGAGCGCACGTGGATATCGCCGCCCATGGTGTCGTAGACGACGTCGATATCCGACAGGCCGGCGGCGAAATCGCCCTTGGTGTAGTCGATCGCCTCATCTGCGCCGAGGCCGCGGACGAATTCGGAATTGCCTGCGGAGCAGGTCGCATAGACCATCGCGCCGCGCGACTTGCAGTACTGGATGGCAAAGGCGCCGACGCCGCCGGCGCCGGCATGGATCAGCACTTTCATGCCGGGCTCGATGGTCGCGGTCTTTTCCAGCGCGGTGAGGGCGGTGATGCCGACCAGGGCGATGGACGCGGCCTCGACATGGCTGACCTCATGCGGCTTGATGGCCACGATACTGGCATCGACGGCGATCAATTCGGCATGGCTGCCCCAGCGGTTGGGCGGGCAGACGCCGAACAGGGCATCGCCGGTTTTCAGATCGGTGACGTTGGCGCCCACCGCGACGATGACGCCCGACAGGTCGCGCCCCAGCACGTCGGGGAAGGTGAGCTCTAACCGGGCGCGCAGGGCGCCGCCGCGGACCTTCCAGTCGATCGGATTGATGCCGGCGGCGTGAACTTCCACCAGCACGTCGTCGGGCCCCGGCACGGGGTCGGGCAGGTCGCCGATACGCATCGCGTCGAGCCCGCCGTAATCGTCCTGCATCAGTGCTTTCATGGCCTGTCTTCCTGGTTGTTAGCCGCCCTCATAGGGGTTTGGCGGCAGGTCGATGTTGAAATGGCTGCGCAGGATACCGTCGATCAGATCGAAGCACGATCCATACCGGATCACCTCCATGTCGCTGACATTGATCATGGTCGAGGAATGGTTATAGCGGTTCCACCGCATCAGCCCGTAATCGATGACGATATCGGCGGCGTTGGTGATCTCCGCCTCGATCTCGGTGGCGCGGAACTTCACGCCCTGCAGCGACACGTTGGCCGACGAGCCGATCGCCATCCGGTTATCGGCAAACGCGAGGCGCGCGATGTTGTCCATCAGCGGCCCGGCATTGAGCAGCATGGCCAGCGTGCCGTCATGGGTGGTCTGGTTGAGCGTGTCTTCGGGCAGGTTGGCAATCGCCGGGTGATCCATATGCACCCTGGCGGCGGTACCCATCGGCAGGTCCCATTCTTCGGTGATCGCCTCGACGATGGCGCGGCGGTCGTCGGGCAGGTCGTGCATCGCGAGATGCATCTCGCGGCAGCCGCACACCGCGTTGAGCTTTTCCGGTTTGCGCCGCTTGACCTCGAATATCTTCCAGATTGCGGCCGGGTCGCAGGCGACGATGACATAGCCGACATGGCTCGGGATGACGGCGATCCCGCCCTGTTTCAGGACGCCGTACACACGCTGCGCATCGCCCTCGTAATCGTGAATTGTCATGCCCGCCGCGTCTCCTTGTTCTTGAGTGCCCGGAGTTCGATGCCCGCCCGGAGTTCGATACCCGCCCGCATTATAGGCGACCGGCGGCGAAAGAGAATGCGTGCGCGACCGGTGGCGGCGATGCTATGTAGAAGGGGGGCGCGCGGTAGGATCAGCCAAGTTCTTGACTTTGTTTATTGAATCGAAATTGTTTCATGTGAAACATTGGGAATTATTGTAAAAATATGTCGGATATGACAAAATTTGAACCGGGACGATCGGCCAACGGTCTGCGCCAGTCGATCGAGGATCTGCCGGGATCGCTGATCCGCCATGTCGCCGAACCCAATATGGGCCGCGAAGGGCTTTTGAAGCTGTGGTTCGGCGAGCCCGACGTGCCGACACCCCAGTTCATCAAGGATGCGGCGACCGCCGCCCTCGCCGACAACCATGTCTTTTATGCCAAGAACCGCGGTGTGCCGGCGTTGCGCGACACCATCGCCGAGTATGCGACCGGCCTGCACCGGCCCGAGACCGGCAGCGACATCGGCATCGACCGGATCACGGTGTCGGGCTCCGGCATGAACGCGATCATGATGGTGTCCGAGGCGCTGATGTCTGCTGGCGACAACATGGTCGCGGTCGGACCGGTCTGGCCGAACTGCAAGGAAACCGTCCGCATCATGGATGCGGAGGCGCGCCAGGTATCGCTCCGGCTCGGCGCCGACGGCCGCTGGAATCTCGATCCCGACGAATTGTTCGCCGCCTGCGACGCGCGGACCCGGGCGGTCTTCATCAATTCGCCCGGCAACCCGACCGGCTGGGTGATGTCGCGCGCCGAACAGCAGATTGTGCTCGACGAATGCCGGCGCCGCGGTCTCTGGCTGATCGCCGACGAGGTCTATATCCGGCTTGCCTACGAAACCGGCCTGCCGCTTGGCCGCGCGCCGTCGTTTCTCGATATCGGGGAAGCCGACGACCGGCTGATCGTCATCAACTCGTTTTCCAAATCGTGGTCGATGACCGGCTGGCGGCTCGGCTGGATCACCCATCCCGCGGATGCCGGTGAGGCGTTCGAGAAGCTGGTCGAATACAATATCGCCAACCCGACGACGTTCGTGCAATACGCCGGCATCGCCGCGATCCGCGACGGCGAGGATTTCGTGACCGAGACCGTCGAGCGCTACCGCCGCAACCGCGATATCGTCGTCCAGCGCCTCGGTGCCATGAAGCGGGTCACCCTGTCGCGGCCCGAAGGCGCGTTCTATGCCTTTTTCGCGGTCGACGGGATGACGGATTCGGTCGCGTTCGCCCAGCAACTGATAGACGAGGTCGGTGTCGGGCTCGCGCCCGGCCGGGCCTTCAGCGAAGACGGCGAAGGCTGGATGCGGCTGTGCTTCGCCGCCGATACCGCCACCGTGTCGGCCGCCATGGACCGGCTCGACCTGGTGCTGGGGTAGGGCAGATGGCGGTAATCGACCGGGGGCTTGAGCGGATCGCGCGGTTTCTCGGCGGCGCCGGTATTCTGGTTGCCCTGCTGATGGCGCTGCATATCGTGATCGACGTGGCGGCGCGGTTCCTGTTCAACGCGCCGCTCGCCGGCACGCTGGAAATCGTCGCCAATTACTACATGGTCGGGCTGATCTTCGCGCCGCTCGCCCTGGTCCAGCGCAAGCGTGCCCATATCGCCGCCGATTTTCTCGCCGGCGTTTTCGGGCCGCGTTTGCGCACCGGGCTCGACGTCGTGATCGCGGTGGCGATGACGGCGTTCTGCGGCGCCGTGATCTGGCGCACCGGGATCGAAGCGCTGCGCAGCATCGATACCCTCGAGGCGGTGCAGACATCGGGCTATTTCGTCTATGTCTTTCCGGCGCGCTGGTTCATCCCGGTCGGGCTCACGGCGATGGGCTGCTGCGCGCTGGCCCAGGGGATCGGCAGTTTCCGTCAACTTTTGCGCGGGGAGGTCGAGGCCGATGGCTGACCATATCGCCGGATTCGTCGGCATCGGCGTGATCCTGCTGCTGATCGCATTCCGTTTTCCGGTCGGTCTTGCGCTTGGCGGCGTCGCGCTCGGCGGATTGTTCTGGCTGCTCGGGGTGACCCCGACGCTGGGGCTGCTCGGCTCGGTGCCGTACTCGTTTTCCGCTCGCTGGGAGCTGTCGGCGATCCCGATGTTCCTGCTGATGGGGACCATCGCCTATTACTCGGGTATGACGACGTCGCTGTATCACGCGGCGCGGATGTGGCTTGGCTTCCTGCCCGGCGGTCTTGCGGTGGCGAGCAATTTTGCCTGTGCCGGGTTCGCCGCCGCATCGGGGTCCAGCCTCGCGACGACGGTAGCGATGGGCCGGATATCGATCCCCGAGATGCTTGAATCCGGCTACGACAAGGGGCTCGCGACCGGGGTGGTGGCGTCGGCCGGAAATCTCGGCTCGCTGATTCCGCCCAGCGTGCTGATGATCCTGTATGCGGTGTTCGCCGAACAATCGGTCAGCCAGTTGTTTATCGCCGGCATCCTGCCCGGCATCCTGACCGCGGTGATCTACGCCGCGATGATCATCGCCCGCTGCAAGCTCAACCCGGCCCTCGCGCCGCCGATCGACCAGCAGGTGACGTGGGACGACCGGCTCCGCGTGCTTGCCGCGATCTGGCCGCTGCCGGTGCTTATCCTCGCCGTGATCGGCGGCATCTATGGCGGTGTGGTGACGCCGACCGAGGCCGGCGCGTTCGGCGCGGTGCTCGCCTTCCTGATCGCGCTGCTGCAGGGCCGAATGAGCTGGGCGATACTGAAGCGCAGCGCCGCCGAGGCGATCGACAGCACGGCGACGATCTTTTTCGTCGCCATCGGGGCGGTGCTGCTGACCCGGTTCATGGCGATCAGCGGCATGCCCGACTATCTCGTCGGTCTTCTCGGCGACTGGGCGGTCAGCCCCTATTTCCTGGTGGTCGGCTCGGCCGCCGTGTTCCTGGTGCTCGGCATGTTTCTCGATCCGATCGGGCTGATGCTGCTGACCCTGCCAATTTTCCTGCCGCTCTACGACGCGCTCGATCTGCACCCCATCTGGATCGGTATCCTGGTGGTCAAATATGTCGAGATCGGGCTGATGACGCCGCCGGTCGGGCTCAATGTTTACGCGGTTAAATCCATCGTCGGCGACGACGTGCCGCTCGGCGCTATCTTTCGCGGTGTCGGCTGGTTCCTCGGCTGCGAGGTGATCATCGTCGGGCTGCTAATCGTGTTCCCGCAAATCATACTGTTTCTGCCCGGCCTCATGCGCTAGGGTTACCGGATCGTTCGCAAATAAACGAATTTTCCAGGAGGGAACCATGACACTCAGAAAGATTTGTATCGCTATTGCGGCGCTGCCTTTTATGTCCGTGTTGGCGACGGGCCAGGCCGGGGCGGCGGACTGGAAATACAACAACTGGATGCCGCCCAAGGCGATGGAGGGGCGCATAATCCCTAAATTCGCCAAGGAGCTGCTGAAGATCACCGGCGGCGAGGTGAAGATGCGCGTGTTTTCCGGCGGCCAGTTGCTCGGACCGAGGGCTACGCTCGGCGGCATTCGCGACGGGGTTGCCGATGTCGGCTTTATCGTGCCGTCGATCAATGCATCCGAATTGCCCCATGTCGCCATGCTGCCTGATTTGCTGCCGTTCGGCCGTGACGGGTTTTCGTCGGCCGCCGCGGCGGACGAGACGATCATGCTCAATTGCCCGGGCTGCGCGGCGGATTTCAAGAAGTTCAACGCACGCTGGCTCGGCGGTTTCGGGGCGACGGCATGGCACCTGATGTGCGCCAAGCCGATCAAAAATCTCGCTGATCTCAAGGGCCGCCGCGCCCGGGTGACCGGCGGCATGGCCGCGCGGATGATCGCGGCGCTTGGCGGCATCGGCGTCAACATGAACCCGCCGGCGATCAACCAGGCGCTTGCCAAGGGTCAGATCGACTGCACGTTCGGCCCCATCGACTGGATGCAGTCGCTGCGGCTGAAAGACGTGGTCAAGGTGGTGATGGATTTCAATCTCGGCCAGTTCCACGGGCTCGGCTGGTTTGTCGCCAACGCCAATTCGCTCGACGCACTGACGGCCAAACAGAAAACCGCGCTGCTGCATAACCTACCTGAATGGAACGCGGTCTATACCAACGCCTATGCCGAACGGGGGGTCAAGATCACGGCCGAGCTGAAGGCCAATGGCGTGCCGTTCTGGAAACCGACCGCCGATATCGTAAAGGCGCTCGCCGACTACAAGGCCGGCGAGCCGGCCCGGGTTGCCGCCGACATGCGCAAGCGCGGCGTCAAGAATCCCGAAGCCCTGATTGCCGGGCATCTGAAGACCCTGAAAAAATGGGAAAAGATTGTTGACGACCTCAAGGGCGATCACGTCAAGATCGGCGAGGCGATGCGACGCGAGATCTACAGCAAGGTAAAGCTCTGAGTTGATCTGAGCTTTGGGAAACGGCCGGCCCTGATGGGGTCGGCCGTGCCTCTTTCTCAGACCGCCTGATAGTGGCGCAGCACGCTGGCCGCAATAATTTTGCTTTCGGAGCGATCTTTCAACCCGACTATTTTGACATGCGGGATGGCGGTCGACAGCTCCAGTAGCTTGTCCAGTTCCCACAGCCTGCCTTCGCTGGCTTTGAATGTTTGTCCGGGCGTCAATTCCGTCATCGGGGTCATTTCGACCTCACTAATTCGGTCTGCACTGTCAGACAGATTTTTATAAAATTTGAAACAAAGGCTTAACGTCGGACGATTTTCCGCGCTGAGTACGCGGCCCGGAAATTATTCGTCGGACGCCGTTGCCGCCGCGGCTGAATACGGGGGAAGATCGCGCCGGTCTCATTAACCCCGCCCGGACCCGTGGTGTCCCCGCGCGGTTCCGATCGCCCTGACGGCGAGACAGGCGAGTGCGTTGCCGCCGAGAAACCAGCCGTAATACAGATAGTCGCTTTCGAAACCGGGGCTGAAGGGCAGCACCGAATAGCTGAAATGGATCGTGCCGGTCAGCACGTGGAGGTAATTACCCCAGGCGCGGCCGATCCACAGGCCGATGACGGCCAAGACGCCGAACCCGAGATAGATCAGGGCTATAAAAACCAGCATTCGGAATGGATGGGTGTGGCGGCGAAATCGACCAGGAACACGGCCACGTCGTAGCGTATCGCCAAGGTGGCGAATGTCACGAGCGCGATAAGCCTGGCCAGCCTGTCGGCGGTGAGGAGGCGGGACGCGTTCATGAGGCGATCAGAACCGGGCGATAAAAGAGGGGCGGCCGGAGAGGGCGATCAAAGCGCTGAGATCACATCGGCGCAGGTCGCGATGTCCGAAATCGAGCCGAGCGACGCAATCGTCGCGTCGTGCACGTCGTCGCGGAACGCGGCGCAGCCGTCGGACAGCACGATGGTGTGGAAATCGCGCACCTGGGCGTCGCGGAGTGTCGAGGCGACGCCGCCATTGGTGACGATGCCGCCGAAGATGAGGGTCTCGATGCCCGCGCGCGCCAGTATCCATTCAAGCCGGCTCTGATAAAACGCTGAGAACGCGACTTTCTCGACCGCGAGATCGGCGGGCTGCAATTCGTCGATCAGCTCCTGGCCGGTCGATCCGGGCGCGAAATCGCCGGTGCCGAGAAACGGGCGGAGCTTTTTCAGGTGAGGTGAGATGAACGGCTTTCCGTCCTTGCCGGGCACCAGGGTGAAATGGGTCGAGACGATCCAGCCGCCGGTCCGGCGTACCGCGTCGGCGACTGGTTTGAGGCGCGCGGGCAGGGCGGCGATGGCGGCGCAGGCCTGGCCGGCCCTTCCATAGGCGCCGTCCGGGTGGAGAAAATCGTTCTGCATATCGACGAGGACGAGAGCGGTGGTTGCGGGGGTGAGGGACATGAAAGACCTGGGGGTTTCCGTCTCGGTTGGCCGCGAGTGTGAGGGAAGTGGGCAGGAGGCTCAAGGGTATTAGGCGGTCACGTTACGGACCCCCATTCGCATTCCTTCGGTCTTGTCCCGAGGGTCCATTTCTCCACTGCGCCCGTTTCACGGCCGCAGCCGGGGTCCGGTTTGTCCCGCGTGAAAAATGACTGGGTCCCGGCACAAGGCCGGGATGACAATCGAGTTGGTTTGTAAGGCGGTAGATTTTTTCGTGCCGTCGGTTTGCCGTCCCTCCCGTTTGCCCAACCCCGGATGACGGTTAAAGTGATATCGATCATGACGGAAACATCATCCATCCCGAACCGGACTGCCGTAGCGCCGGCCGTCCCGCTTATCCCGGTCACCGTGATCACCGGGTTCCTCGGTTCGGGGAAGACGACGCTGCTCAACCGGCTTGTCCGCCAGCCCGATATGGCGGGCGCGGCGGTGATCATCAACGAGTTCGGCGATATCGGCATCGATCATCTGCTGGTCGAGCGGATCGCCGGCGAGGCGGTGCTGCTCGACTCGGGCTGTCTGTGCTGCGCGGTGCGCGGCGATCTCGTCGACACGATGAGCCGTATGGCGTGGCAGGCCGATCACGGAGAGTTGCCGGCATTCGACCGGCTGGTGGTTGAGACAACCGGGCTCGCCGATCCCGCGCCGGTATTGCAGACTCTGATGTCGGACCGGGTGCTGACCGCCCGTTACCGGTTGGCCGGCATGGTCACGACAATCGATGCGGTCAACGGCGCGGTCCAGATTGACGCGCATCCCGAGGCGCTGAAACAGGTCGCGCTGGCGAGCCGGCTGCTGGTCACCAAGACCGATCTTGTTTCACCGGCGGCGCTGGACGGTCTCGAACGGGCGCTGCGCGCGCTCAACCCGTCGGCGCCGATGCAGGCTGTCGCCCATGGTGCGATCGGCAGCGATCTCATCATTGGCGACCACGATTACGACCCGTCGGCGGCGGGGGATGCGGCGGCGTGGCTGGGCGCCGGTGAAGATCACGACCACATTCACACGCAGGATCACACCCACACCCACGACCACACCCATGATCACAATGTCGACTCGTTCTGCCTGACCCGGACCGAGCCAGTGCCGTGGGGCGCGCTGAGCGACTGGCTGCGCTCCCTGACGTCGCTGCGAGGCGCCGACCTGTTGCGGGTAAAAGGGATTGTTAACGTCGCCGGGCGGGACCGGCCCGTGGTGCTGCACGGCGTGCAGCACATATTCCACGCGCCGCGCCTGCTGGCGCGCTGGCCCGACCGCGACCGTCGCACCCGGATCGTGTGTATCACGCGCGGCCTGCGCGAGGCCGACGTGTCGAAAGCCCTCGACGCGGCGATCGAAAACCTGCGAGACTGACTGCAAGAAAAACCACAAACCGGCGCAAAGCGCGGGACCCGGAGGGAACATGAGCGACCACGAAGCCGTCAACGTGAAACTGATTTCGCACGACCTGCTGAAGGGGTTCGGCGGGCTCGGCGAGGGGATGATGATTCAGGAGGCCAAGGGCGGCCGGCGGATCATGTGGCTTGCCCATGAAGGTGCGCCGAAAAACTTTACTGGGGTCGATATCACCGACAAGAAAAACCCCAAAGTCATCGTCCAGACCGAACTTGCGCATAACAATATGCGATCCAATTCGCTCGATCTGTGCGGCGATATTCTGGCCGTCGCCTACCAGACGCTGGGACCCAAGGGGCTTGGCGATCCGGGGCTCGACATGGATCCTGCCGGGATCGAGCTGTTCGACGTCAGCGATCCGGAAAACCCTAAAAGCATCGCGCTGTATTCGTGCAAGGGGCCGGGGTCGTTCGGCGTGCATCAGCTCTGGTTCGCCGATGGCGACTACATTCATTTCGCCGGCGGCTCGTCCGATTTCACGGCGAAAAACGTCAACGATTCCCAGTTCTACCAGTGCATCGACGTACGCGACCCGTCAAACCCGAAAGAAGTCGGCCGGTGGTGGCTGCCCGGCACCCGCGAGGGCGATGCCGAAGAAATGCCCAAGCGCCACCCGCAATTCGATTCCGGCCACCGGGCGCATAACACCAACGTCTATCCGGAACGGCCCGACCGGCTCTATCTGTGCTATCTCGATTCCGGCACGTTCATTCTCGATATTTCGGACAAGGCGAACCCGACCGTCATCGGCAGCTGGAACCCGCATCCGCCCTATCCGGGGTTCGCCCATACCGCGCTGCCGCTGTTCGACCGCGACCTGCTGATCGTGACCGATGAATGCGTGCGCAATGGCGGCGGGGACTGGCCCAAGCTGACCTGGGTGCTCGACATGCGCGACGAGACCAACCTGGTGTCGATCAGCACGCTGCCGCTGCCGCCGGTTGAGGAGATGAGCCAGCGTCCGGGACGGTTCGGATCGCACAATATTCACGAAAACCAGCCTGGCTCGTTCAAATCCGAAACGCTGATCTTCGGCACCTATTTCAATGGCGGCATGCGGGTGCATGACATCTCGAACCCCTATCAGCCGAAGGAGGTCGCGAGCTTCATTCCCGATATCCCGGCCGATTCCCGCGCCGGCGCGGCGCAGATCAACGACGTTTATGTCGATCTTGACGGCACGATCTATTGCGTCGACCGGTTTGTCGGCGGGCTGTATGCGCTGGAGCCTGATTTTTAGACTCGGTTTTTAGGCCCGACTTTTAGGAAGGCAATCCGATCGCGTCATTGCCGAACGGCCCAGATGGCAGGGACTCGCCGCGCCAGAAACCCTGAAAATCGTCCGGCAGGCAGGCGGCGAAGCCGGCGCCGCCGTCTGTGAGCACCGGCACCGGCATGTCGATCACGCGGATACCAGCCTTGTCCAGCCGCGCGCGCCGGCGGGAATCCGCCGTGCCGCGGGTTGCGCCGCCGACAAGGTCGATGGCAACCGCACCGGTTTCGGTCCAGAAGGCGATATCGGCCCGGACAAGCGTGTCGGGGAGGGTCGCGCCGGGCGTTTCGGGGGCCGCCAGATGCGCCCGGGCAAGCGGGCGGAGGGCGGAAAACGCCCATTGTTCGGGTGCGTATAAGGTGCCGAACCGGGCCAGTTTTTTGGCCAGTTCGGTCCTGTTGGCGGCGATCTCAGCGTCGATCCAGTCGATATAGCGGGCCATAAAAAGTCGCGTGTGTTTCGCCCATATTCCGCATTCATGCTGAAAATGGCCACGCAGAAAGGCGAGCTGGTCGGCGACCGATACCAATGTCTGCAGCGGCGGCGGCTCGCCGAATTCGATTTTGGCCGAATTCAGTCGCAGCGCCGTGCCGGCCGCGACGGTGACGCTCGGAAGCCGGTAGGCGACCGGGCCGGCGGCCGGCGACCGGGCCGCCGGCAAGATCTGCGCCGCGGTCACCGCGTCGGCGGCGAACGGGATGACGGTGGCCGTCATGCTAATATCTCGGGCCTGTGCCGCGCCGGAGATACTAGACCACCGGCGACGCGCCGCCGTCGACATTGATCGACGTGCCGGTGATGTAGCCCGCCTGGTCGGAGGCGAGGAAGCAAGCGATATTGGCGAACTCCTCGGTCTCGCCGATCCGCCCCAGGGGGATGTTGCGGTCGTCGGACATGCCCTGCAGGAAATCTTCAATCGGCTGGTCCGGGTTCTTGTCGGCGTGGAGCCGTTCCCACTGGTTCGACTTGATCAGCCCGACCATCAGCGCGTTGACCAGCACGTTATGCGGCGCGCCGTCGCCCGCCAGAACCTTGGTCAGGGCTAGCCCGGCGGCGCGCGAAACGGCGGTCGGCGCGCCACCGGCGCGCGGCGCCTTTGCGCCGGTATTTAGCACGTTGATGATACGGCCCCAGCGCCGCTGCTTCATGCCGGGCAGGGCGAGGCGGCACAGCCGGATGGCGGCCATCAGTTTGAGGTCGAGGTCTTCGGCCCAGTCCTCGTCCGTGATGGTCTCGAACGGCCCGGCGTGTGACGTGCCGGCATTGTTGACCAGGATATCGATCCCGCCGAGCGCGGCCTCTGCCTCGGCGAAGGCGTCCTTGAGGGCGCCGGCATCGCGCAGATCGCAGGAGATCGCGACAGCCCTGCAGCCACCCGCCGCCTCGATCTCCGCCTTCGCTGCCGTCAGCGCATCGGCCCCGCGGGCGAGGATCGCCACATCGGCGCCTGAATCGGCAAACCGCATCGCCATGCCCTTGCCGAGCCCCTGGCTGCCGCCGGTAACCAGCGCTGCGCGTCCGTCCAGTCTGATATCCATGATGGTGGTCCCTGTGTCAATTTTGGGGATATTGGGGGAAGCGGCGGCGGCGCTCAAGGGTGGCAGGCGGTGCGGCGGAAGATCCCCGCGTTCGCGGGGATGACGGCTTATCTTTCCCGCAAGTCATTCCCGCGAAAGCAGGAATCTTTTACAGGTGAGTCATCGGAGGGAGATTCTGGCTTTCGCCGGAACGACATCTTATTGAATACTCACGCCGGTGCCGGCGATACCCGCTCGATCGTGCCGCCGGGTCTGGCTTTGGTCAGCAAAGTGCCGAGGATCACCAGGTTGATGCAATTGGCGGCGACGCCGATCATGAACGGGATGGTGTAGCTGCCGGTGGCGTCGAACAGCGCGCCGCCCATCCAGCTGCCGAACCCCATCGCGCAGGCGCCGAACAG
>Ga0114999_10005502_pt1 | contig 14917 bp, 9 predicted proteins | sample ArcticOcean_MG_C_3_FD_89820 | JGI IMG/M metagenome (GOLD analysis project Ga0114999, IMG submission 89820) | Marine microbial communities from western Arctic Ocean - ArcticOcean_MG_CB8_126 | ecosystem: Environmental > Aquatic > Marine > Oceanic | place: Arctic Ocean: Canada Basin | collected...
GAAGGTCAGGGCAAAGGTGAAGGTCAGGGCAAAGGTGAAGGTCAGGGCAAAGGTGAAGGTCAGGGCAAAGGTGAAGGTCAGGGCAAAGGCGAAGGTCAGGGCAAAGGTGAAGGTCAGGGCAAAGGTCAAGGTCAACCATCTGAGCAAGGGAACGGTGATCAGGGCAATTACGCTGGAACCGGTGGAGCAAAAGGACCAAAGAGAGATGAAAGAGGAACTAGCAAATTTATCGGGTTACCAAAACGTGAAAGGGGCACTCTAAACCAGTCCAAATCAGATGCTTATCCAGCAGAATACGGTTCACTCATTCAGCAATATCTTAAAAACTTGTCAGATAAAGCGACGAACAAATAAAAACTGTAGATCGAATAATCCTTTAGCCTGAGAAGCACAACAAATGGGAATCTCTATTACAAATATTATTAAAAGAGTATCAGTAAATATAGTAATTTTCCTCTCATTGCTAAATTTCGGAATCGGAGCTCCTTCCAAAGGCCGATTAGAAGATCCCGTCAAAGTTAATGCAGCAACAGAAACGGTGATTAATGGGGCACTCGCCTACCTGGCCTCAAAGCAATCGCCTACAGGCGTTTGGGCAGGAGAAACCGGTGAAGAGGCACGATATCCAATTGCTATGACTGCCTACACGTTAATGGCTTTTCAAGCTGCCGGAAACTTACCTAATGAAGGCCCTTACGGAAAGAATGTCGATCTGGCCGTTCGATATCTGCTCTCCCAAGTAGATGATCAGGGATTGATAGGTGATGAAAACAGTGGGCAATACATGTACTTCCACGGCATTGCGAGCATTGCACTAGCCGAACTCTACGGCCAAACAAATGATGATACCTTAAAAAACAAACTTGAGAAAATGATCAAAGTGATTGTTAGCAGTCAAAATCCACAAGGAGGATGGAGATACCAACCAATTGCCAGAGATGCAGACATTTCCGTAACCGTTTTGGCCGTTGTCGCTCTAAGGGCCGCCAAAAACGGTGGACTTTCCGTACCTCAAAAAACAATTGATGATGCTGTTAATTACGTGAAAAAATGCTTCAACAAACGTGATGGGGGTTTCGGATATCAGCCCGCTCAAGGGTCCGGATTCGCCAGAACAGCCGCTGCAATTTATTCACTTCAAGTCTGCGGCCAATACGATGACCCGACAGTCGCTGCCGGATCAAAATATCTAAACCTTAAATTTAAGCCTGGAGATCGATGGTTCACGTATGGAAATTTCTATGCAGCTCCTGCTCAGTACATGATAGGGGGAAAGGTATGGGCTGATTGGTATTCAACACTGAATAAAACACTATTAGAAAGAGCTCGAACCGATGACGATGGTAATAAATATTGGAATAAAGAACTCGATGGGAGCAGCCCAGGACCCATTTATTCTACTGCAGTCTACACAATGATTTTAGCAATGCCTTACCATTACGTCCCACTTTACCAAAGATAGTCTTTTTTAGAATGCATTACAGAAAACTCGAATCAGCTGTACACCTTACGAGTTTATTTCTCCTTCTCTTATCAACGCAAGGCCGTTCAGAATTCAGAGTCGACATTGAAAGCACTAACAATTCAGCGTGGGGCGGATTCATTAAATCAGAAGGTACTAAACTGGTTAAAACCCGAGATCATACAGGCACTCCCCTGGAGAAAAGCCAAGGATCAGCAGGTATAGAAACGGTAGTAGATCTTAGTGGTACGGCCCGAATCATATTCTACGCCCCAAAATCAGACATTTCTGCTAAACCTTATGAAGACGGTCCTCTGCCCCCTCCATGGATCGAATCAGCCATTGGCCCTTTACCAAGAGGAGGATCTGTCAAAGTAAAAAACGGGAGCATTTTAGTTGAAACTTCATCACCTGAAAGGAATGAACAATTTGGATCTTTCTACATGGCTCATCGCCCAATTCCCGAAACAGGAACACACGTCACAACTAAAATCACTAGGATAGATACTTACGAACAGGAAACAAAAAGCGGAATCATGATCCGCAAAGGAACTGACCCTAAGGCACAAAGCGTTTTTCTTGCCCTTTCGCACAGACGCCCTGCATCCATTCATTACACCAAAGAAGAAGAGACTATTAGTAAAATTGATTCACGTAACAATTCAAGACCTGGTCACTGGATACGGTTGACCCGAGAAGGCGGCAAAATCACTGGCTTCGTATCAGCGGACGGAGAATTCTGGCGACAACTCAGATCGTTCCCAGATGAAATGGGTAAAGATGCCATTGTCTGCTTGGTCGGACAAGGCCGCAAACCACGTCGGCGCTGGGTCACAATCTTCGATCATTTACAAATAGGAACACTAGAAGAACTCGGACCTCAAAAAATACTGCATCCAAAAATAGCTCTGATAGATGGCACTATTTTCCATTCACCTATTCAATCTGCCAATAAATCTATCTTCAGGCTAGGGGGTGTTTACAGTGGCAAAGTGATACCATCACTTACAATTTCACGGATAGAATTTCATCACCCCATCGAAAACAAGTTTGATGAATTTTTAGATGGCAGAAGAAATGGAGTCCTTCTATCTAATGGCGATTTTTTCGAATGTACTCTTACTGAAGTCACCAACGGCGAAGGAGGCGTTGAAATGACATGTCGCTCCCCTCTCTTCGGTGAACGGAAATTTGACCTGACTGGTTCGGTTGATGCCCTAGTCCTCAGACCCGCATCTAAAAAGGCTCCACCAGAACTGCCTTGTTGCATTTTGACCTGGCAAGGGGGTAGAATTTATGGTCGAAATCTAAGATTTAAAGATAATGAGGCCATCATAGATACGATACGCCTCAGGACCCAAAATGTTCCTTTAAAAGAAATAAAAACCATCATTACCGGCAATAAAAATTGAGGATTTTTTCCGTCATTGCTTGCATCATTATGAAACTCTGTAATAAATCATCGAATCAGAAATTCTCCCATTTTAATTAAAAAGAATGAAAGCAATCCTAGCCCTTGAAGATGGTCGCCATTTTGTAGGTGAAGCGTTCGGTGCCACCGGTGAACAGAGCGGAGAAATTTGCTTCAACACATCAATGACAGGTTATCAGGAAATTTTAACTGATCCTTCATACAGAGGTCAGATTGTAACGATGACTTATCCACTCATTGGTAATTATGGGGTCAATGATATTGATACAGAAAGCAATTGTCCTCACGTAAAAGGATTTGTCATAGAAGAACTCTGTGAAGAGCCGAGTAACTGGAGATCAGAGAATTCGCTACAATCATATTTAAAGAATAATAACATCATCGGAATTCAAGGGATTGACACTCGATCTCTAACAAAACACTTAAGAGAGCGTGGAGCAATGAAAGCTCTCCTAACCACTGAAAACATATCCCCAGAAGAGGCTTGCTCCCGTGCAACAAAATCTGATGGAGTCGTCGGAATGGATTTTGTTCAGGAAGTGACGACTGAAAAACCTTATCGCTGGGATCCCGATAACACCTTGAGTAGAGAATGGATGTTAGCAAACCCCACAACAAAATCCGAAGAAAAGAACGGTAAAGATTATTATAAGAGTCTTACTGAAATTAAATATCAAATTGTCGCTTATGATTTTGGAATAAAGAAAAACATTCTCCGATGCTTACGGCGTGAAGGTTTTTCTGTCGATGTAGTTAACGCAAGAACCTCGGCAGAGGACGTCCTATCCATGAATCCTGACGGAGTATTCCTCTCTAACGGGCCCGGTGACCCAGAAGCTCTAGATGACATTCATGCAGAAATTAAATCATTGCTCGGGAAAATTCCTGTATTTGGAATTTGTTTAGGCCACCAAGTACTGGCTCATGCCATCGGTGGCAAAACATATAAACTTAAATTCGGCCACCGCGGCGGCAATCAACCAGTCAAGGATCTGAGAACAAATGCAGTGGCAATCACATCACAAAATCACGGATTTGCCGTTGATGCAGATTCACTACCTGCAAGTGCCGAAGTGACTCACCTTAATTTAAATGATGGCACAGTTGAAGGCCTTCGCAGCAATGATCACCCCACTTTCAGCGTTCAATATCACCCTGAAGCTTCACCCGGACCAAACGATGCCAAGTATTTCTTTTCTGAGTTTGCCAACCTGATTGGAGATTCGAAGTGACCACTATATTTTTAAGATCACCCTTTAAATATTCAAATTAAAGCTAAGAAAGAATAGGATTTAATTTAATTTCCAAATGAGTAAATAAGCTCAGTTAATCTTATGCCCAACACAATTATTGTAGGAGCCCAATGGGGCGATGAAGGAAAAGGGAAAATTGTCGACTTTCTCACAGAAGATACTGACATTGTCGTACGAGCTCAGGGAGGAAATAATGCGGGACACACTGTAATACACGACAGCGAAAAATATGTCCTCCACCTAATACCCTCTGGAATTTTATGGCCAGAAAAGAAATGCGTGATAGGCAATGGGGTCGTCATCGACCCAATATCACTCCTTGAGGAATTTGATAACTTAGAACAGCAAGGCATTAAAATCACTCCTAAAAATTTAACTATCAGTAACAGAGCACATCTAACTCTAGCATATCATAGAATCCTTGACTCTTATCGAGAATCTGGACTCGGAGGCAAAAAGATTGGAACCACAGGAAGGGGCATTGGCCCAACTTATATCGATAAAGCAGAACGTTCTGGTATCCGAATGGCCGACCTTATTAATCAGGAATCCTTATCTGAGAAAATCATATCTAAAGTCAATAAGGCAAACCTTGCCCTACAAGACAGCGATGCAGAAACAATAGATAGCAATGAAATTATTGAGCAAATAAAAACAGCAGCCGAACGACTAAAACCTTTTATAACTGAAACCACGACCTATCTGCACGAACAAATCCTAGCTGGAAAATCTCTCCTATTTGAAGGAGCCCAAGGAACTTATCTAGATATAGATCACGGAACTTACCCCTTCGTCACCTCATCCAATACCACAGCAGGTGGAGCCTGCACAGGATCTGGAGTATCTCCTCGATCAATTGACAATGTGACCGCAGTAGCAAAAGCTTACACTACAAGAGTAGGGGCCGGCCCCTTCATTACAGAAAATCAGGAATTTTCAGATCGCATGCACGGTATGGGCAGGGAATTCGGCGCAACAACGGGCCGCAAAAGACGTTGCGGATGGTTTGATGCAGTCCTCGTGAGGCACGCTTGCAGACTGAATGGAGCCGATCATCTTGCCCTCACTAATGTCGATGGACTTGATGGTATAGATACAATAAAAATTTGCACCTCTTACGAACTTAAAGGAGAAACAATTCATACACCCCCAGCAAATTCCGGAGACTGGGATTTATGCACCCCCATTTATGAAGAGATGCCGGGATGGATCGATCAGATAACGGCCGGGGCACCTGACATTGCAACAATGCCAGAAAAGGCAAAAGCTTATCTCGATCGCCTCTCCGAGCTATGCGAAACTCCAATCAGGATCGTTGGAGTGGGACCGGATCGTAAGGAAACACTATTACGGGATTAATAACTAAGGTAATCGCGTTGTGTTAGTTTGGAATTTTATATTTCAATTATACCCCGACTCATTTATCCTTATCTGTAAATGTCCACCCAAAAAACATTAACACCTAAACATATCGCCATCATAATGGATGGCAATGGAAGGTGGGCAAAATCAAGAGGACTTCAGCGGTGGGAAGGGCATCAGGCTGGCACTGAATCCGTAAAGGCCGTGATAGAAGGATGCATCGAAGCCAAAGTCGAATATCTTACCTTATATGCCTTTTCAAAAGAAAACTGGAACCGCCCAAAAACTGAAGTAAATGCGCTCATGAAATTGCTTGAGAAATTTCTGAAAAATAAATCCAAAGAACTGAAAGAAAACAACGTTCGTCTTCAAGCAATTGGAAACCTTCAAGATCTATCACCAGGGGCATTAAAGGAACTAAAGAAATCCATTAAAGAAACGCAAAATAATACAGCCTTAACTCTCATTCTCGCTCTCAGTTATGGCGCACGCGAAGAAATAATCCACGGAGTCAAAGGTATTGTATCCGATATAAATGATGGCAAGTTAGACCCTTCGACTATCGACACAAAAATATTTAGTGAGTACCTTTATACCGCCCAAACACCAGACCCCGATCTGCTCATCCGCACGTCTGGTGAAAAACGCCTATCAAATTTTCTTCTCTGGCAAATAAGTTACGCGGAATTGTTCATAAGTGATAAATTGTGGCCAGATTTTAAGAAAGAAAACTTGCTAGAAGCCATTAAAGACTTCAGTAATCGGGAACGCAGATACGGAGAACTTTGATTAATCGTTCTCATCATCCGTAAACAATAAGCTGCAAGGTTCTGCAGAAAAAATGAGAACAACTCAACCTAAATTCCCCTCAGCCTAAACAAAAAACTTCTGGTTAAATATGCTGAATGCCGCAAAATACAGTGATTCTGTTAACTAAATGAGTGCTGACGCAAAAAAGACCATCATGGTTGTTGATCCTGATGATGATTTTTTATCTTGGGCTGACAAACACTTAAGAACTCCCACCACGGATATTATTTGTTTAAACAATTCAGAGACTGCCCTTAATGCGTATCTAGAAGACCGTCCTGACTTATTAATTACTGAGCTCTTCGTCAAGCCCTTAGATGGGATGGAGCTAATCAAAAAAATTCGGCTTAACGATCCCAACTCTCAGATAGTCCTTACAACAGGTTTCCCCCCGACTAATGCGGTGATAGAAGCAATGAAACTCGGTGCCTACGATGTTCTACGCAAAGAATCCCTCCCCTATGATTTACGACCCGTTGTAGAAGAAGCTTTAGCCGCAAGTGATGCGATCAACTCCACATCTGAACAAATCGATCCCATCAAGAACAATGGCATACCAGATGAAACCATCATCGGCAGCGCCCCAAAAATGCAAGAAGTTTTCAAAATGGTTGGACGGGCCTCTCGAGGAGATGCTTCTGTCCTAATCACTGGAGAAAGTGGAGCAGGGAAAGAAATCGTCGCTGGAGCAATCCACAAGCATAGCAAAAGATCAGGAAGTGAATTTGTCACAATTAACTGTGCCGCAATTCCTGAAAATCTATTGGAGTCAGAACTTTTCGGACATGAAAAGGGTTCATTCACTGGCGCTCATTCCTTACGCAAGGGTCGGTTCGAACAGTGCGATGGCGGAACGCTATTTCTTGATGAGATCGGCGACATGCCCATTCAAACACAAAGCAAAATTCTTCGCACCCTTCAGTCTGGTGAGTTTTCTAGAGTAGGCGGAAATGAAACTCTACGCGCTGATGTAAGAATCTTAGCAGCAACAAATAAAGATCTTGAGCTTTGCGTAGAAGAAGGACTTTTCAGGGAAGACCTCTTTTATCGACTAAATGTAGTGCGTGTCCACATTCCCCCTCTCAGGAAACGCCGTGAGGATATTAGATTACTTGCGGAATTTTTTCTTAGACGGAATGCTGAACAAAAAAAAACGCCTAAACTGCGCCTTTCTTCAGATTCCATTGAATTACTCGAATCCTATAGCTGGCCAGGGAACGTTAGAGAACTTGAAAATACCTTATACAGAGCCAGCCTCCTTGCAACGGCTGACGTCTTACTTCCTAAAGACATTCCTCTTGGACCCGGATCAGATTCAGACAATTCAAAACTCAAAAATGATCAACTCTCCATAAATGAAGCTCTAGAAACTCTAATGAATGCTTCAGGAGAAGAAATGGATCAGGCTGCGAAAAAATTGGGCGTCAGCATATCCAAGCTCAAATAAATTCTCAAAAAATAACCCTTAGAGGACTGGAAGGTAGAAAAAATCGCTTTAAGTTAGCCCCCCGTTTTGTCGGCTACTAAACACGCCAATTCGGCAAATCAATTACTTAAGCACACTGCTGCCATACCATGTTTTAAGGACAGGTTAGGACGGATCGGTGATGGTCTAGTAGTGTTTGATCATATAGTGGAGCCGGCACAATCCTTCATTTGCGCCTTAATTTCAGAACATTTAATAGCAAGCTCAAATAAAAGCGTATGGATATTGGCAAAGGATCTTCTCTCTCAGGAACAACTCGCTCAAGGAATACGTTTATGGTCAAGAGAACCTTTATTTTTTCCAGACATTGAACAAGTCAGCTCTAGTGAAACCTTACCGGATCAAGAAATTAATGCTGAGCGCCTTGGGCTCCTTAAATTAATTAATGATTCAAAACATAAGGCAAAGATTGTAATCGCAATGACTAACAGCCTTGAGGAAAAGGTACCATCACCATCTACATTAGATTCACAAAAAATCTCACTCATTAAAGGACAAAGCATCGGTTTGGAAAAATTAGTGACTAAAATAGAAAACATTTCCTACGAGCGTTCTTCAATAGTAACTGAAAGGGGCCAATACGCATTGAGAGGAGGGATTATTGATGTCTTTCCTTTGCAATCTCCCGACCCCGTAAGGATTGAATTCTTTGGTGATGAGATTGACTCAATCCGAGAGTTTGATATCGACTCTCAATCCTCTATTAACCTCATCGAATCAATACATTTACTTTCAGGAGAGACGAGGGAAACTCAAAGCCTATTAAAAGACTACATCAACACCTCAGACATCATTATCTCAGTAGGCGAAGCTCTAGACAAATGCAATGTTCATATAACAGAAGACGCTGAAGAACGTGAAGGTGAGGAGGATTACTCAATCGCCTGTCACGAAGTGCCTTTCGGGTCATTTGAAGCTGGTGAATTTATTCTGCAACAAGCGAGATATAAAAATTTTTCAAAAACACTAAGAGAATGGGACTCTAATGATTGGAAAATATTTATGTTTTTCAATAATGAAGGAGAGGTACAACGTTACAATGAACTCACCAAAGATATCGACCACTCGACCTCAGCTGATTATCCTGTAACCCAATTAGGAAATATCCCCAATGGCTTCATTGTTCCAAGTGCCAAAATAGCAATCCTATCATCTGCAGAAATTTTCGGAAGATACGAATCTTCCCGTTTAAGAAAATCCTTTAATCGTGAAAAACAAAAAGTTACGAGAAGACTAATTGATGATTTCCGAGAATTAAACGAGGGGGATCGGATCGTTCATTTAGATCAGGGAATTGGTATATACAGAGGCTTAATAGAAATGGAAGGTGAAGGCGAAACCTCCGAAGAAGTTCTAGTAATAGAATATGCTGAAGGAGCCAAACTCTATGTCCCACTTGAACAAGCTCACTTGATATCTCGGTACATGGGTTCCGGTACAAAAGCCCCTCCCCTCGATAGACTCGGAGGAGGACGATGGATTAGTCGTAAGGCCAAAGTGGAAAAATCAATCCTAGATTACGCTTCCCATCTCATCAAAACTCACGCAGAACGAAATACTTTTAAAAGCTACACACATTCTCCTGACACCAAGTGGCAAATTGAATTTGAAAACAGTTTTGCTTATAGAGAAACTCCTGATCAGATCTTAGCTATCGACCAAACAAAAATGGACATGGAATCTGAAATGCCCATGGACAGACTTATTTGTGGTGACGTCGGCTTCGGCAAAACAGAAATCGCAATAAGAGCAATTTTTAAAGCGGTGATGAGTGGAAAACAAGCCGCCCTCCTGTGCCCCACGACAGTTCTTGCACAGCAACATTATGAAACCTTGAAAAAACGATTTTCAGAATACCCGATTGAAATCGATCTGTTATCTAGATTTAGAACACAGTCGCAGCAGAAGCGTACGTTAAAAAAAATTCTCAGTGGTAGCGCAGACGTTATAGTGGGAACACATCGTCTAGTATCAAAAGATGTTGTCTTCAACAATATTGGATTAGCAATTATAGATGAGGAGCAGAGATTCGGCGTTAAACATAAAGAAAGATTCAAAGAACTATTTAAGCTTGTCGATGTTTTAACACTTTCTGCGACACCTATCCCTAGGACCCTATACCTATCCCTAATGGGAGTTAAAGACATGTCTACTATCGACACTCCTCCACCAGAAAGAGCGCCAGTAGAAACCGCCATCTCTCCTTATGATGAAAAAATCATAAAGACAGCAATTAATAGAGAACTGAAACGTAAGGGGCAAATATTTTTTCTGCACAACCGAATAATATCCATTGAGGGAGTCAGAGAAAAAATCGAAGAAATGGCTCCAGACGCACGCGTTGAAGTAGGACATGGGCAAATGGATGAAGCTGCCCTCGAAGAGATCATGCACCGTTTCGTCAATCACGAAGTCGACATCCTCGTATGCACAACCATCATAGAAAGCGGCATCGATATTCCAAATGCAAACACTATCATCATTGACCGCGCTGATCGTTTTGGGTTAGCCGATCTTTATCAGTTGAGAGGAAGGGTTGGTAGGTCCGGCCGAAAAGCTTATGCAATTCTAATGTTACCTCAGGATCTCATGGCCACGGGTGATGCAAGAAAACGAATAAATGCGATACGTCAATACACAGAGTTGGGCTCAGGATTTAAAATAGCAATGCGAGATCTTGAAATTCGAGGATCAGGAAATCTTCTAGGAACCCAACAATCCGGTCACGTCGCATCAGTCGGATTTGAGCTTTACTGCAAACTACTAAAACAATCGATTCTAAGATTACAAGGCGACTCATCACAAGGCCTCTCCGACTGTTACCTTCACATTGATTTCATTAACACCAACGAAGCCGCATACTTAAAATCCCCTCAACATTCTTTACCTGCTTTCCTCCCCATATCATACCTCAGTGAACCTAAATTGCGCATTGCTTCTTATAGGCAAATAGCCGAACTCGAAACCATAAAAGAGCTCAATTCTCTAATCAGAGAATGGCAAGATCGTTTTGGCAAATTACCAAATCCGGTTAATCATTTAATTCGGTGTTCTGAGCTGAAAATAGCAGCAGCTAGCAGCGGAATACAATCAGTAGAAATGGTCGAAGAAAAGCTAATGCTAAAGCGGAATAATGAATATATATTAATAGAAGGAAGATTTCCTAGAATTAAAAGCACTGATCTAGAAGAACGCTTGAAAAAGGCAGTAGATTTAGTAAAGAAGTTCTGAATAGAAACAGTTTTATATCTGTCTAACAATACTACTAGAATTATTACTTATTGTTACCTAACTACTCATTAATAAATGTTACGCTCATTCTTACTCATCACTGCAACGCTCATCTTGAACTCGGCAATCAAAAGTGCTGAACCACTTGCTTTCAATTCTTTGGTCGCCGTCGTCAATGGTCAAGTCATCACAGAATCAGAAATTCAACAAGCGACATCCAATACTAGGGACTTAATAATTCGCTCTCAACCTGCTGGAGAAAAGCGAGACAAGATGCTAAAATCTCTCCGCAAAAATACATTAGACAGCCTCATCGAGAGAGAACTCATACTCTCTGAATTTGTAAAATTGGGAGGCGACATAAAGAATAACATTATCGATCAAGACATTGAGAAAATAATCGAAAGAGAACCCTTCAATGGAAATCGAGATAAATTCATTACAGATCTCAGGAACACAGGAATGACAATGAAAAGATTGAGGGACATGCGACAAAAGGTTATTGCTGTCGAAATGATGAGGTCGAGTCGAGCAAAGGGCATTTCAGTGGTAACCCCTCAAAAATTAACTGAAACATATCAGAAGCATAAAGATAAATTCAGAGAAGAAACTTTTGCAAGAATACGAACAATAATGATTCCAAAAGTGACAAAAGATCCGACCATTAAATTAAAAGACCAAAGAAAACTCATCACAGAGATTCGAGCTAAAACAATTAACGGTGAAGACTTTGGAAAATTAGCAAAAGAATATTCGAAAGACAGTGTATCGGATTCAGGCGGCGACCGGGGCATTATAGGAGAGAAGAGCATTAAATTACGAAACGATTTAAAAACTGCCGCCTTCGCACTCGACTCTGGAAAAGTCAGTGAAGTACTCGAAGATAATTATGCATTTTATCTCCTCAAGGCAGAGAATAAAAAGTTAGGGCAAAACAAATCTTTAAATGATCCTATAGTCCGTGACGAAGTGAACAAATTAGCATTATTAGAACTAAGGAAATCCGCATACGAAAGGTGGATTACCAAATTAAAAAAAACAGCATCGATCCGTCAATTCGATAGCAAAGGCAACTTGATTACAAAATTTCAGAAGTCCTCACCCGAGTAACTATCCAAGTCATAAAACCCTTCAGATAGGAAAATTAAGTCAATGAGTCCAACTATTCTTGTCTAAAAAAGATAAGAAAAACTTAGAAGTTCATTACAAATCCTCATACGCTACTGACCATTAAGGCAAAACAACGAGAATAATTTGATCTTGTGACTGATAAAGAAATAATCGCAAAATGGAAGAATGAAACAGCACCACTGCTTCCTGTCCTACATGCATTTCATGATAGAGACGATTACATATCTGAAGATTCAATCAAAACTGTAAGCGCTGAACTCAAAATACCTATAGCGGAACTCTTTGCTACGATAAGTTTCTACCACCATTTCTCTAGAGAACTTCCAGGCAAGCAAGCTCCTCGAGTCTGTACGGGCAATGTATGTTGTTTGAACGGCGGAACAGAATTACTTGAAGAATTAAAATCTGAAGGAGCTACCCCAATGCCCTGCGCTGGTCGCTGCGATGAAATGGTGCCCGTAATTAAAGGAAGAAAGGTACTAGTGGGCAAGAACTCAACATCACTCAAATGCCGTACGTCTCCACTTCCAATACCAAATCCAGGAAATTCAGAAGAATGTATTTTCCGATACATTAGAGAAGAGAATCGATCCAAATTAGATGGCTACCAGAGGAATCATGGCTATGCGGCTCTGCGCCAGGCAATCGAATCTCCCCCAAAAAACATTCGAGATCTCATAACAGAATCCAAATTAGCAGGTCGTGGAGGAGCTGGGTTTCCAACAGGGTTAAAATGGAAATCAGTTGCTGAAGCAAATGGAACGCCGAAAACAATCATCTGCAATGCAGATGAAGGAGAACCTGGTTGTTTTAAGGATAGAGCCATCATGGATCATGACCCCCACTCCCTCATAGAAGGTATGACCATTGCGGCTTATTCCACTGGTTCAAATCGTGGATTCATCTACTTGCGTTATGAGTACCCTGAGACTGAAGAGATACTGCAAAAGGCAATAGATGAAACTATCCAAAATAATTTGCTCGGAAAAGGAATTCTTGGAGTCGAAGGCTTTGATTTTGACTTACAGATTCGCAGAGGTGCAGGAGCTTACATATGTGGCGAAGAAGGGTCCCTTCTAAACAGTTTAGAAGGGAAACATCCTTTCCCACGCAACAAGCCCCCGTTCCCAGTCACTCATGGATTTGAAAACCTGCCGACAGTAGTGAATAATGTTGAAACTCTGGCTTCAGTTCCTCCCATTCTAAGAAAAGGCCCTGACTGGTATAAATCTCTAGGAATCGGAGACCATGCTGGAACAAAAATCATTTCCCTTTCAGGTGACATAAATAGACCAGGAAACTACGAAGTTCCTTTTGGGTTACCACTTAAAACATTACTGCATGACTGGGCCGGAGGCGCACCAGAAGGAAAGGAAATCAAGGCCGTCACAATGGCAGGACTGAGCGGCGGATTCTTATCTAAAGAGGATCTAGAAGTGACCCTTGATGAACCATCTATCAAGAGCAAAGGATCTTTCCTCGGAGCAGGTGGAATTATCGTTTTTGATAACAGTCGTGACATGGTCAAAGTCGCTCATAGCGCAATGGAGTTTTTCTCACATGAGTCCTGCGGAAAATGCTTCCCTTGCCGAATAGGTACCCAAAGACTCAAGGAAAGGCTAAGCGAAGAAGATTCTGGACTCAACGCACTTAATTGGGTTAAAGAAGTAAATGAAATTGGTGAAGTAATGAAAGCCACAAGCGCATGCGGACTTGGAATAGCAGCCCCCAACGTTACTGACAGTCTTCAGAAATACTTTCCAGAAGCAATTAATGATCACGTAAATAAATAATTCAGCTGATATAAACCAAATTTGATTTCATTAACGCTTTAATTAATAACCAAAGATAAGAAATCGAATAGCCCCAGAGAGAAAAAGAACCTCAATAATAAAACCCAAGACATGATAAATAAAACCATCGTTGCTTCTGCAGCATTCATAATCTCATTGCCAATGAGCATACTTGCAGAATCTGCGAGTGACCTAATCGAAAAACATACAAAGCAAGCAGCCGAATCAATTGAGGCTTACTTGCAAAAAAATCCAAAGGCTGCTGATGCTAACGAAGCAACTGATTTCCTTATAGAGTCATATGCTAGACTTAAAATGACAGAACGCCAAGCTGAACTACTCGGTGGAAAATACAAGAATCTTGCTAAAGGAGCTGACCTTGTTCCCCAAGAATTTTTCGGAGTCTTCCAGGAACTGTTTGCACTTCACATGGCATCAGGAGCAAAAGACAAAGCAAGGACTGCATTGTCATCAGCAAAAAAAGATATACAGGAACATCCACAGGCTGAGCGCTTCGGACAATTCCTTGACCAGTTAGGGGGAGAGTTGAACAGGCCAGGAGTCGGTGAAGTGATGGAGCTAAAATTCACTAGCTTGGCAGGCAAAGAAATTGACCTTGCAGACATGAAAGGAAAAGTAGTACTGATCGATTTTTGGGCCACTTGGTGCGGGCCTTGCATCGCAGAACTACCAAATGTTCTTAAATCTTATAAAGCCTATCACGATAAAGGCTTTGAGATTATTGGCATTTCACTAGATAACGCCAAGGATGAAGCAAAGCTAAAATCATTTGTTAAAGATAAAAACATGCCTTGGCCGCAAGCTTTTGATGGTAAAGGTTGGGGCACCGCTCTAGCAAAGAAATATGGAATAACATCTATTCCTGCCACTTTCTTGGTAGGCAAAGACGGAAAAATTGTGTCCTCTAATTTACGAGGCCCTGCCCTCAGTTCAGCA
>Ga0114999_10005504_pt1 | contig 14915 bp, 17 predicted proteins | sample ArcticOcean_MG_C_3_FD_89820 | JGI IMG/M metagenome (GOLD analysis project Ga0114999, IMG submission 89820) | Marine microbial communities from western Arctic Ocean - ArcticOcean_MG_CB8_126 | ecosystem: Environmental > Aquatic > Marine > Oceanic | place: Arctic Ocean: Canada Basin | collected...
CCGGAACCCCTCCGGGAACTTTCGTGTTGCCCAGCAAGCGCGATGTAAAGCAAAACCTCGGGCTTATCGGTATCACGGTCGCTCTCTGAGGGCGAAATGCTCACCGGAGCCAAACAGGACCGGGTCGTGAACTTGACCGTCCTGGTCGCCGCCTTTGCTGCGTTCACCTTACCTGTGAGCTGCGTGGAGCAGGGCCGCTGGTCGCACGTTTCGGATAATTTTCAGGCGACGCACTACGCCCCCCATAGCCTGCGCGCCCGCAGGAACGAAAGTGTGAGAGCGGACCGAATGTCGGGTGGGAGCGGACACAGTGACCAGAGCAGGGTCTGGGCCGATATCCAGGACACCATGGACGGCATGAACCTTAATTCTGACACGGGCTCCCTTCCGGAAGCCTATGAAAAGGCAGAATCTCTGCTGGAGCAATTCAGGAAAAAGGTTAACATGCCGGCCGGTTGCCGTGGCGATAAGCGTGTTGATGACATCAGTAAGGCTGCGATGGATCTGCGCCGTGCAGGATCCGGGAAGGGCACAGCAGAATAACTTCCTATGCGTCGGCATATCGCTAAGCAAACGTCGTCAGGCCAGCCTGCCATGAAGCCCGACCTTTACACTCCCCTATCCATCCACCACCTGGCCGTCCCACAAAGAGATCGTCATATAGACCGACATGCCGGGCATTTTTACGGATAACAATTGGATAATTGGCGATTTAAAACCCCCGCCCGATTGCCAAGACCCACAGTATCTGTTATTATGCGATTAATCCCTCAAGATGTTTTTTTGCGAGTACATTTGACAGTTTGTGGCGCTACCCGAACCTCACAATTCTCGGATCATCCCGTCATAGGCCAGGGTGATACCCTTGCAAGCCAGATCCTCGACGATATCCTCATGAGGAGGGACGTGCTCGAGGCTGATATGTGAACCGACGACGACCGTGTGCGCTCTTATAATGCCCTCCTGCCGAAATTCAGCGATGGTACTGGCCACCATGGCAAAATTGTTGTGGCCCGAGGTAGCCGGGTCGATCTCCATATCTCCGAAGGTCGCATCGAATACGGCCAGGTCCAGTTGAAACTGCCGCAGGCACGCCATGGTCAACGGCAATGTGCTAGACGAATCCAGACCGTAAAAAATCGTTTTTCCGGCACGTTCGAGAATGTAATTCAGTACCCACTGATCCATAATCATGTGCTGCTTATCGATGAAGTGATTGCCTTGTACGGCCGTGATCGTGGTGTCTCCCAGCGCTAAACGCTGTCCCGGTTGTATCAGGTGAAAACAGAAATTCGGGGTCATCTCCCGGATATGGAACTGGCCGGTGCTTTCGTCCCACGCATAGGTCGCCGCAAATTCCAGGGCATTTCCTACCATCGCATTGCCGTATATCTGAAGCACATGGGGCAGCCGGGCAGCGAATTCGAGGATGGCCTCGGGTTGAAAATGATCCCAGTGTCCATGGGTAATCAGAAGATGCCGTATCAAATCCTCCTCGACGCCGTATTTCTTAATCTGGCGGTCGTCGTAAAAATCAATTAAAATATCCGGAATAATCATTGTCGAGGCGGCATGCCGCAGGTTTCTACCACCGATTGTCCGGGCCCGGACAATGTACTCGTTCTGGTTCTTCAGGTTGTCCAACGCCTGGAAATCACCGGCGCCGGTACCGAGAAAGAGGAGCTTTACTTTGTCCATGTCTCACTTTACCTCGAGATGTGGGTTCGTGCTAGGGGATGGTTGAAAGCGTACGAGAGCTGGTGAGCATATGTGAGGCCATCGGAGAGGGGGGAAATGGTCGATCTGCTATCCCTCGTCAATATCAATGACTCGCTGTCACATGCCGCAGTTGGACGTATTGCCGTGGGTAATATTTTGTCGGAAACCTATATCGGGAGATACTGAGACTCGATAATAGTGAGCATGCTTTATAAAACAAGCAGGCATTCAAAATGGTGGATTCTTGTCAAAGGAATTTCATGTCCGGGCACCTGAACACCTACCAGGTAGATTTAGATTAGCCGGGCGTGACGTGGCGTCTTACCAGCGCCATGACAAATTGTTGGTCGTCACTTACATACCGTGCCATCGTTTCGAGGCCTGCTTGTTTGAGCGTGTCCGTGAACGTTTCGGCACTGTATTTGGAAGACCAGTTCATATCTATGCGCCCCCCTGCTTCCAGTTCAATCGTTTCACCGGCCAGAAGAATGCTCCGTGAGCGCGTAATAGCAAGATGTTTCTTCAAGTGATACAGACCGGGGACATCGTTGTTTTCCGTCATTTCGAAATTTAAAATACCGTCATCCGGTTCGATCAGGCCGATACTCCGGAGTGGTGCAAAGGCAAACTGGCGGTTTATAGGATTGTCATAGCCAGCCATAGTTCCGGATGCGTTGAACAACTCCCCGTCGACAAGGAGATAATCCTGTGGCCGGAGCAGGGTGGCCAGCTGGGCTGCGTAAGCCCATGGATCGAAGGCGCCCAGTGTGTTGCCCAGCATCATTATGAGTCGCGACCCCGAATCATCCGTATCTTTGTGGCATAGGGCGAGGTGGTCATGACTGGATATATCCGCTTTTATACCAAGATAATTATAACCCCGTTCCTGTGCTGCCACGCAGGCCATTTCCAGCAAATACTGGCTCGCGTCAACGGGAATGTAGAAAGGCAGGCGGCCTGACGTACGCAAATGATCGAGCACGAGCATATCCTTCACGCCCTGCCCTGCGCCCAGGCTGATTACCTCGACCGGTCCTTCCGGGAGTCGGAATAAGATATTTTCGATAGACGTTCGGATCAGTTCATGGGATCGCTGAAAGTTTCGATACGCGCCATCGCTGCACAGATTGATCCAGGCACGAACCGAGGTAGGAAACCAGTAAAAGAACTTCTCAGCGAGTGTACGATTCTCAAGGGAAGCCAGGAAATCCGCAACAATGGTCGCTTCTTGCAGAAGCACATGAATAGATAACAATTTATGGCCTTTGGTTCTGGTTTTTTGGTTCTGGATGGTTGAGCTTTCGCCTATCTGCTGTCCGTGGTCCATAACAATGACCCGCTCTCACATGTTGAGTATGGTCGAAGGGCGGTACACAATCTTTTGTCGGAAACCGTAATGGGAAAATGAGACTATATAATGTACAATAAATTAGACAAATACAAGCAAGGAATTCAAAAGGGGGTATCCTCAGCGAGCAGATGCAGATGGTATCTCGAGCAGGCGTACCAGTGGATCGCCTTTCACGGAAGTGCCGACTGGCTCTCAAACTCCCGTGCCCAGTTCTGCACCACAGTAATATTAGGGGTCAGTGCATCTGTCTGCCCCACCGTTCGCATCCTAACAAACCGTTGCCCGTCCGCCGTCACTTCGTAAAGTACAGTAGTCCTGTTAGCAGTTACTGCGAGGCATCATAAGGGGCTGATCAATAGAGATCAGGGGCGTAGGCGTCTCGGCGGTGAATCTCGAACGCCCGTCCACCTTGGAACGCGACCTCCCTTAACCGACACCGGCCACTTGTCGCCGCCACTTGACGGAAGTGGAATCACATAGACCGCCTTTTCCGATCGGGCGAAGGATAGTTTAATCGCCTATGTTCGTGTCGGGTTGGATCTATTCCTCGCCCTCAAAATGGGGCTGGCAGATAACTTTAGAGATTTGGCAAGCAAACCGAAATGCCGTTTTAAAACGTGAAAATAAAACGGTTGGGGACCTGTTTTTGCTTGCCAAATGAGATCAATTTCGGATAGCTGAATCTGGGGATATGTACCTATACCGGGATGTGCTCAGCATAGCGTTTGAATCATCATCTGTGGTAAATATTGATGCGTCATTTTGTTCAGCTAAAGCACACAGCAGTAAATCAGTATGCGATCCTTGAATTCCTTTCTTACGACATAAATTAAACCGTTGAGCAGCCCCTTCGAAATCTTCCGTATTGATGACCAGATCATCGAATGCCGCGAGGTGTTTTCTGATTCTTTCGAATTGAGATGTTTGAGCAATTCCTGACAGGATTTCTTGCCTTACAGGTCCAATCATAACAGCCCGTGTTTCGGGAATCAGTTCGGTAATTTCATTGACCAACTTCTGTTCAGATGCATGTTTCTCACGATGTCTGAGGGCCAGGGACCGAATGGGCCTGTCTATCAATACGTTCATGATCGATGTCGCCCTTTTTTGTAATCAAACTCCGGGTCGAAGTCAATCTGTCCAAAGAGTTTCAGCGTTTCCAGTTGCTTTCTTTTCTGGATGAATTCGCGTAAGGCCTGATTGACAGTTGCTTTCTTTGTTTTCAATCCTCCGGCCTTCTGGGCTTCGGACAACAATGTGTCGTCAATTGCAAGATTGGTTGGCATGATATCCCTCCTTTTCAAATTAAGCTACACAAAAAAGTGTGTGAATCTAAGGGATATTTAGGCGTTAAGGGCTGAGTTGGGTGGCGCTTGTGGAGCAGGCATAGACTGCGGAACCAACGACCGGCTCCAACGATTTGTCAGCTGCTTTGTGATTCAACCACCTGCTTTAGGTTTTGCAGAACCTGCCCCCAAGCGAAATTGTTGAATCCGAGAAACTTGCTTTGTTCGTCATAATGTGTGTGGCGAAAATCTACGGTATTGTAGTTATCCAGCGTGCACCCCGAGCAGGAGCGTTCGGCAGCCGAAGCGGTGCTTTCGAGCTCGGAGATCTCGAATATGAAGTGTGTACCAGTCCAAGCGGAGGCAGGGCTGCTATGGGGATGGATGCTGATGCACTCCCATTCAACGCTCTTGTTCGGAACCTGTTCGACTACCCTCAGTTTTACCACACCGTGCTCCGGACCCGGGTTGTGCTCCAGCACAACGCCCCGGATTTAATCACGGTAGCCCGGGACCGGGAGCATGACGATGTGGCTGCTCTGCTGGAGAAGACCCTTATCGAACAGCGCGGCGCGTCCGCCGAAACCCACGAGATCCATGTTGCTGCAGGAGCAGGTGATCTTGATCAGGTAAGTGTGCTGGTCGAAAAGGACGTCTCGCTCGTACACCGAGGTGATCCCGCGGGCCGCACGCCGCTGCATCACGCCGTTCGTGAGGGGCACCTGTCGATGGCGACCTATCTCCTGAATCAGGGAGCGGACGTGGACGCCGCCAACGCCAAGGGCAATACGTTTTATGCCGTATCCGGATATCGCCCGATTAATCTGGCGATGGAGATCCAAAGGCCACCGATCCGCTGGGCGATGATGGGACTTCTGCTGGGTCGCGGTGCGGCGTACACCATCACCGTGGCCGCAAAGTTAGGGGATACCGGGCGTGTGAAAGAGCTGCTGACAGAGAATCCGGATCTGGCGAACGATCAGGAACCCAATGGCGTACGGCCCATTGGAGCCGCCGCCTTCAAAGACAATATGGCGCTGGTCGAGCTCCTGTTGGAACACGGCGCGGATCCATTGCTGGAGGAGGGGAGGGACGCGCCCCGCGGCTCGGCCCTCTGGCGAGCGTCGTTCCAGGACAACTATGAGATGGCGGAGCTGTTGCTGAAGCACGGCGCCGATCCCAACGGATTTCTGGAGTCGGCCGGATCCCCTATGAGCCAGTCGAAAACACCGGCCATGCGCGCCCTGATGTATAGCCACGGTGGGGTAATGTCCCTCCACGGTTATATCGCGGACGGCGGATACTGGACCCTCGACGCCGTGGCATCCGGGATCACCATGGGGAAACCGGCAGAGCAAGAGCTCGCGAACATGTTCACGCACGTTGTAAATGCACGAAACTGGGAGCTGCTCCGCCTAATGCTCGCACGGGGTCTGCGTGTGCCTCCGGTGGTGACTGGATGCCAGGAATATCTGTGGCGGCACACGGATATGGCACGGACGCTGCTCGAACACCAAATGGATCCCAACCGACCGAACTGGCAGCGCATGACCCCCCTGCACCATATCGCCGGACGGACCTGGCACAACAAAACGAAGGAAGCGTGGACGGATCTGGTAGATCTATTTCTCGAATTTGGCGCGAATATTAACGCCATCGACGAGGAATTCCGTTCGACGCCCCTCGGCTGGGCAGCCCGTCTGGGCAAAGATGAGATGGTGGCCTATCTACTCGAAAAAGGTGCGGATCCAGATGGAGCAGATGAAGCGTGGGCGACGCCTCTCACCTGGGCAAAGAAACGTGGGCACAAGGAGATCACTAAAATGCTGAAGAAGTACGGCGCGAAGGCTTAATACCGGCCAATTTTTTCGATAACGCCCGTATCATTATGTCTCTTAATTCTTTGGTGCTCCGTGGCTTTGTGGTTCATGAATAATCCAGACTAGGTCGTGCGACATCAAAATACAATGCCGTCATCGTCGCTACCCAGTGTGACATCATGTTCCTAAGCTTTAGGGACAGGGTTCTCTTTGAAACCTGCGGTCTCCAACATCCCTAGTAGTTCGGCTTCATCATACAGCCGCTCACGATTATCAAAATATCGGTTTCTACCAGTATATCGTCTACATAACGTTCCGTTTTGTTCCACTTGCGGATCACACGACCGTTTTGCCCGTGCTGCCGGTATCCAGTTGTAAATCCAGTCCCTTCGTCTTCGCCCTCGCCCAGATCGTAATCGAACTCGCTGCCTTTAGGTAACGCGCGCTTGTACGACGGTAGCCTGACATTCACTACTAACCAGCACCCGACTTTCAAATGCCCATACCTCCGTTTCAGACATTCAGTCTCTGTTTGGTTGTCGAATGGACATTGCCTCGCCAGTCAACGCCACGATCCGGATGATGCGGTTGCACCCGACTCCAAGTTATCCGACTATCATCTCGAATCGCGTCTGTATGACGATAAGTCGAAGCATCCGTTGCTGAATGGATTCAAAAATAGAATGCTGATTGTCACCCGGCCAGGAACAGATCACAAAGCTAATCGCCTGTCGTGCACGCACAAATCTGCTCGTTTTAGTCTTGATTTAATCTCACTTTAAAGTCAAATCAAAGTCACTTTATACTTATTTTAGACTTGATATGACGTTATATTAACATCTTTAGATGTTGGATTGCGATTTCGTAATGCGATCCGCCGCTTTTGGTGCCGCAATAATCTCCTTGCCTAATAATCAGAATTGACATTAATATAAGGTTAATTCAATATTATAGAGGTTTCATAACAACATCATAACAATATTATATTAAGGTTATTATGATTATACTTATTGGTGGTACAAAGGGCGGTACGGGTAAAACGACCATTGCGACACATCTCGCCATAATGCGTGCGGCGGAAGGCAAAGATCTACTCCTTGTCGATGCGGATGATCAGGAAACTGCGAGTGATTTTTCCCTCCTCCGAAATGAGAATATGGATGGATCGGCAGGGTTTACCTGTGTAAAACTGACGGGAAAGGCGGTCCGGACTGAGGTCAACCGGCAGATTGATAAATACGATGATATCGTTATCGATTGTGGCGGACGCGATACAACTAGTTTACGAGCCGCAATTACGGTCGCGGACCTGGTACTGGTTCCGTTTATTCCCCGTAGCTTTGATATCTGGACGATAGATAAGGTCTCGGATCTGATTGAGGATGGACAAGCAGCCCTTAATCCAGAGCTCAAGGCCTATACCTTTTTAAACCGCACCGACCCCCGGGGCAGTGATAATAAAGATGCGGCTGACATTCTCCGGGAAAATACCATCATGGGTTTTCTCGATGCACCCATTGTCAACCGCAAAGCTTTCGGTAATGCGGCGGCTGACGGCCTGGCCGTGACGGAATTGCGGGCAAAGGATGTCAAAGCAATCGGGGAAATTGGTGCTTTGTATGGTAAAGTATTTCAAGGTTAAATGAACGTTGAAATAACGTTGATGTGATATAGTTGGAGGCATATTATGGCGGTATCGAAGAAGCCGAAATTGATAGAGAAGGCGGCGACTGATTTTATTGAGGCGGGTGGATCGGTTGGCGCTGACCAGGGTGCTCAAGTCAGGAAACTGGTACAGCTCCGCGTACCAGTTGACATGATCGCCGAAATCGACGGGATCATCGAGCGACGGCCCTACAAACAAAGCCGGCATACGTGGCTGCTGGATGCGGTTTATGAAAAAATGGAACGTGAGCGCCAAAGTAATTGAGGTGCTCGATGGCGATCCCAGATGTTTATAATTTAGTTGGCCAGACGGCGTTGAAGTCCACCGATCTGCCAATTACGGGTTTATTATTCCTGCGATGATATAGAAGGATGCCATTACTGGAATGGAGAGGAAGCAGAACTCAATTGTGATTCGCTGTGAGCGGCGGAGGGCGTGTGGACCGGGTATCGGTAGGGTGCATGGTCAATCGAGGAGGATTAACGCTGCCCCGCCACATCACCCATTAAGCGATTCCACGGCGACTGGATTCCGACAGGCAGCGACAGGTGTACTTCCCGGAAAGTGCGATCCTCCTTCCATCACCCGATCCGACCAAGGTGTTCCATGCGGATAACACGGATGCGGGCGGAACCTCCCTCGGTACCTTCACCATCGTCAGTTTGAAACGCATCGATGACCAACCGCTCCCCGGCGCGCTCCCCGGTCCGCCGTCAACCGCAGGCCGTAACGTCAGATATTCTTATCTGGATGACGAACCCATCGTCGGCAACTGGGTTGGTTTCCTGGAACCGGAGACTCTGTTCCATACTCCCTTCGATCAGGTGCGCATTCAGGCGACGTTTTTTAAGGATGGGACGGCATACTGGAACGACGGCCACGAAGTCATATTCGGCCACAGAACGGGCCACGGGAACTGGGAGAGGACCAGCAACAACAGCCTGGCAGCAACCTTTATTCTCATGGGCGTCGATACCACATCCAACAGTGGGTCGGAGACCAGTCTGAAACTCAGATTGAGCGGGAGACTGCATGCCTCAGATCAAGACAACATGTTGGGTGATGTGACCCTGACCGTTTTTTCCGGAGGGGCGGATCCTCTGAGTCCGACGGATGTCGGCGGTACGCCGGTCTTTGGCAGATTTAACATTGCCAGCTTACGTCGGGTGAAGCTCGATCCACCGGGATTTACCGATATCGCGGATACCGAGAACAATCCGCAAGACGAATTTGTCGTGGGCGCCTGGTTCCGGAAGGCTGTGCCAGACAATCCGGCCATCTCGCCATTTCCTAACGTAGTGATGATGATCAACTTCGATACGGATCGAAACGTCATGGCCACGGACTCGTTCGAAGAAGGCTCCCCCCATGTAACTGCACACGGTGGTCCCTGGATTCGTACATCGAGTGAAGTTCGCACGACGTTCGTCTGGACGAATGAAAACAAAACATCCGATTATCAGGGCTACGCCAAGGTCCGAATTACCGCCACCATCGACAGCACCATGAACGTGGCAGTGGGAACGGTGAATCCGACCGGCTTTTGCACGAGGCGTGGATGTGCTGGATCTGAACGACGCGGCACCATTCAGCCAGCATCTCGGCCAGTTCTCCATCGTGGAATTGACCAGGATAAAGGCGGATCCCGCTGCGCCGACGGTTGTCGGGCGGGACTATTCCAATCGTCTTCCGACGGGTGTCTGGTACGGGGAGGCGACGGCGGATAATCCAGCCCTCGCTCCGTTACCCAAAATCGTCATCATGCCGCATTTCCTCCCCAGTGGCATGGTCATGTGGAATGATTCCTGGGAGCTGGTCAAAAATCATGGCACCGGGTTCGGCGACTGGATTCCGACAGGCAGCGACAATAATGGCATCCAAGCCATCGGTGTCCTGGAGGAATTTGATCTGAGCAAAGCCAACAACTTTGGTGGCGCGTACAAGATCAAATTTGCGGGGAATGTCAGCACCGCCAATGAAAACCAGATGACAGGGAGTTTTGAACTGGTGTACTTCCCGGACACCGCGATCCCGCTACCATCACCCGGTCCGACCAAGGTGTTCCACGCGGATAGCACGGATGCCGGTGGCACTTCCCTGGGATCGTTTTCGTTCACGAACCTCAGACGCGTGCAGCAAACGGTTCCGACGAGTATCGAGGGATCTGAAGAGGTTCAGCCACCCGAGGCGTTCTCCCTGGGTGACGCCTATCCGAATCCGTTCAACCCGTCGACGACCATTCGTTTCAATATGCCTGTGGCCGCACCGGTAACGATCAGAGTGTACAACATCGCCGTTCAACCCGTACGGGAACTGGTTAATCGACAGCTTCTCGCCGGTTTTCATGAAATCGTCTGGGACGGTAAGAATAACAAGAGTACCGACGTCGCCAGCGGTGTGTACATCTATCAGATTGATGTCGCGGGTTTCAAAGTGGCCAAGAAAGTGTCGCTTCTCAAGTAACAGCCATCCTTGACGGCCCGAATCGCGGCGCCTTCTGTAGGTAAGAAGGCGCCGCGATTTTGAGCTAATAAACGGCGACTGGAGATTGATCGAAAAAAGCCGACGCTAGCTAAGCTGCCGTCGGCTTTTTTACATGGTAATCAAGTATTTGAAATCTGGGGTCTGTATGGTCCCGGATGGGCTCCCATGCTGAATACAATCAGCTTTTAAAACGATTTAGACGTAGTAGTTAGGCATCTACACGCTATGAGTGCGAGTGTCTAACCAGCATTTGCACCGGATCGCTGCACGCCCGATGAACCGCCACACCGTTCCACGGCCAAGACAACAGAACGGCAATTCTAAGTGATGACAAAAAGTTCTGGTAGAGATAACAATTCGCCATAAATTGACATATCGGTACCTTAAAATTATATTCGTAAAATCGTTATTTCCTCTTGAGTACCAAGCACCATCTGATTGCATCGTGGTAAGGATCCCATATGGAAACCGGCAAACCCTTAGGTCATTACAAGATCCTCCGTCCTCTCGGTAAGGGTGGCATGGGCGAAGTATTTCTTGCTGACGACACCAAGTTACAACGACAGGTGGCCATCAAGTTTTGATGTTTCCCCGAATCCGTGCGCAGTGACACTGAACGCCTACGTCGCTTCCGGACAGAAGCAGAAGCCGCAGCCAAGGTAACCATCCCAATATTGCAACCATCCACAGCATCGAAGAAGCTGAAGGCGAGACATTCATCACGATGGAATATATGGCCGGTAAGAAGTTACAGATCCCCGATAATCGTATAGATCCAGATCAATTCTTCGAGTCGTTAATTTCTCTTGCGGATGCGTTAGCTCAGCTCACAGTCACGGACGCATCCACAGGGATCTAAAACCGGTCTATTAATATAGTGACACAAAAAGGAACGCGGTTATGAAACTGAGAAAGGAACAGGTGGAGCAGTTCGACACCGAAGGCTGGGTGCTCCTGCCCGATCTGTTCAGCAAGGAAGAGATCGACGTCCTCAACGGCGAATTGCCGAAGATCTTCGCTATGCGTCGCGACGAGGTTTGGCACGAGAAGGATGGCGAAGCCGTTCGCACAGCCTTCGCCGCACATACCTACAACGAGGCGTTCGGCCGCCTGGGGCACCATCCGCGCCTGATCGAGCCAGTTATGCAACTCCTCGACGGGCCCGTATACATACACCAGTACAAAATCAATGGGAAGGCCGCCTTCAATGGCGACGTCTGGCAGTGGCATCAGGACTACGGCACCTGGGCACGGGACGACCAGATGCCGGAAGCGCGGGCGATGAACGTCGCGGTGTTCCTCGACGAGGTGACCGAATTCAATGGCCCACTCTATCTCATCCCGCGTAGCCATAAGCAGGGCGTGATCGAGGCGAGCCATGATATGCTGACGACGTCCTATCCGCTCTGGACACTCGACAAGGAAACGGTGAGCCGTCTGGCGAACGAAGGCGGTATCGTCGCACCCAAGGGCAAGCCGGGTACCGCGCTGTTGTTCCACTCGAACGTCGTGCACGCATCGGCGCCTAACATCAGTCCGTGGGGCCGGGCAATCGTGTATCTGAGCCTTTGTCACGTGGACAACCACATTCGTCAGTTTAAACGCCCGGGCTGGATCGCCCACCGCGACTTTACGTCGATCGAGCCGCTGGACGACGACTGCCTGCTGGGGTGAAATCAGATACTGAAGGCTGCTGGAGTCGCGGAGAACTTGGTTACGATTCCGGGCGGAGGACATCAGGGGCTTCACCAGAAGCGAAAACCAGATGGCGCATTTTAATCTGAATTGATAAGAGATGGATCTTTCCTCAGCCAGTATGTACCTCGATAGTCGTACGAAGCCAGCGTTTAAGATATTTTACCTGCCGGCTTCTGACGAGATTAATCACGGTTCTAACGCATTAATTATATAGATGTATTGACCGGGCCGGAAATTATCAATTTAAATTCAAGTAGCTGTTCACAAAATATCATGAATCATTAATCACAGCGGAGCTCAAGGGCAAATTTGGAGTAACGTCACGGGTGTATTGACGAGTTTTCCCGTCAATACACCTTTCTGGTCCTTCAATAAGCAAGTTCAATTTGACGATTCACGGAGTTACGGATCCGGTGGTGCCATATAACATTCTCAAGCCGCTAGCCAAAGGCGCCATTGGTGACGTGGATCTGGCTCAGGATACCAAGCTCAAACGCGAGTTCAACTTCTTAATCCATGTCTTTGGAACTTTACGCTCCATGGAAGCTAAAGCCCTGTACCATGGCCAGTAGGAGGACCGTGGGTGAATTCAACGCGTTGTATTGGGGTAAGGAAGATGGGAAAAGGCTCGTTGGGATTGGCCGAATGGGGGCGGAAATTTCAATGCCGTTGGTTTTCGGGCCAAAATTCGCATTGTCCACCACAACCATATCCCCACTAAAGTGGCCGCCACATTGGGGCAACCCATATCCCTGTACCAGTATAAAAACCCTGGTACCGCTGGGAACGGCGCCCAAGGTTATGGTCACCTCGTAGGAACCATCGCCGGATGCCTGAAATGAGGCGGGCGAAATAGAAACGGAGTCCCCATTGCTGTCGGCCAAAAAGGCCTTAAGTTCAACGGTCCCGGGCGCGCCCGGAGCGATAGGCCGTTCCTGCGAATCGATTTCCAGGACGACGATCACGAATGCGGCTTCATTTTCAACTATCCTGGGCGCCACGATCGAAAAATTAGCCACGGTGGGTTGCGCCTGGACGCTAAAGGCTGCTACGCAGCCCAGCATCAAGAGGGTATAGTATACCAAGTTATGGGTTTTCACAATGGTCTCCAGTTTAGGCTCGCTAGCCATGAGAGAACAGGTCGACATTTGTTCCAAAATGGACAAATGACCCCATAGACGTAAATTAAGGTAGGTAGGATTATTTTTACGAATATACCCGTCGAGCCGGGTATTTCAAATGATTCATGTCACATACCAAAGGATTATGGGGTAGGTGTCCGGAAGTATCCCGTGGATGATTTGTCCATTAAGAAAGCAAACACTATCATTGCCTTCCATTAACTCGATATACACGGCGTTCTTGCTGCCCCAATCGTTGCTTCCGATACGAAGTTTTCCGGTTTCGAAGTTTTCAAAGGAGACGACAAAATCCATCTGGAGACTGGAATTGTCTAGGATCTTCTGCATGACACCGCTAATCGTGAATGGGTATACAATGTTATTCCGCTTGATAGATAGCTGTTGTCCCAGCGCTTTGTGTTAGCCTTCGGGGGTAACGCCAAGATACTTTTGGGCGAGGTCTTTACTGATAACCATGGAACCGGGATCGTGAAGCGCGGTCACAGGATCGCCGGCAAACGAGTGGAAATGTAAACATCCGAAACAGGGCGGAATCGGGTTCAAACAGCGTTTCGTAAAGAGGCTGGTTTTCGTGAATTATCGTCACTCTTCCTCAGATGATACGGGTGGCCTGCCGCATGCCGGGGAAAGCCTGCGTCATGGCATCCGCGAGGAAACTGGGGTAGAAGATTTGGGTGAAAAGGTAAAGCAGGGGCCAGGTGATGATGGTTGATGTCATTTCGTGATGAATATTTACACTATCGTCTATTCCCAAACGGGACCGTATAATAAGGTAGGTCAAACCCTCCTATTCTCAATTGTTAGGCCGTTCGCCACGAACGGGTATTGCGGACTATATTTAGATATTTATCCCTTTACCTTCATTACGCAGCAGGTAAAATCATCGCTCTGGGGTGCGCCGTCCACATGTTGCTCGACATCCCGCTCGATACAGGCCAGAATTTCGTTCGCAGATCCCGCCTTCGACCGTGATACTATATCGATGAGCCGAAATTCCTCATATTGTTCGTTGCTATGGTTTAACGCCTCCGTAACCCCATCGGTATAAAAAACCAGTACATCATCCGGCAACATTTCAATCGATTCAATATCATACGCCACCTCAAAACAGCCGAGGAACATGCCCCCCGTGTATAACGAAATGGGCCCGTCCCCTTCTTTCCTGAATATGAGCGGTGAATTGTGCCCTGCATTTATGCTCATAAGGCGGCGTGTCCGATGATCGTACAGACCAAGCCAACAGGTAACGAATTTATCGTTTGTTGTCGAATCCAGCAGGATTTTATTCATGCCGTTGACGACATATTTCAAATCGACCGACTCACGCGGTAAAAAGGAATGCAAGCTGGAATAAACGGTGGAAACAATCATCGCTGCCGGGATGCCCTTGCCGGTAACATCGGCGGTCATCAGGAGGGTCTGGTCGTTATCTGATTTTAGTACGGTATAATAATCCCCACCGACCTGTCGCGCGGGAATGAGTTTGGCTGCAATTTCAATATCATCGTATTCGGGCAGGGTGCTGGGCAGTAAACGCTGTTGAATATCACGGGCTGTCTTTAATTCCAGTGCCAGGGCTTCCGATGCGACCTGTACCTCGATTAAGTGAGCATTTTCAATGGCCACGGCGCACTGAGACGCGAGGGTTTCAAAGATCTTCATATCCCGATCTATAAAGGCCTCACCGTTTTCCTTGTTGATCACCTGGAGCACTCCGATCAGGTGGTCATCCCGGGTCATAGGCACACA
>Ga0114999_10005505_pt1 | contig 14914 bp, 18 predicted proteins | sample ArcticOcean_MG_C_3_FD_89820 | JGI IMG/M metagenome (GOLD analysis project Ga0114999, IMG submission 89820) | Marine microbial communities from western Arctic Ocean - ArcticOcean_MG_CB8_126 | ecosystem: Environmental > Aquatic > Marine > Oceanic | place: Arctic Ocean: Canada Basin | collected...
CCATGAAGGAGCCGGCGGAACCCAGGCCGCCACGGAGACGACATGACGGACACACTTCGGATTTGCGCGATCATCCCGGTACGCAATGGCTTGAACGCGTGGGGCGACGTCCACCGGGAACTCCTGGCGCCGCTAGCACGCCCGGGTCTCGAGATCGTTCTTCGTGACCTGCCCGAGGCGTCTATCGAAGCGATTGGCTGCTCGTACGACGCAGAGTCGCTCGCGATGCTACATATCGAGGCCGCGCGGCAGGCTGAGCGCGAGGGCTTCCACGCGGTCGCCATGGGCTGCCTCGATGAGCCCGGCGTACAGGGCGCCAAGGAGGCTCTGGACATTCCCGTGATTGGCGAGTCGGAGGCGGCTATGCATTTCGCCAGTATGGTGGGCCGCCGATTCTCGTTCCTCATGCCGGGCCGAGCGGCCGGTAATCAGCGCGGCGCGGATGGGTCGCGTTGCGTCCTGGACCTGGCGCGAATGTATGGCTTCGCCGACAAGCTAGCGTCGGTGCGCGCCGTGACCGGCGGGAGCCTCGATTTTGCTGGCCGCGGCGGGAACCTGCCTCAGGCGATGATCGAGCAGGCGCAGCTGGCGATGGATGAAGACGGGGCAGACGCGGTCATCGGGTACGGGAGCCTGGATGTGATCGAGCGACTGCAGAGTGAACTGCCGATTCCCGTCATCGATCCGATCCAGGCCTCGGCGATGATGGCCGAAAGTCTGGCGCGGCTGCACATCGCGCAAAGCAAGCGCGCCTTCCCGACTCCCGGAAGCCTCACCGAGGGGCAGTGAACTTCGATCTGACGACTCTGTGCCCGACGATCGGGCGCACCACAACAGGAGAGAGAACATGAAGTCGAGAGAATTTTGGGACGAGTTCGCTCACGTTACCGTCCAGCGTCTCGTCAAGCCCGATGCTGGCGATCCGCTACTGGTCCTCGCCGACACCCGCAGCGATCTGAACCTGGCACAGGCGCTGTTCGCTGCTGGCGTGAACTCCGGTGCCGATACCCAGCTGATTGTGAAGGCGTTGTCCAAGCCGGGTGAGGCTGCCAATCCTGGGCCGATTCTCAGCGAAGCGTTCAAAGCTGCGAAATACATCGTGTCGATCATCGACGATGGGATCGACGCATCGCAGGCGATGCTCGACGCCAAGGCCGGCGGCACCAGCATCCTCTACACGGAAGTGACGGACGTCGAGGACTACGTCGTTCGTGCGCTTTTGCACGTGGACATCGACAAGATGATCCGTATCGGCGAGCGGGTATGCGAGCTCTGGATGGCCACCGACATCTGCCAGGTAACGTCGCCGCAGGGGACGGACGTCAGCTTCCAGATGAGCCCCCGCAAGGCGGACCTGGGCACCGGCAAGCTGGATCATCCCGGAATCGACGACTTCTATCCGGGCATGCAGACCAACATCGCCCCGGTAGAAGAGACCATCAATGGAGTCATCGTCATCGACGCCTCGGACAGCGTGCAGGGCGTGGTGAACAACCCCTACAGCTTCACTATGGAGAACGGGGTGATTACCAAGGTGGAAGGCGGTACCGAGGCCGACAACATGCGCAACTGGCTGGAGAGTTGCAACGATCCAACCATCTACAAACTGTGCCACTACAGCTTGGGCTTGAACCCGCAGGCTGGAATTTCGGGCCGCATGATTGAGGACGAACGAAAGTTCGCCGCGGTCGACTTCGGCTTCGGATATCAGAATCCGGACTTCGGCGGCACGGTCGGGCTGAGTGATTTCCACATGGACATCATGCTCGCGAACCCCACCGTGATCCTGGACGGCAAGGTCATGTCCAGCGACGGTGCCTTTAACCCCGAGATGGGATTCGAGGAATAGCTGACGCCGATGACCGAGCGTAACCACACCATCGCCGAACCGCTGCTTGATGTGCGCGATCTGCACGTCGAGTTCGATACGCGTGATGGTGTGGTGCGTGCGGTGGAGAGCGTCTCGCTGAGCGTGGCCGGCGGAGAGTCGCTGGCGATCGTAGGCGAGTCGGGCTCGGGCAAGAGCGTCACGGCGATGGCCCTCGTGGGTCTGGTGCCGATTCCGCCGGCGCGGATTCGAGCGGACCGTGCACGCCTGGGAGACACGGACTTGCTGGAGCTGGATGAGGCCGGCCTCGCGCAGGTACGCGGAGGACGCATTGGTTTCGTCTTCCAGGATCCGTTGGCGGCGCTCAATCCTGTGATGCGCATCGGCCGCCAGATTGGCGAGGTGATCGAGCTGCATCTGGGACGGTCGCGCGCCGACGCCGCTACGGGCGTGCTCGACTGGCTCGATCGGGTAGGGATTCCCGGCCCAGCCGACGTCGCGCGAGCGTACGCACACCAGCTGTCCGGCGGCATGCGCCAGCGGGTGATGATCGCGATGGCGCTCGCGGGCGAGCCGCAGTTGTTGATTGCCGATGAACCCACAACGGCGCTCGACGTTACCGTCCAGGCGCAGATCGTGGCGCTAATGCGCGACCTGTGCGATGAACTCGGCATGGCGATGATCTGGATCAGCCACGATCTAGCGGTCGTGGCTGGTGTGGCCGATCGCGTGGCGGTCATGCACGGCGGACGGATCGTCGAATGCGGACCGGTGAGCGAGGTCTATGCTGCTCCGTGCGATCCCTACACCCGCGAGCTCGTCGAACTGGCGCAGCTGAACGCGATCGTCGCGGGCGATCTGGGCAACCCGGCACGGCTGGAGCCGGGATCATGACTAATACACCGCTCCTGGAGGTCAAAGATCTCCGTGTCCATTTCCCTGATCGCCACAGGAGATGGGGGCGCCCCGACCGGACGGTTCGAGCTGTTGACGGGGTCTCTCTGACGATTGGTCGCGGCGAGACCCTGGGCCTGGTGGGTGAGAGTGGCTGCGGCAAGAGCACCCTGGGCCGGGCGGTGCTGCGGCTGGTGCGCGCGACCTCCGGGAGCATCCGCTTCGACGGCCACGAGATCACAACAATCACACGCAGCGCGCTGACGTCCCTTCGGCCGCGCATGCAGCTCGTCTTCCAGGACGCCGGCGCAGCGCTCAACCCGCGCTGGAGCGTTGCCCGCCTCGTCGGCGAGCCCCTGAAAATCCATCGTCATCTGATCGGCGCGGAACGCCAGACCGAAATCGATCGATTGCTTGACGCAGTCGGTCTGGACTCGGAGCTGGGGCGCCGTGTGCCACGCCAGCTGTCGGGCGGACAGCGGCAGCGCGTCGGCATCGCCCGGGCTCTGGCACTCGAGCCGGATCTGCTCATCTGCGACGAACCGACGTCAGCTCTTGATCTCTCCATCCAGGCGCAGATCATCGAGCTCTTACTGCAGCTGCAGGAGCGCCTGGGCCTGTCCTACCTCTTCATCGCGCACGATCTGGGCGTCGTGCGCCGGGTCAGTGACCGCGTTGCCGTGATGTACTTGGGCAAGATCGTTGAATCCGCGCCGTGTGACGCGTTATTCGACGCTCCGCGACATCCCTATACGCAGGCGCTGCTGGCCTCCGTGCCGGTGCTCGACCCCGAGCGCGCCCGCCGGCGCCTGCCGCCGACGCTTGCCGGTGAGATCCCGAGCGCTGCAAACCCCCCGATCGGCTGCAACTTCTGCACGCGGTGTCCCGACAAGGGCACGGTGATGTCTGATCGAGGAATCGACTGTGACCATCAAGAACCGGAATTGGCTTACCTACGAGACGGCCACGGTGTGGCCTGTCATTTGGAACCCGGCGCGGGTTAATCCCGCCCATTGGAGAGCAAGATCATGATCGAAGTACGAACGGCCTATCGCGTGAAGATGCCTGATGCTGAGGGCCCGGTAGAGGAACTGGCGCAGCAGTGCCGCGAGCAGGTGTGGCCGGTTCTCGGCTGGCAGGGGCGGTTCCAGCAGATGCTCCAGGGGAGTTCGCAGCAGAGCATCTTCGTGTGGTCGTTCCAGTGGCCCGGCCTCGCCGAGTGGCAACAGGCGATGGGCGATGCGGAGGCCTGTGACGAGTACAGAACCTGGCGCGACGAGATCGCTCCGCGGCTGCTGTACGGCGCTGGGCAGGAAGTCTTTACCGTGATCGATCCCGCTACCGGGACCGCGCCACCCGCCGACAACACCCCGCGCCGCATCGAGGTGCGCAGCGGGTATATCGCTCGCGTGGACCGTCTGGAGGCGGCGCGTGAGTTGATGGTGCGTAAACAGGGGATCGCCGGCTATTCTGGCCAGAACATGGAGATGCTGTGCGGCAGTGCGGCGCCCGGCATGTTCGTCTGGTCGTCTACCTGGGACAACATGACGCAGTGGGAGGCGGCCATGGGCGCCGACGATGATGACCTCGAGGCCTGGTTCGGCGACTGGGTCGCGACGGTCGATTTCGGCGGTACCCGCGAGGTTTTCCGCAACCTCTAGGCGCTCGGATCGATAGCACTCCGGCGTCGGCTATCTCAACTTGACGTTGCCGAGCCGGATCGGCTGGGTGTCCCAACGCTCGAGCACCATGCGGCCGTCCCCATCGCGCTTCAACTCAACCCCGATTGCGGCCGAACCCGAGCCGTTGCCATTCTCGTCGACGTGCAGCTCGATCAGGGTCAGCGGATAGTTCGTGGTGCGGGTATTGAAGTACGCCTCGAAAACCCCCATGGGACGAGTCGTCGCCATCAGGATGGTCCAGCCGCTGTCCACTTTGGTGGCGCGCGCGTACTGGATGGGAGCGCCCACCCCGGTACCCGTGCGCACGAACCCCACCGGTTCGAAGCTGTCGAGCGCCTCGACGACGCCCTGCTGACCAGCCTCGGTCACAGCGCCCCGCAGCCGCTGCTTGTTGTTCATCGGTGGACCAGAGTGTGATCGTCATCTGCAGTCGGCACGAGCCACCCATGACCGCGCCCGTCGCCGTGGCGTTGCCGGCGAAGGTAAACGGCGGCTCCGGGAGTCCAGAGTCCTGCGAGGTTGTGGTCACCCCGAACGCGAGCACGAATTCGGCGGACGTCGCGGAAGCTTACCCGACGTCCTGATTGCCGTCGGCGAATGCGATGGACTCGATGTTGAGCAACGTATCGCTGCCGTCGCGGTCGACGCGATGATCGATCACTCGAACCGCTCCCGGACCCGGGGTGACGGTGTAGTCGGCGGCGTTGCCTTCATAGACGGCTACGTCCGTTCCATTCCCGCCGTCGATCAGGTCGTCACCCGCGTTGCCGCGCAACGTGTTGTCCCCATCATTCCCTGTGAGCCGGTTGTCCCAGCTATTGCCGATCAGCGTTACGGGGTTGCTGCCGCGCAGCGTCACACTGGTCAGGTGCTGTGACTTGGCCGTGTAGCGCAAGGCCGGGTCATAGGCGATCGTGAAGGTCCCTTCGAAGCTCGCCGGCAGCTGCGGTGTGTAGGTCAGGTAGGGCGGAAAAAATTCCTGCAGGATCGCCAGACCTTCTGCGTCGCTTTCGCGCAGGCCAGCGCGCCCGAGGGCGCCGTAGATGCCGAAGTGCGATGTTCCCTCGGGGATCCGGCCGTCCGGAATCGGGCGACCCTCGTAAACGGTCGGAGGGACACTCCACAGGTCCAGATAGTTGTCGTAGATCGCCGCGAAGTACTCGTTGGGCTCGTTCTCGAGATCGTCCTGGTTGGCGCGCCACAAGCCGCGCTCGATCGCCGCGGTGGTGATTCGGCGCAGGTCGTTCTGCATCTCAGGAAGACCCGGCTTGATGCCCGTGTCGTGCACGAGATGCAGTACCTCCTCGAAGGACGCGTCGCGCGTGCCGTGGCCCATGTAGTCGGCGGAACCCTCCACCGGCGCTTCATTGGCGCGCAGGTCCTGCATGGCCAGATCAACGTCTCGCATCGGCCCGCGCAGCGCGGCCCGCATGTCCGGTTCCGTGTTGAACAGAACCAGTGTCGCGCGCTGATCGGCCATGGTGTTGGCCACAAGGCGTTTGTCGGCGCCGTACAGGGAACCCGGCACATCACGAAGGATGTGCTCGAGCACATTGCGGGCCTTGACGATCCGATCCCGGCTCCAACCGTCCTGCGCCAGGATGTGGATGGGCTTGCCGTTCGGCGCTACAACCTTCGTGTAGTTGACGAACACCCCGCGAATCGCGGCGTCGACTTCGGCGGGGAGCGCGACGATCCTGTCGGGGGCGTGCGACACGTCGATGAAGGGCAGGGCCTCTTCCGCCTGGAGTCCGCCGACGGCCTGAGCCGCAGCGCCGGGGATCAGCAACAGGCTCAGTACGAGGACGAGGCCGATGTGGCGGCGGGATCGATCGGTGTTTTGCATGGTCGTGGTCCTGATGAGAAGGCAAATGGCAGGTTTCACTTGTGTACGGTCTGGGCGAAGAAGAGTGTTTCTGTGACGTGGATGTCTCGTTCGGGCCTGTCGGCAGTGACGCTCTCGAGCGTCTCGCCGCTGTCAGGGTCTTCGAAAACGAGCGTCCAGCTACCCGGATGCGGGTTGAAAACGCATTCAGGAAAAAGGATGTGGTGGTGCCAGTGGTCGCCCCGCGCGGTCACTTCGTCGGCGCGCTGCATCATCTGGGAGACCGCCGCAGAGGCTGGCACCGCGCTCTCGTCAGGAGGGCCTCCGTCGGCATCGGCGAGCGGGTCGACGCCGTGAACGAGCGTCGCCAGCGCTCGGCCCACATCCATCATCGGCTCGGCAGAGTAGCAAACGAAGACCTGGTTGCGATCCGAGGCTTCAACGATGAGGGCGCACACGTCGCGATCATTGAGATCGCAGTCCGACGACAAGACGTGGTTGTGCCAACGCTCTCCTGCCGCGTGCAGCTCGTCGCCGATCTCCAGCAACCGTTGCGAACTGACTTCGATGGGCGCTATCGGGCGGGGATCGTTCACCTCAGGCCTCCTGTATGGGTTTGTGGCGGTCGGCCGACAGACTGAACCCGAATCGGCGTTGCAGCAAGACCACCATGATGACGACAACGAGTGCGAGGCTGGCGTTGAGCATCTGGGCCGCCGGTGTACCGAGGGTGGCCGCGATGAGGCCGATCTCGATATTACCTAGCGGGCCCAGGCCACGGGCGAGGTTCCAGACTCCAACGGCGGCCCCGCGCTCGCTGTCGGCCACGTTCTGCTGGACCAACGCCGGTTGCAGGGCATCGACCGAGGCGAAGGCCATGCCGACGAGCAGGAGGATGACGAGCGACCCGGTGTACGACGTCATGACGCTGAAGACGATCAACGCCGCCGCGAACGCGCCGGTCGTCCAGAGCAGGAGTGGACCTGGGCGCAGCCACTTGGACAGCACAGCCAGCAGCAGCAGACCGATCACGCTACCGAGGTTGCGCACCGAACCCATGGTCCCGAGCCCGATCTCGTCAACCTCCAGGACGTCGCGCGCAAACGACGGAAGCAGGGCTTCGGAAGAGAACAGAAGAATCTCTGCCGTGATCGTGATCGCCACGACGATGAGGAGCGCGCGGTTGCGCGCCAACAGTGCCAGGCCGCGCCGCGTCAGGGCGAGGCGCGGGCCGTCGGGGCGTGGGGACCACGCCGATGCCGGCGCTTTCTGCAGTACTGCAGCGCCGGCGAGAAAACCCAGGGCCATGAACAGGAAGGGCCCCGTGGCGCCCAGGCGCGCGAGGGCGAAGCCTGCCACCAGGGCGCCGAGTACCCCGGTGATCTTGTTGCCCATCTCTTCGAGCGTCATGCCATTGACCAGGTCGCGTCGACCGACCACATCGCACAGGTAGGCCTTCTTTACGGTGGTCTCGGCGACGTCGAAGGCACCCTCGAGGAGCGCGATTGCAAGCAATATCGGGAAAGTCAGCCAGCCGAGGAAGGCGATAGCAGCGGCGGACAGCGCCAGAGCTACTCCCATCAGGTTTGCGCCCTGCAGCATCCGACGGCGGTCGCGGTAGTCGGACGCGGCGCCGATCGGGGCCGCCAGAAACAGTCGCGGAATCGCGCGTGAACCCAGAACGAGTCCCACGCCGAGCGGCGAGCCGGTCAGCTCCAGAGCCAGCCACCCCACCGTGACGGTGGTAACCATGTTCGAGAACCCATTGCATGTTCCCGCCAACCACACCCACGCGAAGCCGGGGTGTCGGAACGCCGACAGGGCGCTCGGGATGCCGTAGCGTTCAGTTTCGGCCAACGTTCGAATCGATAGTGAGGGCTCGCAAAAGGGTGGGGCGCGGGGCTCATATAGTGTATACACTCGCCGAAAAGCCCACAAAGTAAGGGCTCATTCAGCAGGGAGACGCATCGTGGAATATCGGGTACTGGGGCGCACGGGCGTGAAGCTTTCGCCCTTGATTCTCGGCTCGGATACCTTCGGCGACGCCACGCCCGCCGATGAAGCTGAGCAGATCATCAATCGGGCCCTCGACGCCGGCATCAACATGATCGACTCCGGCGACGTCTATGCCGAGGGGATGAGCGAGACGATCATTGGCGCGACCATCAAGGCGCGCGGCAGCCGCGACCAGGTCATCCTCGGCACCAAGGTGGATCATGGCCGCCGACGCGTCGGTGTCTCTCTCGACGAAGCTGTGCCTGGAGTGGGGGCGAACGAATCAGGACATTCGCGGCTCAACGTCATTCGCGCCTGTGAGAACTCGCTCCGCCGTTTGCAGACCGACTACATCGATCTTTATCAGCTACACCGGCCGACATTCGATATCCCTCTCGATGAGACCCTCCGGGCCATGGATGATCTGGTCACCCAGGGGAAGGTTCGGTACATCGGCTGTTCGACCCAGCCTGCCTGGCTGGTGATGGAGGGCCTGATGGTGTCGCAGCTTAAGGGCTACGTTGGATATGTGTCGGAACAGCCGCCGTACAACTTGCTGGATCGGCGGATCGAGAACGAGCTCGTTCCGATGTGCCAACGGCACGGGCTGGGCATCATCGCGTGGGGGGCACTGGGCATGGGAGTGCTCGCTGGTGTCTACAACAGCTCCACGGATTATCCGTCGACCTCGAAGGCTGCCAAGCGCGGCGGCTTCTACGCGGATCGGGTAAACAATCGCGGCATCGCGGTCGCCCAGGAGTTCGGGAAGATCGCGACGCGCCTCGGTCTGAGCGGTGCGCAGCTGGCCAACCTGTGGTGCAAAGATCAGCCCGGCATCACCGCGCCGCTCATCGGCGCACGCACGCTCGCACACCTGGAGGACGTTCTTCCGGTGCTCGAAATGACGCTGGACGACGAGACTCGCGCGGCGTGCGACGAGCTCGTACCGCCCGGCACCGCGGTAGCGAACTTCCACAACACCGCATACTGGATGAAGACCAAGATTGCCGATACGCCGGCGCCCTAGCTGACCTTGATCCATCGACGCAGGAGCGCGCTATGAGTCGCGATTGGACTGAATTTGCAGAGATCGCCGTGCGCAAGATGGCGCGGGCGAAGCCTGGTGAGAGCTTGCTCGTCTTGACGGATACGTGGGCCGACCCGGCGGTGCCGCAAGCGTGTCTGGAGGCCGGGATCGCCGCCGGCGTCGACACCACGATGCTCGTGATTCCGGGCATGGACCCGACCGATACGAGTGAGCTGGATGACGTCACCATCGCAGCGATCGCGGCGGCGGACGTCGTTCTGGGCGTGTGCGAGACGATGTTTACCGCCAAGGAGTCGACGGATCGCGCGCTGGACGCCGGCACGCGGATCTCGGGCACGAACGTCAAGGGGATGGAGGACTTCGCCATTGCCGGCATCCTCGAGGTCGACTACGAGTTGATGATCGAGATTGGCACCAAGATCGGCGCGATATGGCAGAAGACCGAGCTCTGCCGGGTGACTTCGCCGCATGGCACCGACATCACCTACGACATGCGCGACCGACCGCTCGATCTCGGTCACGGCATGGCCAACAACCCCGGAGACTGCGACTATTTCCCGGGTGTCTCCATCGCCAACGCCCCGATCGAGAGCACGATCCAGGGCAAGATCGTCGTTGACGGCAACATTCCGCCGGGCCGTCTCGTCGAAGATCACGTCACGCTCCACATGGAGAACGGCGTGATCGCGGAGATCACCGGTGGCGCCGACGCCGACGCCCTGCGCGCGTACTTCGCCGAGAGTGGCGACCCCATCGCGACCCATCTGTGCCACTTCACGCTCGGACTCAACCCGCGGGCGCGGACCTCCGGTAGCGTGCACCAGGATGAACACGTCCTGGGCGCCATTACCTATGGCTTCGGTTCGCAATCGGCCGGGTTCGGTGGCTGCGTCCCGCCATGCAATGTTCATTGCGATGTCGTGCTCACGACCGGCAGAATCGAGTGCGACGGTGTTGTGATGCTCGACAACAACGTGCTTAACGCAGATCTCGGGCTCGGAGGTCTCACCTGAAGTGAGACTGCGCGCCGAGCTCCTCAGTTCGTTCCGGCACCCGGGGTTCGGTCTGCTGTGGGGTTCGGTCTGCCTGAATGGGTTCGCGTCGCATGTCAGCACGGTGTCGATCACGTGGCTCGGACTGGTGTTCACCGACTCACCGTTGGGCGTGGGCCTCGCACTCGCCGTCCGCGTGCTTCCGCGGCTCGTCCTAGCGGTACCGATCGGCAGCCTTTCCGACCGCAGTGATCGTCGGGCGCTGCTGCAGCTCACCAATGTTCTGGGGTCGTTGTCCGCGGCGGTTGTTGTCTTTGCCAGTTGGTTCGGCTGGCTCGGCTTCACCGAATTGATCCTGATTGCGGCGGGAATCGGGACCTTAGAGGTCGCCGAGACCACTCTGGTCAAGGCGTATGTCTACGATGTTGTCGGCGGTGATGATGCCGTCAACGGTATGATGCTCGAGCAGATGGCCAACAAGATATTCGGCGTGGTCGCCGGGATTTCCAGCGGCATCTTGCTCGCGGCATACAGCGGGACGGGCGCGTTTGTGGCCATTGCGCTGGCCTACGGCGCCAGCGCCCTCCTGTTGTGGTTCATTCCGCGCGTCGCGCCGGACGCTGGCCGCCGCACGTCGGATCCCGTCTCGGCGAGCGACACGGAGCCCCCGCTGCGTGTGTGGAGTTCGATCAAGAGTTTGATGCAGACTCGCGCGGTGCTCGTCTTCGCGATCATCGCGACGGCTGCGGAGGTCTTTGCCTATTCGCACGAGGTACTGGCGCCGTCCTTTGCGCGCGACATCTTGCAAGTTGGCGAAGTGGGACTCGGCAACCTGGTGGCGGCACGGAACGCCGGCGGGGTGGTCGGGTTGCTGTTGCTTGGCAGCATTTCTAGCCGGGTACGGCCGGAGCGCTTGCTGCCAATTGTTTGCGTCAGCTTCGGTCTGGGGCTGGTCCTCTTCTCTACCTCCGAATCCTACGTCGTGTCGATTGGCCTGATCGCGTTCGTCGGCGTGGCCTGGGCCTCGTTGGATGCTCTGCTACCCACCGTCATGCAGCAGAACGTGGCTGATTCCGATCGCGGAGCCGCGGTCGGCGTCTGGAACCTCAGCCGCGGGTTCGGCCCTCTCGGTGAACTCGAGATCGGCGCGCTGGCGATGGTCCTGGGCGTGGCCGTCACACAGGCCATCAACGGCGCGACATTCGCGATCGTCGTCCTGGTGGTGTTGTGGTGGCAGCGCCGGCAGTCGACAGCTAGCGCTTAGCGCCTAGCCTGGTCACGAAACCACTGGACCGTCAGCCCGATCGCCTGCCGCAGTGGGGTGATCTCGGCCCCGAAGGCAGTCGCGAAGCGGGCGTGGTCGACGATGAACGGGCGGTCCATCAAGTGCGCTTCGTACCCATGCGCTTCGCGGAGTTGGTCGTCGCCCAGTGTCAGGTGGGGCTCGCTACCAGCCTCCTCATAGGCGATTTCATAGAAACGTCGGGAGCTTAGCGGCGGGGAGTTGGGCAAGTTCCAGACTCGTCCCAACGCCTCTTCATGGGACCCCAGCGTGATCAAACCGGCCGCCACGTCGTCGATGAACGAGTAGGTGTGAAGCTGATCCGGCGTTCCCATGATCTCTACCGGCTCACCCCGCAACGCCGGCCCGAAGAGGCGATCGCCCACCGTCGAGTTGAGCACCTGAGGGCCAAAGAAATGGGAAGCACATCCGATGGCCGCCGTGAGTTCCCCGCTCTCATGCGCGTCGAGGAGCCGCCGTGCCACACCGGCGCGGGCGAGCCCTTTCTCGTCGCGGGCATTCCACGGATGATCCTCGGTCACCGGGCCATCGACCGGCCCGTACATGTAGTGGTTGTCGCCGTAGACGATGCGCGCCCCGGCAGCCGCCGCTCCAGCGATGGCGCCCTCGGTAATTGCCGGCAGATGGTCAGCCTCGTTCGTGCATCGCAGCACCTGCGGGGCAGAGGGGTCGGCCCAGTCCATGTAGGGCGCGCTGGCGCATTGGAACACCACGCTGGCGCCGGCGCAGACTTCGCGCGCCGCGGCGGTGTCCTTGATGTCGGCGCCAACGAGTTCGACACCTTCGGGCACGTCGCCACGGCCGCTGCGGTTGACTCCGCGCACGCGCTGGCCGTCTGCGGCCAGGCGGCGCGCCACTGCTGCGCCCATAGGTCCGGTAACACCGATGATCACGTTGAGAGGTTGGGGCATGGGATCTCCTATGAAGTCAGCGAATGTTGGCGAGGACCGATTCAAGCGGATTGATCTCGATGTCTTCGGCTGCGCCGTGATCGACGATCAGTCGTCGTCTCGTTGCCAGCCCGCGGTGACCGTAGTGCTCATGCCGCCACGGGCGGTGAAGCTGCCGCGGACCTCGCACCAGACCGGTTCTGTTGCGGTCACGATGTCCCGTAGCACCCGGTTGACGATGTTCTCTTGGAAGATGCCGAGATTGCGATAGCCGTTCAGGTACAGCTTCAACGCTTTGAGTTCGAGGCATGATTCCGCCGGCTCGTACTCGATAGCCAGCGTGCCGAAATCCGGAAGGCTCGTCTTTGGGCAGATCGACGTGAACTCTGGGTGGTCGATCTCGATCACGTACGCCGGGAACTGGTTGGGGAAAACATCCAGGGCCGGAAGCTCCGCGTCGAGACCCGCCGCAGCGTGACCATCGGTGTAGCCCCCCGCCTCGGTGGGTGAGGCAACAGGCTCGGCGGGCGTCGCGGCGTCGGCATCAGTCATCAGTTAACTCCTGCGCCCGGCCGGGCCAAAGTATTCGCAGCGCGCGGTGCAGGTCTCGTAGACCGTCACGCTGAAGAGTTGGGGCAGGGTGGGGACGAGATGCTCCCAGACCCAGATCGCCAGATTCTCGCTCGTCGGATTTTCGAGCCCTTCGACATCGTTGAGATGTCGGTGATCGAGGGCCTCGCGCAACGGCTGCCAGGCCGCTTCGATGTCGTGATAGTCGATGAGCCAGCCGCTTTCGGGGGCCACGGGGCCGCCGACGCGCACTTCCACCTTCCAGGAATGGCCGTGCAGCCGCCTGCAGACACTGGTCTCTGGGGCGCGATGCAGCTGGTGCGACGCTTCGATTCCGAAGGTCGTGGCCAGCTCGACGTAGTGCTCGGCAGTCATTACACGCCCCTCTCGATGTCTGGCCACAGGATCTTGTGCAACTGCAGCTGGAGCGTAACCCCGAGGTTGTCCTCGAGGAGCCACGCGGCGAGGTCGGCTGGTGGCAACTGGTCCCAGACGGGCGAGAAGAGCACGGGGACCCTGGAGGTCAGGTCGTACTCGGCCACGCGGTCGCGGGCCCACTCGTAGTCAACTCGGTTGGCGAGAACGAACTTCACTTCGTCGCCATCGCGCAGCCGCGCGATGTTGCCGAAGTCGTTGCTCTCCACCTCGCCAGAACCCGGACATTTCAGGTCCATGATGCGGCCAACCTGATCGGGCAGAACCGAGATGTCGTAGGCGCCGGAGGTCTCCACCAGCACGGTCAGGCCCTCTTCGACGAGCCGCCGCGCGAGTTCGGGCACCGCGGGTTGAACCAACGGCTCGCCACCGGTGATCTCGACCAGCGGCACGCCATGGCGCGTCGCCTCGTCGACCAGGTCGTCGATGGTCCAGGGCGAGCCCTCATGGAAGGCGTATTCGGTGTCGCACCACGTGCAGCGCAAGGGACAACCCATGGTGCGTAAGAAGACGCATGGCTTGCCGGCGTGGGTCGACTCGCCCTGGATCGAGACGAAGATCTCGTTGATCGCTACGGTGGCGACGGCCGCGACGCTTTCTACGCCCTGCGGTTCAGCCTGCATAGGGAGTGGGATCCTCAATATCGGCGTCCTGGAAGCCCTTGCGGCGCAAGATGCAGGCGTCGCAAAGACCGCAGGCCAGGCTGTCCTGGACCGGGTCGTAGCAGCTGTGGGTCAACTGGAACGGGACGCCGAGTTCGGCCCCGCGCCGGATGATGTCAGCCTTCGTCGAATTCAGTAGCGGTGCGTGCACGCGAAAAGGTTGGCCACCGTCCTCGCCGGCTTTGGTGCCGAGGTTCGCTACTTTCTCGAAGGCCTGCAGGAATTCCGGACGGCAATCGGGGTAGCCCGAATAGTCGAGCACGTTGGCGCCGATGAATAGATGGCGGGCATCGAGCGGCTCGGCGCAGGCGAGCGCCATCGACAGAAGCACGGTGTTGCGGCCCGGCACGTACGTGCTCGGAATCTCGGCACCGATCTCGCTGCCGGCGTGGTGCGGGATCTCGTCATCGACGTTAGTCAGCGCCGAGCCGCCGAAGCTGGCCAGATCCACGTTGACGGTGCGGTGGGGTGTCGCGAAGAACAGTGCGATCGAGCGCGCTCTATCGATCTCGATCTCGTGGCGTTGGCCGTAGGCCACGGTGAGCGCGTGGCAGTCGAAGCCCTCGGCGAGAGCAACGGCCAGGGTCGTGGCCGAGTCGAGCCCACCCGAGAGCAGCACTACCGCGCTACGTCGCTTCTCGAGACGCACGTTGGCCGCGTCGGTCGCGGCGGCCGTAGCATCGTGCACGCCACTGTTGACGGCCGCGGCTTTGCGTTCTGCGGGCGGAGAGGCATCGGGAGACATGGCGGGCTCGCGCGGGAGAAGGGAATCGGCAAATGATACACGCGA
>Ga0114999_10005509_pt1 | contig 14908 bp, 19 predicted proteins | sample ArcticOcean_MG_C_3_FD_89820 | JGI IMG/M metagenome (GOLD analysis project Ga0114999, IMG submission 89820) | Marine microbial communities from western Arctic Ocean - ArcticOcean_MG_CB8_126 | ecosystem: Environmental > Aquatic > Marine > Oceanic | place: Arctic Ocean: Canada Basin | collected...
GACACAAAATGCTCAATCAAACGATCTTGTTTGTAGACACTTAAGCGACTCTTTCTCATACTGCCCATCGTAACACCTTTTATATGTTATCTAGGACAGCTACGAATAGAATTTGGAAGGATAGGAATATATCAAACGCTTCAGTCTCGGCGCTGCCCAGCCAAGTGAAAATGAATAACGCACCGGCAAGGCCGCAATAAAACGAACTGACAGCGAAGGCTAGGAGTTTGGTTCTTAAGGGCTCTATACCAATAATCTCTGCGGCAATATCCAAGTCACGGATGGCCATCCAAGATCGTCCAATTCGTCCTTGAACGATGTTCTTGGCGATCGATGCAAAGACCGTCAGGAATCCTAAGACGACGAGATATCTGACCTGTGGCGTGGCTTCGGCTCCGGTGATCATAATTTCGAAAACGTCGCGCGGCGGGGCTGAAATTGTTCCTGACGGACTGTCGTTGAAGAACCAGCCAACTTTGTTGAACAGCCAGAGAATAAAGAACTGCGCAGCCAATGTTGCGACTGCCAGATAGAACCCGTTGATCCGAAGGCTTAGCAGACCGAACAGGATGCCGACGCAGGCAGATATCCCCCCGCCAGAATAAAGACAATGAGAATATTGATTTCTGGAAACGATGTCGTGATCTTGAACGCTGCATAGGCGCCGACCGCCATGAAGGCCCCCGTGCCAAGGCTGACTTGGCCCGCGTATCCGGTCAGGATGTTCAAGCCAATGGCCGCCAGGGAAAAAACTAAGAACTGAATGAGTATCGCTTGAAGCCAATATTCACTGGCGACAAACGGAATAACGCCGTAAGCCGTGATCAGAACAATTGCCAATATCCATCGGTTAAACATTGCTCAGACCCTCTCTATAATATTGTCGCCGAACATGCCTTGCGGGCGGAACATCAGGACTACCAATGCCAGCATGTAGGCGAACCAACCTTCGATGGCACCACCAAAGGCCGGGCCCCAACAAATTTCAGCCACCTTCTCACCAACGCCGATGATCAGCCCGCCGATGACGGCGCCTGGAATTGATGTAAACCCCCCTATAATAAGCACCGGCAAAGCCTTCAGCGCGATGAGAGTGAGCGAAAACTGAACACCGGATTTAGCACCCCACACCATGCCAGCGATTAAGGCAATGATCCCAGCCACAGACCAAACGATGACCCACATGGTTCCCAAGGGTATGCCGATCGACAGTACTGCCTGATGGTCGTCCGCCACGGCGCGAAGGGCGCGGCCGGTTGTAGTATATTGAAACAGCAACGCCAATCCTCCAACCAACACGGCCGCAACAACAGCGGCGGAAAGATCGAGGATGTTCAACAATATTCCCCAAATTTAGAAGGAACTGTCCGGCAGGCCGATATCTAGTATCTTAACGTCTGAGCCCTAGATAATTTGGCTGCTGCCTTCCAGAATAAAACTCAACCCGATGGTTGCCATGAACAAGATCATGCCGTCTTGGTTGACCAATCTGCGAAGCATCGAACATTCGATCAGCATGGCCAACGCGATCATCACCGAAATTGTCAGAATGAACGCAATCGGAAACGGCACCCCTGTTTCCATAAGTTCGACCAAGGTCAGCGGTGCGAACAACACCATGGTTCCTTGGGCAAAATTAAACACGCCGGAAGCCTTGAAAATAAGTACGTAGCCTAAGGCGGCCAACGAATACAAAATTCCGGTTAGCATGCCGTTGATGACGACTTCCAAGAAGAAGGCAGGGCTGTCAGCGATCTCCGCAAAGGGGGTATTGAATACGGCTTCAATTTCCTGCCCCTATGCGCGCTTTACGCCAAGATAGGCATCGATGACATCTTCGTTAGCACGGACATCATCCGGCGTGCCGTCGGCAATTTTACGGCCGTGGTCCAGCACCACGACGCGATCTGAAATGTCCATCACCACGGTCATGTCGTGTTAGATTAGCACAACCGTAATACCCAGCTTTTCGTTGGCGCCTAGGATGATTCGGCACATGTCTTCTTTTTCTTCGCGGTTCATGCCCGCCATAGGTTCATCGAGCGAAAGAAGGTCGGGTTCGGTAACCAAGGCACGGGTAAGCTCGACGCGTTTTTGTAAGCCATAGGGAAGTTCGCGGACCTGGGTATCGCGAACCGCCTCAAGCCCTAAGAAGCGGATCATCTCTTCTGCCACTCGCGGTGTTCGGCTTCTTCTTTTCGGGCGGGTCCTAAGTGCAGGGCTTGCGAGAAGATGTTCTTGTGCATTTTTAGGTTTAGGCCGGTCATGATGTTATCCAAGGTCGCCATCCCCGGAAATAAAGCGATGTTCTAGAATGTTCGCGCAATGCCCAGCTTGGCTGCCATATGAGGTTTCAAGCGAGGACGGGCTTCGCCTTTAAATGTAATGCTTCCGCTTTGTGGCCGATAAAAACCATTGATGCAGTTGAGCAGCGACCTCTTGCCAGAGCCATTGGGGCCAATGATGTCGCGGATTTTGCTTTTGCGGACAGTCAAGCTGACGTCTTGAAGCGCCCGGACGCCGCCAAACGAAAGGCTGATGGCATCCAGGGACAAGAGGTCACTATCGGTTTCCATTGAGCCCGCCATGTTTCTTCAAGAGTCTTAATTTCATTTATGAAATCGGCCACAGATGAAGCGAGGCATCAACTCAATAGGATGTGAGATTTGCGATGTGACGGCACCAATCACGAAAACTTTATTCAATTACGGGTCAGGACACTTGCAAACCAAAGGCGAATTGATCTAAATGCGGGCCAAAGGATTACCAGACGAAACGGAGAGAATGGATATGACGGATAATAAAGCAGAATTGGCGGAATGCTTGGAATCAACCGACTATTTGGATTGGAAACATCCTGCCATTAAAAACAAAGCAGACGAACTCACTGCGTCCTGCACCAGCGACAAAGATAAGCTGGAAAAAATCTATTATTATTCCCGCGAATTTCCTTACGATATCTACGAATCATTTCGCTACCTGGCCGAAGGCAAATACCGCGCCAGCGATGCCATGGAAAAGGGCTTTGCGTTTTGCATGGGCAAGGCCAGTATCTTCGTGACCCTTTGCCGCGCAGTAGGAATCCCATCACGCATCGGCTTTCAGCAAATTCACTGCCCTAACAAAGATTTCATGAACGATGAGGTCAAGGCGGTTTGGACGGATCGTCCGTTGCCGTGGCATTCCTTGGGCGAAGCATACCTGGACGGCAAGTGGCTGAAACTGGATGCGACCATTCCATCTGACATGGCGGACGCCAAGGGCAAGCCCTATACCCATTTTTTCGACGGCGAGAATGATATCCCCACCGTTGAAGGCCCCAGCACCAAAGACCTGGGCAGTTTCCCGGATTATCCGGAAGACGTTGCTAAATGGTATGTCGAGATGGCGGAAGACTGCATCGACACGGTAGAAAAAGCCCGTTCGTCCAAGGTGAAGGACGACGACGAGTTTTGGACGGGGCCGGAGAAAATTTTAGCGGCCAGTGAGTAGCCCGTGCGTAAAATGAAGGTCGGCGTGGTCGGCATCGGATGGTGGTCTGATGTGCTGGCCGCGACTATGCAGAAAAGCGACCGACTAGAAGTCGCCGCCTGCTATACGCGCAGCGCTGAAAAGCGCGCCACCTTCGCCGATAAATTCGATTGCCATCCGGCAGAAACGTATGAAGATCTGTTGGCGATAGAGGATCTCGATGGTGTAATCCTGACGACGCCGAATTCGGCCCATCGCCCGGGAACGGAAGTCGCTGCCCGGGCCGGTAAGCACGTGTTCGTTGAAAAGCCAATCTCTAACACCATGGAAGACGGCCGGGCGATGATTACGGCGTGTGAGGCAGCGGGAGTGGTCTTAAGCATCGGCCACAGCTATCGCCGGCATGCCGCCCTGCGCAAACTTCGTGAACTGATTGATAGCGGCGAGATGGGGCGGATCAGCTTGGCCGAAGGCGTGTTTTCTAATTTTAATGGTTTAAAACTTAAGCCCGGGGCGTGGCGGACGGACGCGGTTGAAATTCCCGGTGGCTGCCTTATGCAGATTGGTATTCACCATATTGATAATCTTTTATATTTGCTTGGTCCCGCTACTGACGTCACGGCGTACTTCAACCGTTTGGAAGTCGAACCCGAAATCGAAGATGTTACGGCCTTGCTGATGCGATTTGAAAGTGGGGCTGTGGGCTATGTGGCGGCGGACTATATTTCTCCTCGTCGGTTTCAGATGACGTTGCACGGCACCAAGGCGAACGCGTTTTTCGACATTGATAACGACGGCCTGCGACTTCAGCGGATCGGTGAGGATAAGCCGTCTCCTATCGACATAGGTCCCAGCGATCATCTGATGGCGGAGCTGGAAGAATTCGCTGAATGTGTAATCAATGGGAAGGTACCGGAAGTTGGCGGCAAGGAGGCGTTACAGCCGTTGGCTGTGGTGTTGGCGGCACAACGTTCATCCAAGAAAGGGCGTTCAGTTTCGTTGAAAGAGTTTATGTGAGGCGGGTGAGTTCGCGCGCGCTCGCAGCGACCATCGGGCCAATGTTTTCAGCCAGAACATAGATGTAGTCGCTCAATTGTTTGTAACTTAGTTTCTAAGCTTCTTCGAATACGGGCTCGACTGAAAAAGTCGTATCCAAGTTGTCATTATCCGAAAACGTAAGAACGACTTGCCACGGGCACTTCAATTTTTTTTCAATAGACAATTTACTGAGACTATCGGCCAGCAGTCGAACGTGGAGCACTGATTCTGCGTAGAACCAGACCCGTGGAATTTTCCATATTTTTCCATCAAGCCCAACAGGCCCTTCATAAGACCAATTGGGGTGAATATCCCAAGCTTATTAATCTCATAAACAAGCGGTGCAATTTTTTCTTCCAATGAGAAATGCTCGGGGTCACTGGACAGTGTTGTCGAAATAAACCGGCAATCACGCGTACACATGCATGTGCAAGTATTAGATCCACATCTATCACATTCACGATGGCAAACCGTTTGTCGGCTCTTGGGTTATAGGCCAAGCCGGGAATTCCACGAGAATCGGCTTCCGGCTTGGTAAAACTGTGCTTGGTGCCGGAATAGACGGTTAATTCCTAATCCGCCTTGGCGCGGTCGAGACCGGCCTTGAAGGCGGTAATGCGAGCAGCGTTGATGAAAGTATCGTCGCGACCGTGAGCGGCAAATATCCGGGGTTTGACCGAGGTGACGGATTTCGCTGCGGGTGGTAAGGAGCCATGGAAACTGGCGACCGCCTTAATGTCGTGGCCTGCATAGGCCATCTGAATGACCGTCGATCCACCGAAGCAATATCCAATGGCGGCGGTTTTACCCTTGGCAACAAGGGGGTTGGCCTTGAGGACGGAAAGCCCGGCTTGGGCGCGGCGGGTCCAGTTTTTGATGTTACTGTTGATCTGCTTCGCCCATTTACCTGCCTCTTTGGGATGGTTCGTGACCTTACCGACGCCGTACATATCAAGCGCAAAAGCGACGTAGCCTGCGGCAGCCAATTGTTTTGCGCGGCTCTTGGCATAGTGGTCGAGCCCCCACCATTCATGAACAAATAGAATGCCAGGGCGCTTTCCGGTCTTAGACGCGTCCCAGGCCATCGTTCCTTGCAAGGTTACGTCACCATCCTTGTAAGTAATGGATTTGGTCTTGATTTCTGCCCGTACGTCACCTGTGATCCAGCTTCCTGAAAGGGCAAGAACGATAACAAACGCAAGCCAATTGAATGATTTAGGCATGGTAGAAACTCCCCCGTGATGTGCGCCAGTGAAGATGTCGAATTATAACACTATGCCACAAATGCACGGAAGAGTTTAGACGTTCTTGCTGCCTCAGTCAGCTACGTTGATTCCTGACAGAACTTTAACCGCAATGTCCTCGGCTAAGTTCTCGGCAATGACCGCGCGGTAGTTTTTGTAGTGCTCGGTTGAACGGTGATGGTCCAGGGCTGCCGCGTTTTCGTAGATTTCGAACAGGTGAAACGAGGCGTCGCCTTCTTTAATGCGGAACAGGTCGTAGCGTTCGCAGCCGGGTTCGTTCCGGCTGGGGGCGACCATGGCCTGAAGGATACCTTCGACGGTGGCCTCTGCCCCCGCTTTGGGGGTGAAGCTGGCGAAGACGATAATTTTGTCGCTCATGGATGTTCTCCTTAAATATCGATTTCCATTTCGAGGATGTAGAGACCGCCCGCAAAACGGTCAACGGCATAGACGATTTGGTTCTCGTCCACATACACATCATTGATTTGCACAGAATCAACCCGTGAACCTTCGGGCGTTCCCGGAACGAAATAGGCAATTTCTTGAGGCTGGAATGGGTTTTTGGTATCGAATACCCGGACACCCGCGTTAAAGAATGTCGCAAAGATAATTTCGTCGGAACGATACGCTGGGCCTGGTCGATTCTCGTGCATGTTGTGCGAGCCGTAGCGGCCACCGCGCCGGAAGAATTCTTCTTTGTCCGGCATAGGGAATGTTGAAATCGGCACAAGGTTTGTCTCTTCGCGCATATCCAGCATCCACGTCAGCTTGGGCCAATCGGCGCCACCGTCTTTAATGCATTCGTCAGATACGATCATCAGATCACGACTGAACAAAGGAAGGGCTGTGTGGGTGAAGCCAGGGAACGGCGGATGCGGGCTCCAATTCGTCACCATCTTTGGATGGGCTTTATCAGAAATATCCAAAATGACCGTGCCACCGTCTAAGTACCCTAGATACGCGCGGTCTGGGTGACTTGGATAGACGTTCGTATTGTGAGTTCTGTAGCCACTATCAAACAACGGATTGCGCGGCGGCGGTGGGGCGCTGTCACCTTCGCAGGTGCCAGGATACCACCAACGGCCGACTTCTTCCGGCTTCGATGGGTTGCGAATGTCGATGCAGCGGTAGAACTGGCAATCCAGATCATTGGTCGGCTTGAAATCAGGCGCGCCAGCGGAAGCATGAATGTATTCACCATCCACAAACCAGAGCTGATGCACGCCCATGGAGCCAGGGCCAGAGCAATCGAAAAACGAAATGCTTTTAGGATTTTCCGGATCGCTGACATCAAATAATTCTATGCCAGCGGGTTCCACGCCAAGCTTGTGGTCGAATAAGCCCTGCGGACCAAAACTCTGATACGCAACCGCCATGATATCGCCGGTCACTTCCAGCGAATTGGAACGGACTTGTTTATGAGGCAGCTCGGTTTGGCAGATAACCTTGGGCTTGCGCGGGTCGGTAACATCGACGCCGGTGAAATTCTTAGGGGGGCCTTCGTGGGCCAGCCACATGATGCGGCGTCCGTTTTTGACTTCTTGTAGAGCCATTCCTTCGCCGATGCCGCCGTATTCTAACAAGCGGTCGTGGCCGATCAGCTTCATATTAAAAGCGTCGTCTTTTTCCTTGGACATGGTTTCCCCTGTTCTCAATTGATTTCTGGCCGCAGGCAAATCGCGACAGAAGATGATGGTGAATTTAATTCTGTGATAATACCCTTAGCTTTTGGTTCTCGAAAGTTCAATTCAAAAGTGATCAGTTTCTAGCTAAGTCTTTAATAATTGCTGCTGCTTCATCGGCACCGGACGGTGCCGGCAGGGATGTCGGCAAGGAACGTTCTAATAGTCTTTGAACAGCATCACCAATGTCACCGGCTTCCATTGCTGCTGCGCTGATGGATGCGAAGCTGGTCACCTCGTTCAGCCAAAATTTCACAATTTCTGTCTCCAGCCAGTCAGGTCGTTCTTGAAGTAAAACCCGTGTTCCTTGGCATGCAGCCTCAACGATCGTGCCGTAGCCTGGTTTGGTGACGACCAAGTCTGGATCAGAAATAGCTTCGTAAAATTGTACCCCAAGGTCTGATAGGGAATGAATATCTGGCCGGTTTGCTTGGTCAGATTGTTTTGTCAGCCAGACGGTGTTTTTGATTTTGGGTAGGGACTTGGGGCGGCCCACACCTTGGATGCCGCCAAACCCAACCACAATGATACGCGTTTCATCGGACAGGTTAGCGCGTTTCCGTATAACGCCAAGGCTGTTTGGCGCCATACGAGCTGATGGTCCAATTGAGCGGCGATTGGTAATTCTGGACATAGGAAGATGGCGCGTGAGCTATAAATATATATGTGCGCCGTTGTAGGCGTCTAGGATTTGCTCAACGATGCCCGGGGCCTCGGCTCGATCTCCGCAATAAACCTCATATATATCAGCCCAGTTGAGTGAACTGACGCCAATGGCCGGCAGTCCTAGCCTGTTGGCTGCAGCGAGGCTCGAATAGGTAATGTCCGTGACCAAGATGTCGGGCGATAATTCACCGAGGAATTTAGCTTCACCCTCAACAACATTACGCCAGTTTTCGTGGAGGTCTCTAAAAGCCGCTGCCGTTTCCTCAATCAACATTTCAGACGGCCCCGACATATAACCTTTCGCTTCCAGCGCAGCGGAGGCGACGGTGAAGGGGCCGTTTATGAAACGACGAAGGGTTTCAGGGGGGATGCGCGACCTAACCGTCAGTTTCAGGGTCGGCGCGTGGACGCGAAGCCGGCCCGCCACCGGCGCTATCTGCGCTAAGTGGCCGTAACCGTGGTCAGAGATATCAAGTACGACATGCATGCAAGCCCGCTTCTAGCAGGCTTGTTTCGATGGGTCCATAAAGGCATAGGCTTCTTTAACCGCAGGACGTTTTTGGATGCGGGCAAACCAATCTGCTAGTGCACTTGGGTCCGGGATGTCATCTGTGGTCACCATCCAGGGGTCCATGGAACCTGAGTGATAAAAGTTTTTGCCCGGCGCGTTTTGTACGCCACGTTTTTGCCAGTCGCGAATTGAACCTTCATTCAGCACCGTATAGCCAGCGACATGACTGAGCGCGTCAGTCTCTGAAATATTTCGACCCTGCGTGCCGATAACGACAGCCAACTCTGTTTCGAAGTCTAGTTGGTCTGACGCATCAGGCTTTTCGATTGCTTGTTCGTGCGCGGCAAAACTGCTTGCGACCCGAACAAACATGCCCGGATGATTGAGAGGTTTTTTGCCCTCTAACGTCGCAATGTAGTTTTTATAGTTCCTGCCGATGCATAGGATTTTATCAGGAGACGTGACTGGCGTTAGAAACTCAATTTCATCAAGATCGCATTCAGGCGCGTCGCCGCCCGAAAGATGTTTCATCTCGTCCAACGCGCCTGCCGCTAGTACAGCTTTGAGGTCTGGCTAACGATTAGAAGCAATCACCCCAATATCGATAACCTTTTTTTCATCAACCACGATACCGTAGCTGTCTTTACCTTGGACTTTAAAACTAGCAAGTTTCATCGTAACGCCACCACCAAATTGAACTATTTATATTTATCTTCATGCAAGGATTGGAAGCATTGGAAGCGCGAGCGCCAGACGAAGTCTTTGTAGGCATGTTCGATAGCCGTCTGAACAAGCTGCGGCTGGCTCCAATTGAAATATTTCCAGTCATCGAATTTAGTTTTTGCATCTTCAATGCTGACACCCGCTGTTACCAGTTCCCCGATCCGTTCTTGCAAGGTCACCAAAAAATCTCGATATGTGGCGATGGCTTCGCCCCCTACACCAACAATGGGGATGCCGTGGCCCGGCACAACCGTGTCGCACGGAAAATCCATAAAATTATCCAATATCGGCAGAATGCCGCCAAAATCGCATGTCTTGCAGCGGCCGTGCATGCCAGAAAAAACCAAGTCACCGGCATAGAGCAACTTCCGTTCCGGCAGATAAATAATCAAATCCCCGGGGCTGTGGCCACGTCCCATGAAGATGAGTTCCATTTTCTCACCACCAGGTGTAAACGTCGCATGGTGCTCAATCCCAATATGCGGAATTAAGTCCTGGGGCGTGTCAATATCTTCCCCAAGTTTTGGGTTTCGACTTTTGAGGTTATCGACCCAAACTTTAGCGTTCATTTTTCGATGAATACTTGCGCGGCAGACTTCAGAGGCGAGAATCGTCGCACCCTGGCGCCTGAATAAATGATTCATGGAATAATGATCCAAATCGTCATGGGTGTTGACTACGTACCGTATGGCGGAAGGACTTGTGACTTCGTTGATGGACTCCATCAACGGGGCGTAATTTCGGATATAACCATCGATAAGGACTGAGCCCTCAGATGTTACGAGAATTCCCTGATTGCCTTCTCCGCGCGGACCGACTTGGCAATAAGCATCGTCGCCGAGATCGACAAGGCCGCCAATTTCTGGATCTATCGCCACGTTATTTTTCTTAAAAGCGTCTAAATAATCTCACAGAATTCATCAAATTTCGGGCGCGGCAGTTTCTGGAACAAGCCGCCTTCGTCCCCATAACCGACATTGCATAAAAAATTAGATTTCAGGGTTGTGCCCTTAAAAAATTCTTCGTCTACAATGTTGTTATAAAAACCGGAAATAGGTCCTACGTCCAGACCGATCGCACGTGTCGCGATCATAAAGTAGGCGCCCTGCAACGATCCATTCCTAAAGGCGTCAGCGCCCGCAAGCTCTGGGTTATCTTCGAACAATTGTTTCATTTTTGGTGCGTGGGGGAAAAATCGCGGTAAGTTTTCGTAAAATTCCGAATCATAAGCAATGATGGCGCAGGCTGGTGCCGTTAGAACTTTCTCTAAGTTATTGCCGATCAAAGCAGGCTCTAAGCGTTTCTTTGCCTCGTCAGACCGGGCAAAGATCAGCCGCGTCGGGTGCCCGTTATTGGATGTTGGGCCGGCAGTCATTAAACTATAAATTTCTTGAAGCTGTTCGTCTGTGACGTCACGATCTTGCCACGAATTATGTGATCGAGCTTTTAAAAAAAGCAGGTTTAAGGCGTCCTCATCCAGCCGGTTGACCTGTTGCCGCATTTCACGGACTTCGCGTTGTGCGTGCTCTCTTGGATCAGACATGGAGGCTCCTGCAATAATATCCCGTTGGATGCGAATAAAGTCGTGCTCTCCCACAATGTCAACTGAATAGGCCGACTATTGCTGTTGGCGCTTTGCCACAATCTCGACATACTAGGACTTATATAAAATTTTGAATGATGGAGCCTCGACTTGCCCAGGAGATTGGTAATCGACGACGACCCGCAAACCGAGCCGTTGTTTCGCAAGTATTTATCAAAGCTTCGCAAGCAACGCTAAGAAGAATTTGTTTTCGCTAATTCCGATGAAAAGGCGTTAGAAATTTTGGAAGCGGGCACGGAATTTGATATCGCATTGGTTGCTATTGATCGGCAAGGCATGAGCGGAATGGGTTTGTTTCAGCAGCTCAAGAACAGGTCCTTGCGGGTGCCACGGATCGCCTTGACGTCGGTTGAAGAATTAGCCCTGATCCGCCGCGCGATGAATGACGGTGCGACCGACTTTTTGACCAAGCCTTTTTCGTTTGCAGATTTTATTATGACCCTAAATCGGGTGACTCGAGAAGTAGAACGGCGTCGACGGAATTGGCGGGAACGGGCTGAATTCTAGGCCCTGCGACGGGAAATTGATATTGCCGGTGATATTCAGCAAAAAATTCTGCCACAACAGTATCCCAACCGACCGGGCGTGGATATTCACGGTGGCATGCGCCCGGCTAAGCTGATGGGGGGCGACTTTTCCGACGTTTTGATGTGGACGAAAACCATATCCGGTTCGTCATCGCGGATGTCTCGGGGAAGGGCGTTCCGGCAGCCCTTTTCATGGCAGTCGCGCAAACCTTGTTGCGGTCTATTGCCACCAGAGGGACTGGCCCGGCCGAGAGCCTGGTGTATTTAAATCGCTTGTTATGTGGCTATCATATCCCCGGCATGTTCGTATCTGTGGTTTATGGAACGTTGAACCCGTCCACCGGTGAAATTTGTTATGCCAACGGAGGGCATCAACCGCCTTACGTGGGGAACCAGTCAGGAGGGCAACCTCGGTTATTGGAGGGCGGTGGCGGCACTGTGTTGGGAATTCTCGACGACGTGGAATACTCTGAAGATACTACCGTGCTGGCGCCGGGTGAGTTCATGTATTTGTACACCGATGGCATTACCGAAGCGTTCAACGTTGACCGGGTTCAGTTTTTCTAAGACCGTCTGGAACTAAGTCTCGTGCGTCACGGAGGGCTGGATGCAAAATCGCTGGTTGAGGCGGTGGTCAGCGACGTCGAAGCGTTCAGCGCGCCCGCCGAACAACATGACGACATGACCAGCCTGGCAGTTCGGAGAATTTAATTCCCCCATTTGGTTTAGTTTTTGGTGTCCAGGAGCAACTCAACTCTACGGTTAATCGCGCGGTTATCCGGCGTGTCGTTTGGCGCGAGGGGGCGACTGTCTGCGTAATCAAGGTTGCGGCAAAGGTACCGCAGACCACAATCAAAAAGCCGGACGCATTTAGGAAAACGTAAAAGTCGGACCCTGTTAAAATGGCGAGAACAATAACCGAAATACCAATCGCCAGTCCGAGGAGAGTTGCGATGTCCATAACTGGGCCCCCAGCCACAAATTTCCGTACAATCTATCCTTCGATCATACAGCGAGCGGGCTGGTCGCACTTTGACTCATGTCAAATGGGCAGTTTTTGTTTTTTCCGATAATTTGGCGGGAATTTGGTATTAGTCGGCTTTTGGTCCAGGGCCTTCATCGTGGAACCAGTAAATATCACCCTCTATGGGGTGGTCGATATCAACCAAGGTTTCGGGATCAGTTAGGGACATCGCTTTATATCCCCACTGGGTCAGTTGATCCCAAGCTTGTTGTAAGCTGTCCCCGGCGCGGGCCAAGTTATCATCAACCAATTCGACAACGATCCCTGGGTGGAATTTTTGGATCGATTTTTCACCGCCCATCAACACCCGAAGTTCCCATCCTTCGACATCAATTTTGATAAAGTCGAGCCGGGTTAGGTTTTCTTCTTCCATAACATCATCGATCGTGATGAGCGGACAGTCTTCCTCAAAAAAAACACCGGTCCATTCGCTGTCACCCAAAGTAGCGACGCCATATCGAAACGTGCCAGATTTCTTGAGTGGTGTTTTAAGGGTCAGGGTGCCGGGGGCATCGCTTAACCCGGCGTGGATCACCTTCACATGTCCGAGCCCGTTGGCAGAGATCACGCGGCGTAAGATAGAGCAGGAATAGCTGCTGGGTTCGAACGAAAAGATTTTGCCTTGCCGTGCGACCTTGGCAAACAATTTAGCATACTGACCGCCATGGCCGCCGACATCGAAAACGACGGCGTCAACTGCCAGAACTTTTCGCATGACCGGGAACAGATACTTATGATGCTGCTTGTACATGCCTTTGAAGGCATGTGCGATATAAGACAGCTTAGCCCGAAACGGCAGATCAGAAAAACGAAATTGCGGCATGGACAGGCCCCGGCTTCAAAGAACAACAGACGCGCCCCCGTGTAGCATTCCTGTGGTCGGATGGAAAATGATTATTCGAACCTCAGGCCGTCGCAAAGGCCGGAACGCCCTCCCGCAACCCCTCCAACCTCTCCGACAAATCCTCAATCCTGTGCGCGACGATATGAGTAACAATGCCTTGGCGTTGCAGACGGCCGTGGATGCGGATGAGGCGCGCGCGGAGGACTTGGCGGCGGTAGGCTTCAAACTTGTCGGCCCAGACGATGATGTTGGCGACGCCGGTTTCATCTTCCAGGGTGAGGAAAATAACCCCCTTGGCGGTGCCGGGACGCTGGCGGATTAGGACCAGTCCGGACACGATAACCCGAGTATCATCAGGCGTGCGCAACAGATCCCCATTCTGCAGGACACCTTCGGATGTAAGATCGCCCCGAAGCAATGCCAGGGGATGGCATTTTAGGGACAGCTTTATGGTCGAATAATCCTGCATCACTTCTTCGCCCAAAGTCATAGTGGGCAGGGACACATCCGGCTCGGCGAACAGGTCATCATCTTTGAGGGTGTTAAAGAGGGGCAACGGCTTGTCGCCTAAAGGTTTCACCGCCCACAGCGCTTGGCGTTGATTAAGCTCCAATGACCCAAAAGCGTCGGCTCGGGCCAAGGCTTCCAACGCAGCCCTTTTCACCCCGGCCCGACGCCATACGGCGACGGGGTCGGCATAGCCATTACCCCGCGCCGCGGCGATCCAATCCGCATCGTTTTGGGCCAAGCCCTTGATCTGGCGAAAGCCGAGCCTGAGGGCCCAACCGCCTGCCGGGTCCTTTGGATCATCGCCAAGTTCCAAGGCGCAGTCCCAGTCTGAATGATTGATATCAGGGGGGCGGACTTGAACACCGTGGTCGCGTAGGTCGCGGACTATTTGTGCGGGGGCATAAAATCCCATGGGCTGGCTGTTCAACAAAGCGCACGCGAACGCCGCCGGATAATGGCGCTTCATCCAGGCAGAGACATAGACTAGCAGGGCAAAACTAGCGGCGTGGCTTTCAGGGAAACCGTAATCGCCGAAGCCTTCGATTTGTTTAAAGCAGTGCGCGGCAAAGTCTGCGTCATAGCCGCGCGCCGTCATGCCATTAATAAACTTTTCTTGGAAAGTATGGATCGTGCCGGTGTGCTTGAATGTCGCCATGGCACGGCGGAGTTGGTCGGCCTCAGAGGGGGTAAATCCGGCTGCGACAACGGCGACTTTCATCGCTTGTTCTTGAAACAACAGTACGCCCAATGTTTTACCAAGCACGCCCTTTAGTTCATCTGAGGGGAAGCTAACTTGCTCCTCTCCATTACGGCGACGCAGGTAGGGATGCACCATGTCGCCTTGGATCGGGCCAGGACGAACGATGGCGACTTCAATCACCAAGTCGTAAAAAGTCCGCGGTCGCATACGCGGTAGGAAGGACATCTGTGCGCGGCTTTCCACTTGAAAGACGCCGATGGTATCGGCGATGCACAGCATGTCATAAACAGCAGGGTCCTCCGGCGGTACGGTGGCGAGATCGAAGGTCTTGCCGTAGTGCCCCCGGATCAGTTCGAACCCTTTCC
>Ga0114999_10005510_pt1 | contig 14905 bp, 8 predicted proteins | sample ArcticOcean_MG_C_3_FD_89820 | JGI IMG/M metagenome (GOLD analysis project Ga0114999, IMG submission 89820) | Marine microbial communities from western Arctic Ocean - ArcticOcean_MG_CB8_126 | ecosystem: Environmental > Aquatic > Marine > Oceanic | place: Arctic Ocean: Canada Basin | collected...
ACGGTTGGTGACGGTGTGTATAAGTCGACTGATGGGGGTGAGACATGGGACCATATGGGCTTGGAGGAAACGGGAAGAATAAGTCGAATCGTAATTGACCCAAGAGATCCATCGACAGTATATGTTGCCTCACTAGGACATGGCCATAGCCCGCAGGTAGAAAGAGGAATCTATAAAACCAGGGACGGTGGAGAGACATGGGAGCATGTACTGTTCGTGGACGAAAACACTGGTGCATCTAGTTTGATAATGGATCCCAATAACCCACGCATCTTATTTGCAGGTATGTGGCAAATTCTTATTAACACGTGGGGTCGTCAGAGTGGCGGTCCCGGCTCAGCAATTTATAGGAGTGACGACGGCGGTGGTACCTGGGAAAGGCTGAGCGGACATGGGCTTCCCAGTCTTCCAGTGGGTAAAATCGATATTTGTATGTCGGCTTCTAATTCACAGCGGATATACAGCTTAATCGAAACAGGAGATGGTGTTCCTGTTAATGGAACCATTACCGAGAGTGGAGAACTTTGGCGATCGAATGATGGTGGAAGTGAATGGACATTGGTCAACCACAGTCGTGACCTTGGAGGAAGAACCGCCTACTACAACAATTGCCGTGTAACACCTGACGATGCTGACGAGGTTTTCTTCTTGACTGCTGGAATTTCTCGTTCGTTGGACGGAGGACTGACTTATGTGAATCATTCAGGTCGCCAGAGGTCAGGGGGTGATTACCATGATCTCTGGTTTGACCCAGCGAATGGGGACCGCTTGATCATCGGCAACGATCAGGGTGTTCATATTTCTGTCAATCGAGGCCAATCCTATAGAGCGATCGAACTTCCCGTTGGACAGATGTACCATGTCACTGCAGACAATGCAGTTCCCTATAATGTGTTGGGCAATCGACAGGATGGTCCGTCCTATAGGGGTCCCAGTAATAGCTTGTATGATGGCGGCCGAATACCTCGCGGAGATTGGCATCAGGTAGGTGGAGGGGAAAGTGGTTTCGCAACTCCAGACCCTACGAATTCTGATATTGTATGGTCGAGTGCATCAGGTGCTGGAGCGGTCGGAGGCATTGTCGTTAGACATGATGAAAAAACTCGTCAATTCAGAAATGTAGAGGTTTGGCCTGAGGGTACAGTGGGGTGGCATGCAGAAGATCTGAAATACAGATTCCAATGGACTTTCCCACTACTTATCTCTTCGCATGATAACAATACGGTGTATGTGACTAGTCAGTATGTACACAGGACACGGAACGGAGGTCAAAGTTGGGATGTGATTAGCCCAGACCTCACAACGAATGACAAGTCAAGACAAGGAGTGAGCGGAGGTTTGACTCCGGACAACCTTGGAGTAGAGTATTGTTGTGTGATCTATTCCTTTGATGAGTCAAGAGCTCAGCAAGGAGTCTTTTACGCGGGTTCAAACGACGGAATGGTCCATGTGAGCAGGGATGATGGTCAAACCTGGGATGATGTAACTGGGAATTTTACAGGATGGCCTGAAGATGGCGTAGTACGTGGTATACACGCTTCGAAATGGGATCCCGCGAAGGCATACCTGGTAGTCGAAGCACATCAGGTAGGTAATTTTGAGCCATATATATATCGAACCGAAAATTATGGCGAAACATGGACTAAGATTACCGATGGTATCTCGGATCACATATTGAGTTTCACCCGGGATATCGTAGAAGATCCTGTCAGGCCAGGACTGCTTTATGTAGGAACTGAAAATCGTCTCTATATTTCGTTTAACGACGGTGACAACTGGATAGAGTGGACAAACAATTTGCCGGCATCACCCAAATATGGGCTTGTGATCCAGGAACATTTTGGTGATCTGGTCATCGGTACTTACGGGAGAGGATTTTGGATAATGGACGATTTGAGTCCCTTACAACAACTTAATGAAGAGATCCTAAACAGTTCAGCCCATCTCTTTAGGCCAAGAGATGCATACAGATTTAATCCTAGGACGGCTCCAGCCACGATGACAAATGATCAATCAGATGGAGAGAGCCCTCCGAATGCAGCCTTCATCAACTATTGGATCGGGGAAGAGACGGCGGGATCTGATGTGACCTTGAGAATATGGGATTCTGAGGGAAAGATGATAAGGTCATTGGATGGCACTAGTGAGGCAGGGATGAATAGGGCACAGTGGGATTTCAGAGATGAAGGTGGTCTGGCACCGACCCTCAGAACCAACCCCAAATATGCGGACTGGTATGATCTGGGAGCAGACCGAGAGAGACATTCAGTACAAATAGGTGCCTTGCGCTACCCCCCTGGCTCTTACACCGTGACCATGGAAGTGGAGGGTCAGGATTACAGTCAGCCATTGAATGTGCTAAAGGATCCGAATTCGGAAGGTTCATTGAGTGATATCCGCACCCAATTTGCACTGGCTCAAAAAATTAGAGTCGATCAGGAGCTTGCTGGAGAGACCGTGAGTAGGATCGAGTGGATTCGCAGACAACTCTACGATGCGATAGACATCCTGGAAGATCAAGGTGAATCAGAAGATTTGGTTGAGACAGCCGGAGCACTGGATGCTGCCTTAGTAATGATTGAAGATGAATTAATTCAGCTTCAGGTAACCGGAACGGGACAGGATCAAGTACGCTTCCCTGGAAAAGCCCTTGAAAGACTTAATTATTTGATGGGCGGAGTCACAACTGCTGACTTCAGACCGACAGACCAGCATGTAGAAGTTCAGGCGATCTTGAGAGAAAATGTAACTCGCTCCAGAGAGAATCTAGAAGTGCTACTAGAAAAGGAACTGTCAGAACTAAACCGGGCTTTGACTGATAAAGGAGTGAGTCTGCTCATCGGCCCAGGGGAATGATCTCTAGGGTTCTGAGTCTGAGATGTCGAGCAAGTAAAATGATCAAGAAAGGATTTTGGGTGCCCGTGGTTTTTGGTGCGGTAGCATTTTCTGTGAGCACTTTAGTCGGCCAAGAATCTAAAGACAGAGAATGGCTCACACCAGAACCTGTAGACCACCAGATGGTAGCTCTAATTCGGGAGGAAGGTTTCCAGCGGTCTCAGGTAATTGAAAAACTATCGTACATGACTGATGTGTTGGGGGCTCGGCTCACAAACTCAAAAGATATGAAGAGAGCTCAGTCCTGGCTGGTTCAGGAATTGGAATCCATGGGGCTATCTAATACCCGGAAGGATCCCTTTATGGAATATGGTGTAAGTTGGGACAATGTTGGATTTTCACTAGATATGCTCGAACCAGATTATCAGCCAATGGTAGGTTTCCCATTAGCTCATACTCCAGGCACTAGTGGGAGTGTTGAACTGCCAGTCATGATAGCTGATGTCAAGCATAAATCGGATTTGTCTAAATTTCAGGGGAAACTTAAAGGAACTGCAGTTCTATCCAGCCCACCGCCTACTGTAGACCTCGAAAGATTCTCAAAGGGAACACCTCGAAGAACAGAGAGTGAGCTGAAAGCTATGAATGAAGAAGTACTCCAACAGCCAGTCGACCTAGAGGCTCACTTCAAAACCCTGTATCCCGAACCGAAGGGAGAATCTGGCCTACTGACTCCCGTCGAGCGACTCAGGTTTTTCGAGAAAGAAGGCGTGGCGCTTATATTGGAATCGAATAGTGGTTGGCCTGGTGCAGTAAGAGGATTTGCTCGACCAGGCGCAAAGATTGATAGATGGTCTCAAGAAGCCACTCTTAGGAGTGTTCCGATTGTCGCTGTAACCCCCGAACATTATAACCGTATGTATCGACTACTCTTAAGGGGGATTCCTGTACACGTTGAAGCTGAAGTTGAAAATCGACATGGTGAAACTGTAGAATTCGCCCACAATATCATCGCTGAGATTCCGGGTGTGGAGTATCCGGATCAGATTGTGATGATGGGGGCCCACTTCGATACCTGGCATGCTAGCCCCAACGCTAGTGACAACACTTCTGGTGTTGTTGTCATGTTGGAGGCGATGAGAATACTTAAAGAATTAAATATTCAGCCCAAGAGGACAATACGGGTTGTTTTCTGGGGAGGAGAAGAACAGGGGTTGTACGGTTCGAGAGCGTATGTCCAAAAGAATTATATAGATGGAAATAATATGCACTCTAAACCAGTCAAAGGTTCGGCCTATGACAATTTTTCAGTTTACTTCAATCAGGATTATGGACCAGGAGAATACCGAGGTATTTATCTACAAGGCAATGAGCACGTGAGGGGAATATTTCGTTCTTGGATGAAGCCGCTGGAGGATCTGGGAATGAAGACTATTTCCATTCAAGGCGTAGGCAGTACGGACCACATTCCTTTCGATGAGATAGGACTTCCAGCGTTTCAGTTCCTGCAGGCAAAAACTGGTGGCACGGGTGGTCACACCAATCTCGATTTCTTTGATACGATCCCTATTGAAGACCTCATGAAAAATGCCGTTATTATGGCCAGTTTTGTCTATCACTCAGCTATGCGGGACGAGATTTTGCCCCGCAAGAAACTCGGGAGTAATTGATCTAGGGCAGGTTGATGAGTCAGTCTTAGAGATAAGGGTCGAATCGATGACAATGAAAGCTGGACACTACTGGTTAATTTTGGCAGTCTTTAGCATTTCTTGTCAAGATTCACCTACATCGCCTACAGTGCTTGCTCCTGAGGAAAACAAGCTAGCAAGGTTTGACTCGCTTATGATCTCCTTTATGTCAGACAATGATATAGATGCGGGAGCTCTGAGCATAATGAAGAATAGTCGAGTGGTTTACGAGAAGACTTTTGGCTGGAAGGACAGTCAACACACACAGATATTGCCACAAAATGCGATGATGCGCTTGGCGAGTGTGAGCAAGCCAATTACTGCCGCAGCTATCAGAGTGCTCATATCTGAGGGAAAATTAGGATTGACACAGAAGGTTTTTGATCTAAATAAAAACGGTACCGGAATTCTGAAAATAGATCCATTCCCGGCTTTGGGGGATACTCTTTTTAAGGAGATCACTGTAGATCATCTCTTGTTACATAAGGGAGGATGGGATCGAAAGCTTGATAAGGACTGGGTTTTCCAGGAAGCAGAGATAGCTTCAGGGTTGGATGTGTCCAGTCCTCCCACACAGACTCAGATGATTTCCTTCCTTCTGGGAAGAAGCCTGCAGTTTAGTCCAGGCTCCAAATCCGAATACTCGAATGTAGGTTACTTGGTCTTGGGATTGATCGTAGAAAAAGTTTCCGGCCAGAATTATATCGACTATGTCCATGAGGCTGTATTGGCCCCCATCGGGATCGACAGAAGTGACGTAATTCAAGGACGCTCGTTCATGCATGACAGAGATGTCCGCGAACCCTGGTATGATTCGGGCTTCAAAGGGGTGAACGTGTTTGATGTCGCTGGACCAGCGGTATTCTTTTCGGACGGGGGATGGAATCACGAAGGAGCTGCCGCCTATATGGGCTTAGTGGCCACTTCCACATCGATCGTGGAATTCTTAGATCAATATTTAGTTTGGGGGCCAAATATTGGGAAGGTGAGGAATATTACAGGAAACGTGACGGGATGGCGCTATCATACTGGCAGTTTACCAGGCACTCAAGCGCTAGCTATGCAGAGAGACAACGGGATCAATTATGTGACCCTGTTTAACAAGAGACCTAGTCCCTCTGGTGATAGTTATAACGACCAGATCAGACTAAAAATAGATCAGGTTGTGAATGAGGGGGCATTGAACTGATGACTGGAACGATTTGAGTATTTCTGGATCTATTCTTGCTCTCCATAGAATCGCTCCATTATCATTGAGGCAAACCCATCTCCAGTGCAATTGGTGGCTGTTCGTATCATATCAGGCAGGCCGCTCGACATTGCAATCCAGGTGGCCACGAATTCAGAAGTCATGTCTTCAGGGAGATGAAGTACGGAGGCGAATAGAGTTGCGCTCCAAAGAGCAGTACCCATACCAGCGGGAAGGCCAGGAGCTGCAATAGTGAACACAACGATAGCGGGCCAAGCCATGAGGAGACTCAGTAAATCTATTTGAATGCCAAAAACATAAGAAAGAATGAAAGGTGCGTAGGCTACGTAAGCTAAAGCGCTAGCATCTAAATTGATGACCGATCCCACCGGTAGAACAAAGTCAGCAATTTTGGGGCTGACACCCTGTCTCTTCACATTGGTAAGATTAATAGGCAAGGTAAGCAGTGAAGAACAAGTTCCAGCGGCGAAAATAGCAGTTGGAAGGTAATAACCACTGATCACATCTCTAGTGCTACGACGACCGGTCAATTTGAGTACTACAAAAAGGTAGCAGCTTGTCCAAATTAAACAGAGCAGAAGGGTATAACCGGTCATCAGAAGGTAATTGGTCAAGCCCAGCTGTGTTCCAAATTGAACGCCTACAGAGATGCCCAAACATAGAACAAATGGAACGATGAGGAGTGAAAGCAATTTACCCCAACCAAACAGGCCAGATTGAATGGTTCCTAAAAAATTGTGCAGACGTGTCCACTTGGCGCCGAGCAATCCGAAACAGATTGCGAGTAAAATAGCGAAAAGGGGCTTGGAAGCACTCAGGCCACTGTCTTTAGTAAATAGATCAATGATTGTGTTGGAGAGAGAATCAGAACTCGCTGAAAAAGAAAGGCCAAATAATAATGCGGAAAACGTCAAGCCCAAAAATCCAGCTACAAGAGAAGTAAATAGATACCAAAGAATGACAGATCCTGCCAAAGAATTAGCTCGACCACTGTTGGCCAGTGAGGATATAGCTGGACTCAGGGCGACAAAAATCAAAATTGGAACGAAGGTGATCACGACTTCGATTATGGTGTTGATCAAGGAGGACACTGGCGAGAAAAACTCTGAGAATATCCCTCCAAGGAATATTCCCGAAATTAAAGAAAATAGAAGAAACAAATACTGGGGAATTTTGGACTGCATTTTATTACATATCTTCAATAACTCGGATACTCGTTCCATTAAGGTTCTTCTGAAAGAACCACTTTTCTCACTAATTTTGCCAAATTTTCTAAATCTCTGAGGTCTAACACTTCACCCGGGGAATGACTGTAGCGCCCTGGCCAGGAAAGGCCTTGATTCGGAGCACCCCAAAAAGCGAAATCCACTCCGTCTGTGCTACCTTGGGTTAGTCCAATCTGCAGTGGGATGCCGGCAGTGTTCGCAACATTGATCACTATATCCCTTTCTGCAACGGGAGAAGCACCTGAGTTCTCAATCGCTCGCAGTACTGGGCCTTTACCAAGCAAAGCGTGAGCAAAATGAGGGGATTCTAGTGGCGTGTCAGATGATACAAAAGTATCTACAGAATAAATTCTTCTTGTTCCTAGGCCGATAAGCTTTGAAAGAGCGAGAGCCCCTATATGACCGCTTTCTTCGTGCACAGACCAAACAAAGTATATTTTCTTTGATAGTTCGTCTGGATCAATATTGTTGATAGCCATGAGTAGCGCTGTGCTTCCAGCTCGATCATCTAGAGACCTTGCTACAAATCGTGAGGAGCCGATCCTTAATGCTTCTTTATAGCTACTTACGGCCATGCCTTTTTGTACGCCAAGATTTTTCAATTCACTACGGTTCATGCCGAACCAAGCTTGCATTTGTTCTGGATTTTTCTGTTGGGGGTTTTCTCTAGTGAGAAAAATCCCTTTAATTGGATTAATAGCAGATGCTGTTACAGATTGTTTCTTCCATTTAGAGCTATAGTCTGCACCAGTTCCTGTTTTGGTATTGGGGCTTTCGGGTGGATCAAAATGCAAAAGTGCAGTTTGGCCTTCCCATGCTGAGGATACAGCTCCACCTTTTTTTTCGAGGGTTACAATACCTTCAAGGTCTATTTCCCCTACTTCGTAACCTACTTCGTCCAAGTGAGCCATAAAGACAGTCGTGTCATTTTCTGGACCCATTTCTAAGATAATGTTCCCGATATCGTCTACCTTTGCCTGATCTCTAGCCCATTTCGGCAGTGACTCGAGTATTCGACGACGGACAGACCATTCATGGCCGGAGACGCCATAGGCGTTTGCGAAAGTTTCTAGTAGCGCGGATGAGTTCTGGTAGGCAGGGTCATGGAAATCATTTAAGAACGAACTGGTCTCAGGCGCTTTTCTATCCAAGTGGGGTATCCATTGAGCGATCTTCCTACGAGTGTAGCGGCTTGGGTGAGGAGCCAGTCTGATTCGTTCATGGATATGGATTCCATGTGAGAGCCAATTTCTCGGACAGTGGGTGAAATCCAATCAACTCGGGCTATTCCCGAATGTACAAGGATAGGTTCTAGTCGACCGAATGAGGAGTTCGGCCGAATTTCGTGGATACGACTTGGTTCACCGTCTCCCAATATTATTAATTTATCAACATTAATTTGTCGTGACAGAAACGAGCTTAGCCCGATCCATCCAAACTCTTTTTGTGAGCTAAGGACAAAACTGATGGTTTCAGCCGATTTCGGTGGATTATTCTTCGAGTATTGAGCCAAGGTTGCTACAGCAGCACAACCTGCTCGCGCTCCCGCATCGGGACCGGCGACATGGCCATTATAGGGCCATCTTGGAAGATGTCGAGAAAGAGGGTCCAAGAGTTCTATTCCAAGTGCGGCAACTTGCGCTTGAGTCTCGACGCCAACGTCCACCCACAGATCATCTGCTGTTACAATGTTCGTTTCTTCAGAATGTTGTTGATTGAAATGGCCGTTTGAACGAGCAACTACTCCTGCCACAGGTCCGTTTTTAGTTAGTATTCGAACCGTTTGTGCTTCGTGGGCTTGATCCCAAAGTGGGTGTGAGGGCCCCCTTCCAATGCGATGCACTCTCAGGTAACCATCCTTTGTTATTTGACTAACCGAATAGCTAGGTCTATCTAGGCCACAGGCAACGACTGTTTTTGTACCTCCAGATCCAACAGTCATTGTTAGGTTGCCCCACTGGTCGGAGGACCATCCGTTCATCTCTATCGCTACATGAGGAGAGATTCGAGTTTCATAGCCCGTAGGCATATCCAGTTGTATCCAAGATGCAAGGGCATTTTGTTGCTGAGAAATCTGGCCCGCGAGTGGGAGGGTGCGGAAGAGGATCATTAAGCATGTGAGGATTGCACTCATACTTGGATTGTTCAAATTAAACTCCAATGTTGTATCTATGTAATTTCAACATTCAGAAAGAAAAACATGGGGAAATTACATAGTTTGTCAGTTTCTATTTAGTTACGGTATTCTTCAATTTTTACTGGGCTTCTTAAGTGTCTGTAGGCCTATAAAAAAAACTACTGAAAGTAAAATCAATGGGTGCTCCAGCCCAAAGAACACCCAGTAGAGTGTGAAGGTCAAGAGGGCCGTTAGGGCCTTCATCCATGGGGTCGTGCCAAACTTGGTCATCGTAAAATGGCTAAAATAAACCAAGATTGCCAACAGGACTGCTTGGGAAAAGAACACCCAAGATGGGCTTTCCATGAATTCTGCCATTGGTGTGATTCTGCCCTTAAGGGTTACTATGAAAGAAGCTCAAGTTAGGATTAGTGCAGGAGGGGCACAATCCTAACTTGAGCAATCAGTCTGGGTTTGACATGGGACGATTTATTGAAGCGATTATCTGTTTATGGCGATTGAGATTCGAGGGTATGATGAAAAATAAAAGAGAAACCAAACCAGACCTGAGTACCTTAGCGGTTTGGGGCGGGGAAGAAGGTATAGACAAATTGGGTGCAACTCAAATGCCAGTAGTCAAGAGTGTTTCTTTTGGCTATCCCGATGTTCAATCGTGGTTGGATGTGGCAGTTGGAAATAGCCCGGGTCATATTTATGGAAGGAATACAAACCCAACAGTGAAAGTTTTCGAAGAGAAAATCAAATTACTAGAAGGTGCCGAGTCAGCCGTTTCGTTTTCCACCGGCATGGCTGCGATCACTGGGGTTTTGTTCGCACTTCTGAGACCAGGGAGTCGGGTTGTCTCGATCAAGGATTCCTATGGAGGAACAAACGTATTGTTCACTGATTATCTTCCGAGATATGGCGTGGAAGTTGAACTATGTGATACTAATGATCACCATGCTATCGAAGAACAAATTCGAAAAGGCTGTGACATTCTATACTTGGAAACACCAACTAATCCCACACTGAAAGTCCTAGATATTCGGAGATTGTGTAAGGTTGCTAGAGAAGCTGGAGCTTTGGTGGCTGTCGATAACACTTTCGCCACCCCAATAAACCAGAGACCAATCGAGTTAGGAGCAGATCTGGTCATACATAGTGCCACAAAATGCCTTGGAGGACATGCCGATGCACTGGGAGGGGTAGTTACAGGGTCGAAGACGGTCGTTGAAGAAATATTTCGCTTTAAAGAAATAACTGGATCCTCTCTTCATCCAGAATCTGCCTATCTTTTGATCCGAGGCATGAAAACGTTGAGCCTTAGAATTGCTCATCAAAATAGCAGTGCGATACAAATTGCAAAATTTTTAGAGAATCATTCGAAAGTTGAAGAGGTTTTCTATCCAGGCTTAAAGAGCCACGAAAACCATTCTGTCGCAGCTAGTCAAATGGAAGGATTCGGAGGAATTTTGAGCTTTAAACTGCAAGGGGGGTACGAATCGGTAGAGAGATTTCTTCCTAAATTGAGATATGTTAACCTGGCAGCGAACCTGGGGTCGGTGGAAACGGTGGCTGGCCCGCCTGCGACTACAAGTCATGTAGAGTGCACTCCAGCTGAGAGGGAAGCTATGGGCATACCTGAAGGGTTGATTCGTTATTCAGTCGGAATCGAAGCAATTGAAGACTTACTCCAAGATTTGGATAATGGACTGAGTCAACTTTAGCTCTTCTGGTTTTGACCTGAGAATGTGTCAGCAGTTAGTCTTCGTATAAATAAGCAGTGTTCGCAAATCAACATTTAATGGTTGATTCAAACTGTGCGATTCAGTCGGGAGTAACAAATGACAATATTAAAGAGAATAAGTCTTGCTGTATTTCTGATATCAACAGGTTGTTCGCCTTCAACTCAAGAAACTGTTGAGAGCCCACTATTTGCTCTCAATGCAAGGGCTGCATCTTTGGAGCTAGATACTGAGTATTTCCCTCCTCCAGGGGATGAATTGCATCATGAAACGGCCGGTTTTGCGAAGATTTTATGTTCCGCAGTTTTCATAACTGGCTTAGATGCTCAAGATGCGGCCGCAAATGTTGGCGGATTTATATCGCATTTTGAAGAGAGGGCGTATGTAGTAGACACTATTGTCGATTACGATCAACAATTGGTATCACTCACCCTCCCTGATGGTGTAACTAGGACGGCAAAACGATACAAAAATCAGGGATGTGTGTCGCATGCGATAGGAGAAGATTCTGTGTACTTTGTTCCTACAGATGTCACTCGCAATTTGCCCTCTGCTGAAGTGACCCCTTGGCCGATGGGAGACATTCTCTCTCCCGAACCTTGGCCGGCCGATGTCAATATGGATCTAATCGGCCAAGCTCTAGACATGGGATTCGGCCCAGAAGAAGCTCAGACTCTTGGATTAGTGATTACCTATAAAGGTCGGATCTTGGCAGAAAAATACGGACCTGAAGTCAATCTGCACACTCCTCTTGAGAGTTGGTCAATGACAAAAAGCTTGACTGGAACCCTGATGGGCATATTGATCGAGAAAGGCGTATATGATCTGGAACAATCGGCTCCTATCCCCGAATGGCAAGCTGAAGGAGACCCCCGACAAGACATCAAAATCAAAGATATTATGAGAATGTCTAGTGGGATCAGGATTAGAAATGCTGGTGATCCCGACTATAATCCAGAGTTAGGCTATCCAGACCATCTGTACCTCTACACAGCCACAGATAATTCATATGAGTGGGCAGCGACTCGTCCACAGCAATGGCCTCCTAATACGGTGGGTCGCTATAGGAACACAGACCCAGTATTGACTAGCTATCTCATTAGACTAGGAGTGGAAGGTCGTGGCGAGAATTACCATGAATTCCCACAAAGAGAGCTTTTTGATAAAATAGGAATTCACGATGGAATCATCGAGACGGATCCTCAGGGTAATTTTCTTGGACAAGGGTTGGCATTTATGTCAGCTCGTGATTGGGCGCGATTGGCCAATTTATATCTACAGGATGGAGTGTGGGACGGAGAAAGGATACTCCCAGAGGGTTACGTTGAATACGCTTCAACACTTGCTCCAGCGTGGATCGCCGATAACCGGCTTCAGTATGGAGGAGCTTTCTTTTGGGTCAATGGGAATGGAAGCTGGCCTGTTCCGAAAAGTGCCTATTCAATGAGGGGCGCTGGAGGCCAGAGTGCTACTATTATACCTACTCACGATTTGGTGGTTGTTAGAATCGGAAAATACACCGGAAGTAGAGCGGGAGGAATAGCTCTGGATGCTGCTTATGAATTACTGTTAGAAGCCGTTCCAGAGGCTAAAGAATAAAGACTAATAAAGGAGTGGGTGGACACTCTCCGAGCCTCCACCCACTCCTTTATTCAGTATACAATTACTGAACTAATAGACTGCTAGCTAGGTTTCGCATGGAATCGGCGAGTGAACGCATGCGGATCCGATCAGAATCCGAATTACTAGGTAGCGAGTTCCTGGAATCGCTCTCCAGCTCAACGGCTGCTTCCCTCAAGTCAGTGGCTGTTCTCTCTCGTTCGTTGTCATTGGTCGCACTGGCAACCTTATTTAAGGCAGCCGACACGGTAACAGCCCGATCAGCTCTAATGGCGTCACTACGCATCAGTTGGTCCAGGTAAGCTCTAGCAACAACAACATCAGTTGGCCATTCAATTCTGGGCTGCAACTGGGCGTTGAATTCATTCATACGTATCAATCCAGCAGCGTCAATTTCGTTTTGGGTAAGGTGTTCGCTAGGAGTCAATTTGAATACATCGAAACCTCTTGCGATCTCAGCGCCATAGATATGGCCATTATACCAGTAAGTAGACCAGTATCCACCACTGACCATTTCCTCTGAATAAACAGGGCCTCTGTCGAAATAAGCAATCTCAAGTGCATTGGTAGGATCTGTGAAATCAAATACTGACAAACCTCCTTGATACCAAGCTTGAACCTTAATATCTCTTCCCGGCACTGGTATAATTGATCCGTTATGGGCGACGCAATTCTCAAGTTCTGTCTGTGGTGCACTTAGCTTGTAATAGCCGGCAAAAAGTAGTTTTCTACCCACAACGTTAAAGATGGCGTCTGCCCCCCATTCCATTGGATCAGTATCACGGCAACGAGGAGCACCACCACCACCCCATTCATCCGTAAAAATGACCTTGCTTCCATCATTGCTAAAAGTGGCTGAGTGCCAGTAAGCAAACCCAGGGTCGGTTACTTGGTCGATCCTTACAGGGTTCACTACATCTGTAATGTCGAGCAAGATGCCATTGCCTGAACAGGCTCCTGCTGCAAGCCCGATCTCTGGATAAACTGTGATGTCGTGACATTGATTCGTTTCCCTAGAACTCTGAGTTCCCGGTCCGAAATCCCCTCCTTTGTGAAGGCCAGAAATTTCTCCCGTTTCAGTGTCAGTAAAAAGCCTGGGAGCGTTTACGACTTTGGCTTGTTCTGGATTAGAAAGGGGAACTTGAATTACTTCAATCCTAAAGTAAGAAGTATTTGGATCTTCATCCGGAGACAGTCCAGAACAACCAGCCAGTTCTTCTGATGGACGTACTGAACTAGTTCCTGAAACATAAACGTACACGTTTTGATTGTCTTGTGGGTCATTTACCACAGTGTGAGTGTGCGAGCCTCTACAGGTCTGAACTGCAGCAATTTGTTTGGGATTTCTTATATCGCTGATATCAAAAATCCTGACCCCTCTAAACCTCTCACTACTTATGGAGTCCGTTACTCCCTGGGTGCCACAGTCCAATCTGGCTCTTCTTTCTTGGACTGACATGAACAAAAGATCTCCATATACGGAGACATCACCCTGGCCACCAGGACAAACCAGTGAGATCTCTAAAGTGGGGTTGCTGGGGTCTTCCACATTGTAGACTTGGAATCCCTGGTAGTTCCCGACGATGGAGAAATTGTCCTTGAAAGTCAGGTCAGAGTTCGTGTAACCTCCGGCGTAAGGAGTCTCAGTTTCTAAGTCGGGTGAGAAGCCAGGGCCCTTAGCGGTTGTGGAAACTAGTTCCAGATTGGAAATCGCCTCTCCCGCATTATGTAATCCTGGGGAAAGCCCAACTCTAGAATCCAAAGTTCTTCGAGGATCATTTTGTTGACCTTGTAAGAATGAGGGAGAAGTGACAGTCGTTGCTATTGTGAGTGTAAAGAAACAGACCCACAGAGCAGACCCGATCGATTGACTAATATTTCTAGTTAGACTCATATGGCACCTCTTCATACCTTAAGCTCTTCTGTTTGAAGGATAGCTTCCTTCGCTTAGCAAGAGCATTGATTAAATAATACTGGCTGCTTCTTGATCGTTTATCTTCGGGCGTTCAACATCGTTGCCATTCGCTCTATCTCTATATACTGATCGGAATCTACGTGATAGGCAAACTGGAAAATCTCCGGTTCCACACCTGCTCCGGAAGTGTTGAACAGGGTGGCCACCATAGTGAGCGCACCTTGATGGTGTTTGATCATGCCTTCCAGGAATAAACGATCAAACGACTTGTCCGCGGAATTTTGCAGGAGCTGCATTTCTTCTTGGTTTAACATACCTGGCATAATACTGGTTCGGTGATGCATCTCTGTTTGCGGAGCATCTTCGCCACGATCTGAAAGCCATCGATGCATGAACACTATTTCATCTTCCTGAGAGATAGTTATTCTTCTGCCTAAGTCGTAGAGTTCGGTGCTTTTTGTCCTTGTTTGAATAAGGCCAGCCATTTCTAAAGCTTGGGTATGGTGATGAATCATACCCTGCATGAAATCTACGTCTGCTTGGTTGTGAG
>Ga0114999_10005512_pt1 | contig 14904 bp, 13 predicted proteins | sample ArcticOcean_MG_C_3_FD_89820 | JGI IMG/M metagenome (GOLD analysis project Ga0114999, IMG submission 89820) | Marine microbial communities from western Arctic Ocean - ArcticOcean_MG_CB8_126 | ecosystem: Environmental > Aquatic > Marine > Oceanic | place: Arctic Ocean: Canada Basin | collected...
ATGAATTCTGGGTGGGCGAACACCACACGCTGTCCTGGGAGCCCATCGTCAGCCCAGAGATGTTCATTGCCGCCGTTTTTCGGCAGACCAAACAGATGCGCATGGGACCTGCGCCGGTGCTTGTGAACATGCATCATCCGGCTCAGGTCGCCAATCGTCTTGCATTCCTGGATCACTTCTCCCACGGTCGGTTGGAACTTGCATTCGGGTTTGGAGGTGCGCCTTCTGACTTCGAGATGTACGGCCAGGATCCCAAGCAGATGCACTCCCGGATGGCCGAGGCCATCGACATAATCCTCAAGATCTGGTCCTCAGATCCGCCGTATGAGTTCAAAGGCGAGCACTGGACGGTGAAGCTGGAGTCGGTGAACGAAGAGCTTGGCTATGGCTATCCGCCGAAGCCGTATCAGCAGCCGCGCCCACCGATATCTGTCCCCGTTTCGTCACGAGGCTCGGGGTCAGTCAAGGCGGCGGCACGGCACGGATTCCAGCTCTTCAGCCACTCGATCATTCCGGTTGATGTGCTGAAGGATCAGTGGACCACTTACGAGCAGGCGGCTCTTGAAGCGGGTAACACGGCAGATCGATCAACGTGGAAGATCGCACGTACTATTTTCCTTGCGGACACCACGGCGGAAGCCGAGAAACGTGCCCGCAACAACTCGATCGAGACCGCTTACACACATCTCACGGGAGCGATCAAGGCCGGACCCGGACTCGGGATGATGAAGCAGGACTTGTCGATGTCGGACTCCGAGGTCAATATGGACTACTTTTTGGGCGAACAGATCATCGCCGGAGACGTGGACACGGCTTTGGACCGGCTATTGAGACTCTGGGAAGAGACGGGGCCGTTCGGAGCGATCGACGTGATGAGCTTCGACTGGGATGACGACGATGACAAACGGGCCTGGAATTACAGCATGGAGCTTTTCAATAAGGAATTGCTGCCACGGTTCAACAAGGCGGTGGGAGCCGAAGTGACGGTGACCGCTAGCGATTAGACCGATCACGTCTGCGACGTTCGTTTTCCGAGCGCCGTAGTCCCTGGCGTCGACGGATTTTTGAAGCCTCAACGTCGGCCTCGAACCCGGGCGGCCGGAACATGACCCAGCTAACGATCAGCGTAGCTCCGACCAGCACGAACCAACCGAGTGATGCGTCCTTGCTGCTTTTCTCGCCGAGGTCCAGCAAGAGCGGCACAACGAAGAACCACAGGATCGCAAGTAAAACGACCCCGACGGCGATCGCTGCCAGGTGATTCCGGGTCAAGTGTTCATCCTGGCCACGTATCGCCGCAATTCAGTTCCTGCCTACCAGTTAGTAAAAGCGCCGTCGTTTCGCCTGAGTTGTGACACCCAACCACGCGGGTCTGCGCGATTTGCCTCGGCGACGCTCTCGTCAAAGTCCACCCCAAGTCCCGGTGCGTCCGGCACCCAAGCGTAACCATCCTCCCACTCGATCTGCTGCGGGAACAGGTCTGTGGCAAACGTGCCCGGCTGTCTGGGCATCTCCTGCACGCCTACGTTGGTGGTCGCCATGCAGAGATTAACGCAGGCCGCAGCGCTGACCGGGCCGAGCGGGTTGTGCGGGACGATGTCGATGTAGTGCGTTTCCGCCCAGTGCGTGATCTTGAGCGCCTCGGTGATGCCGCCGACGATGCACAGGTCGATCCGTGCGTAGTCGATCGTCTCGTTCTCGATCACCTCTCGGAACGGCCACTTGGACACCCACTGCTCTCCGGCGGCGATCGGCAGGTTGATGTTGGCGGCGATCTTGCGATAACTCGCCGGGTTCTCTGACCGAATCGGGTCCTCTATAAAGAAGGGCTTGAACTCTTCCAGGTCGCGGCACATCTCGATCACGTGTGTAGTGTCCAGCCGGGTATGAACGTCGAAGCAGATCTCCACGTCCGGCAGGGCGGCGCGAACGCCAGCGATCTGTTCTACCGCCAGCTTCATCGATTCACGCGGCTCAAGTACGCCGTGCCCGTCGAGGTCGTTGTACAGACCTGCCGTTTGCGGCTGGTGCCATCGAACGAACTTCCAGCCGCGATCCACGTGCGCCTTGCAGTCGTCGATCAACTCCTGGAGCGTGTTGCCGTTGACGTGCGGGTAGCAAACGACCTTGTCGCGTACGGGGCCGCCAAGCAGCTTGTAGACCGGCATGTCCACCGACTTGCCCTTGATGTCCCAGAGGGCGATGTCGATGGCGCTTATGGCGCATCCGTAGACGGTGTCTGCCGGGAAGAAGTTGGCCCGGAACATCTTCTGCCATAGCTTCTCGGTCGACCACGGGTCCTGTCCGATCACGACCTCGGACAGGTGCGTGATCGCCGTCTCGATGGCGTTGCCCCAGTTACGTATGCCGATCTCGCCGAGGCCGTAGATGCCGGCGTCCGTCTCCACCTTAACGATGAAGTAACCACGCCCGTCGCTATCCCGGACCGGGTAAGACTTGATTGCGCTGACTTGCAATTGGGGCTCCTCATGGTTTTATTAACGTCGTAGTGATGGTGATTGCCCCCTCTCCCAGTGGGAGAGGGTTGGGGTGAGGGAGAAGATCGTTCAGCCCATTTAGCGGTTACCAGTTCGTCTGTGCGCCGTCGCCCCGGTACAGCTGCGGCACCCAACCCTGCGGGTCCACCCGGTTCGCTTCCGCTGCATCTTCGTCAAACACGATACCAAGCCCCGGCGCATCGTGGCAGAAGGCGTAACCATCCTCCCAGCCGATCTGCTGCGGGAACAGGTCCGTGGCAAAACTCCCGGGGCGTTTAGGCATCTCCTGCACACCCACGTTCGTGGACGCCATCGTGAGCGAAACACAGGCTGCAGCGCTGACCGGGCCGAGCGGGTTGTGCGGAACGATGTCTATGTAGTGCGTTTCTGCCCAGTGCGCGATCTTGAGCGCCTCGGTAATGCCGCCGACGATGCACAGATCGATCCGTGCGTAGTCGATCGTTTCCTGCTCGATCACCTCTCTGAACGGCCACTTGGACGCCCACTGCTCGCCGGCGGCGATAGGCAGATTGATGTTGTCGGCGATTTTCCGGTAACTCGCCGGGTTCTCTGACCTGATCGGATCCTCTATAAAGAAGGGCTTGAATGGCTCCAGGTCACGGCACATCTCGATCGTGTGCCTCGTATCCAGCCTCGTGTGGACATCGAAACAGATGCTGATGTCCGGCCCAACGGCGTCGCGGACAGCGCCCATCTGCTCGACCGCCAGCCGCATGGACTTCAACGGCTCAAGCCGGCCATCATCGCCGCTGTACTCAAGCTCCCCGTGCGTCTCGGGCTGACCCCAGCGCACGAACTTCCATCCCTCATCGACCGCCTGCTTGCAGTTGTCGACCAGCCCGGCCAGCGTCTTGCCTTGCGTGTGCGGGTAGCAGACCACCTTGTCCCTGACCGGTCCGCCCAACAACTTGTAGACCGGCATGTCCACGGACTTGCCCTTGATGTCCCACAGGGCGATATCGATGGCACTGATGGCGCACATGTACACCTTGTCCGCCGGGAAGAAATTGCCACGGAACATCTTCTGCCAGTGCCGCTCGGTCGACCACGGATCCTCGCCAACGAGTATCTCCGAGAGATGCTCAACGGCCTTCCCGATGGCGTTTCCCCAGTTCCGGATGCCGGCCTCTCCGATTCCATCAATACCGGCGTCCGTGTAGACCTTGACGAAGAAGTACTTGTTGCCTTCGGCATCCGCGACGGGGAAGGACTTGAGCCCTGTGATCTTCATTGGATTCCTTCGTTATTTGTCGACCGCGTATTTCCTTTGCGGTTGAAGTGTGGGGCAAGCGCCGCCCCTACGAGGTGATTTCATGATTACGCCTTCCAGGGCGCTCCGAACTTCCCGTCGAAGAAATGTTCTCCCACATCGTTTCGGACGCGGTCACGGTTCTCCTTCGCGAGCAGTTCCTCGGAAAGCTCACTGACATCTCCGCCGTGGCCCACCGCGAGGACGAACGCCACCACGTTCCCTTCAGGGATGCCGAGCGCTGCCTTCACCTTACCCTCGTCCCAGCCGGCCATCGCATGCACCCTGAGGCCCTGGTGAACAGCCTCCAGCATCAGGTTCTGGCCTGCGAACCCGGTGTCGAGCATCATCTTCGCTCCCGAGGCCGGTCGTTCCGGGTCCGGCACGTCCGTAGCGAAAACCACAAGCAGGGGAGCGCTCGGCGCCCATTTCTGGTTGCCGGGCGCCAGCGCCTTGTTCAAAGCCTCGCGAGACTCGCCGTCCCGGACCAGCGTGATCCGCCAGGGCTGCCTGTTACTGGCAGACGGCGCCCAGCGGGCCGCCTCGACCATCGCCTGAAGTTTGCTGTCCTCGATCGGGCGGCCGTCAAACGCCACGACGCTTTTGCGATCGACTATCTCGGTGATAAGGGTGGCCTTCGTTGCGCTCTCAACCATGTATGGGTCTCCTTAGTTGTTCACGTGGAATTTTGTCAGGTGGGCTAGTTGCTGAAGTGCGGTCTCACATCTGTGTTGAATAGATTCAAGTTCTCGATGGTCTCCTGAGTAGAGTTGCCGACCACGGACAGGACCATGTAGTCGACCCCCGCGGCTCCGTAACTCTCTATGTCTTCAATGATCTGCGCAGGTTCGCCGCTCATCAACCCTAGTTGTTCGCTGTGACCATGTTCGGTCTCGGTTCCGCCCATGGTCACGCTCGTGCGTATCGAAATTCCCACATCTGCGGGTTCGCGTCCGACGGCGACACATGCTTCCTCAAGAAAAGGCTTCTGCGCAGCGATCTCTTCCGGGGTCAGTCGAATGCAGTGCCAGATGTCTCCGTACTTTGCGGTTCGTCTTAGAGCACGTTTTGAATTGCCGCCAACCCAAATCGGCACTCGCGGCCGTTGGCCGGCCTGCGGGAACAGCCGCATTCTTTCCAGCTTGACTTGATCTCCCGAGACCACCGGGTCCAGGCTTGCCTCGGATGCCCGGAAAAGATCCAGGTGCTCGTCGGTCACACGTCCGCGGTCCTCGAACGACGCTCCCATCGCGGCGAACTCTTCGGGCATCCATCCGGTTCCGACTCCCAGTATCAGTCGTCCACCCGAAAGCACATCCAGCGTATTCAACATTTTCGTGTTGAGGACGGCATTCCTGAACGGCAGTACGAGCACGCTGATCCCAAGCCGAACGTTCTCGGTGCGACCGGCTGCGTATGAAAGTGTGGTGACCGCCTCGAGCACGTTCTGTGCATCCGGGTCCGCCAGTCCGGGGCCGTACTGCTCCGGGTATCTGTCCACCAGGTCGTGTGGATACACCGTCCGATCTGAAACCCATAAAGAGTCGAATCGAAGCCGTTCTATCTCATCGGTCATCGCCGTTACGTAGCGCGCCTGGCCATCAGATGTGGTCGCAGGATTGACCGATGTCGTGACAGCGATACCGAATTTCAAACTGGAAACAGGCTCCTGGGTGGCTAGTCACTGCGGTGTGATTTCAACGCCAGCAGAGTTTAGATGGGACGTTGAGGCCGGTCAATCGACACAGCGCTTGTCAGGAGTGCTGACATATCAACCGTGAACCCGGGACGGCATCGTTCCGGCCATTCCCAACCAAGCCCGTAGCTAAATCGCCTAGCGCTTACACGGTTCATATTCCTAGCCTCAGGCAACTGGATTTGAACACGCGCGAGACGCTTGGGCGGGAAATTATGCGGCGACTGTTTGTAACACTCCTCGGAATAACTGCGCTGGCGACGGTATTTACCGTTGGCCCACACACGATTTCGGCTGACGATCACGAGCCCGGGGTGACGCTTATTGCGGTCGACCTGGGCAGTACATCTGTAAGTGAAAAAGACGCGGCGGTGGCCGAGACTGCGCTGCGGATCCTCTCGGATTCCGTCATCGATGGCAACGTGGCGTTGATGCCGTACTCGGATGAAGCCGGCACCGTTGTCGGACATCCCGCCTCGGGCTCCGACATCGATAACGCCGTCTCGACACTCGTGCAGCGCATCGCCAGTCGCGCAGAGAGCGGCGGCAGCGACCAGTTCGCGGCCCTCGCCTCTGCATTCGGGTATCTCTCGGGCGTGAGCGCCCCCGCCGGATCCGAGATCTACTTGATCGCGGGCCGCATGCAGGACGGCTCTCAGGAGAACCGAGATCGGATAATCGGATTTGCCGATCTGTTCATCGCCGAGGGATGGAAGATCAACGCAGTGATGCTTCCGTCAACGACAAATGAGGCGCGTGGATTCCTGTCTTCGATCGTAGAAAGAGCCTCCGGCCGCTGGGACGACACGGGGACACTGCTCGGACTGGACATGTTCGTCGGTAACGTACTGGAGCTGGAAGGCGAGCTTGTTCTGGAGATAACGCTCCAGTCCGGAAACACGGCGGTCCAGGCCATAGAAGTGGCTCCAGAGTCGACCCGGCTCAGTGTTGCAATGGTCCGTAACTCCACGAACGCATCCCTGGATCTGTTCGACCCGCACGGTGTTCAACCGGGAGGGACCTCTAACACAGCAGCATTTATTACGACTCCGAACCTGGTAGTGGCTACGATCACCTCCCCTGAACCGGGAACATGGTCGCTGCGCGCTACCGGAGACGGCCGGCCGATTCTGGCTTCGGTGGATCTGCGAAGCCCGCTCGACCTCAGGCTGGTTGAACAACCCCCGCTCCGGGCCGGGCTGCAGTCCGTCCTGATGGCGGAGGCGACAGTGGATGGAGAGGCCCGGTGGCTGCCGGGGTCTGTCGTCACGGCGAGCATCACTTCGCCGGAGGGCACATCTGCCGTTTACCGACTCCACGACAATGGGGAGGGCGGTGACGCATTATTTGGAGACGGCATCTTCTCGGTGGTCTTTGACGCATCGGGGGGGCAGGGCTTCAACGAGGTCATTCTCGAGCTCGGCTGGAACGATTACGGCGCAAGCATCAAGGCGATCGACTCATTCCAGACAGAGGTCTTCCCGACTCTCCAGATAGAGCCATCTGACGGAGGGTCGGTAGAGGTCGGCTTTGAAATCGTGGTCGGAACCATCAAGGTTACCGTCGGCGAATATCCGCACCCGGTATTGCCCTCGGAAATCACCGCCATCGTCACCGGGCCGAACGGCGAGTCTGTCACGGGTTCGTTGCGACTTATCGATGCGCTTGATGATGGCACCGGATGGAGATTCGAGATTATCGCAACGCCGAGCGAGAGCGGACGGCAGACGGTAACCGCCGAGCTCAATGCGGAGTACGTCGGCCGGAGTTTCAACACATCCGGCCCGACCGCGCAAACCTCTGTGACGGTGAGCTACCCGGTGATCGTTGCGACGCCGGTAGTCCTCGACGAGAGTTCACTACTGCTTCCGATCATCGGAGCTATCCTGATCGGACTCCTGATCCTCTCGGGAGTAGGGCTGTCTGTCATCTCCCAAAGGCAGGTGGAGCCGTACGGCTACATCTACGACGACCGCCAGGAGCTTATCCTGAACCTGTCTTCCGTACGCAGAGGCGGTCTAAAAGGGATTATGTCCAAGGGCGCCATCTCCACGTCTGACGCGCCTGACCTGCCCGTGCCGGGAGCGACGCTGGTGTTCAAGAAGTCTGGATTGACACTCCACTACGACAACTCGGGAGGCGCAACGATGCGTGTGAACGGCAGGCCGGCCTCGAGAGTTGTTGAGCTACGTGACGGGTCACGAATCGGGTACGCCGGTCGGTTGTTCGAGTACACGACCACTCGTCGTAAGGCTCGACCTGTTGAGCCTGTGGAACCGTTAGAACCGGTGAATCCGGAACCTGCCGCCAGCTAGTGACTCGACAATTGAAAGAGCAATTAGAAAGGCCCGACGGTAAATCCGTCGGGCCTTTCTAATTAGCGACGTATGCGTCCCTGTTTAGCTCTCGCTAATCGTGATGGACTTGATCGACTCGCCAGGCGTTCGGGAGCTGCCGGGATCGCGCTCCGGAATCCCAAGAACAACGTCCAGGCCCTCCGTCACCTCGCCGAAGACGGAGTGCATTCCGTCGAGGTGCGGTGTCGGAACATGGGTGATGAAGAACTGGCTGCCGTTGGTGCCTGGACCGGCGTTGGCCATAGAAAGTACACCGGGCTTGTCGTGCCTTCGGTCCGGGTGAAACTCGTCACCGAACTTGTAACCGGCATCGCCGGTACCTGTTCCGGTAGGGTCTCCGCCCTGCGCCATGAAGTTCGGGATGACGCGGTGAAAGGTGACACCGTCGTAGAAGCCTGAAACGGACAGGTTGATGAAGTTCTCGACCGTCAACGGCGCTTCGGCGGCGAACAGGCTGATTACGATCTTTCCGCCGCTGCCAAGCTCCATCATCGCCGTGTAGCTCTTGCTTGTGTCGAGTGCGCCGCTCGGGGCTTTCGGGCTGTCTCCGTGCTGAAGCATATTGATTCCTTAATAATGAAGTCGGTTGATTGATTGTCTGGTTGGCGAGGGTGTCTAACTTTCGACGATACGAATCGTCTTGATGGCGTCACCCGGGATCGGGTCTGTCCCGGGGTCACGGATCCGGATGTCGTTGACCACATCCATACCGCTCACAACTTCGCCGAAAACGGCGTGACATGAGACGGAGAAGCCTGCGCAGTTCTTTAGCTGATCGTTGGCGTCAAAGGCGTCCAGAAAGGCCGTCTCTACGAACGTGATGAAGAACTGGCTTCCGTTCGAGTTGAAGCCCGAGTTGGCCATCGACAGGATTCCCGGCTTGTCGTGACGGGCATCCACGTGGAACTCGTCGTCGAACTTATAGCCGGGGTCGCCCGCACCGGTTCCGGTGGGGTCTCCGCCCTGTGCCATGAAATCAGGGATCACACGGTGGAACGTGATTCCATCGTAGAAACCGGAGTTAGACAGGTTGACGAAGTTCTCGACGATGGTCGGAACCAGATCGTCATACAACAAGATCTCGAACTCGTCGCCCTTCACCAGCTCAAAGACGGCTGTGTACGTCTTACTAGTGTCCAGAGAACCGGTCGGGGGTTGTGGACCGGATCCGCCACCCGCGGGCGCAGACGTCTCCACCGTCGGTATCGGGACCGATGTCGGTACGGCATCCGGTTCATCACTACTACATGCAACCGCCGCAACAAGCGCAATCGACAGTGCGGCGAGAAGGGTCCAACGTTTCATCGTTACTCCTTGGGGTTCTTCTGGGAACGTTCTTCAGCCAGATCATTTGAGGCATTTGCGTGTGGTCGTACAAAAGTCCACGTAATTTTCGATCTTTTAATGTGTTGGCGCTATTCGATCTGGCCAATCCTATGAAAGTCTAGCGTCTTGATCGCCGGCCAGAGCATCTGGAATGCCCGCAACAGGTGGGTAAAGCCCACCAGCAGTGTCAACATCAGACACAAAACGATCTGCGCCAACGGCTGTCCGGTCACGATCGTTAGCATGTTGATGGTGAGGAATGTCATCATCAACCCCCAGAAGGCTGATCGGAAAATCAGGTATACCAGGATCAACGCCGGTACCGAGAGCAGGGTCAGGAATGGCAGTACGACCAGCGAAACGCCGGTCATTACGGCGGCGCCTTTTCCACCACGAAAGCCGATATATACCGAAAAGTTGTGGCCAAGCATCGTCGCCAACGCAGCGGCGTACATCGACCAGTCGGGCGCGTCGATAGCCATGACAACCAGCATCACAAGCGACGCTTTGCCGACATCCACGACGAAAACCACTGTCCCAGCACGCTTGCCCAGCGAGCGAAGCGCGTTGAGCGCGCCGATGTTTCCGGAGCCCATGGCGCTGATATCACGCCCGGTTCGCCGCGCAATGATGTGCGCGGTCGGAATCGCACCCACGAGGTAGGCGGCGATCACGACAGCTATTCCCAAGATCAGATCACTCAAGACTGATTACCTGTCCGGAACATTACTGAGATCACGTTTGCGGGGACATCTGAATTGCGAATATTGCGTTCGGGGTCGTAGATAGGTCTTGTCCGTCCCTATAATTGCGACCATATGCTCAGCGAACAATCTTCTTCTACAAAACCCTGCCATTCCGATAATGGATCTCCTGGCGCTGATCAGAACGGCGTCGGGCCTCCGCCGTTGACCGATGCCGACCTGCTTGAAATGTACCGGACAATGGTACTCAGCAGAACGCTCGATCAGCGCATCTGGCAGATGAATCGCCAGGGCAGGGCGGCTATCGTCGCCTCCGCACAGGGTCATGAAGCTGCACAGGTCGGAGCCGTTAGGGCGTTAGACGCGGAACGCGACCGCTTCTACATCTACTACCGCGAGCTGACGACGATGCTCGCACTTGGTATTACGCCGCTGGAGCTGTTGCTGGGTTTCCTTGCGAAGGACGGAGAACCCCTTTCCGGCGCACGCCAGTTTCCCCTGCACGGCGCGATCGACCGTGATCGACGAGACATCGTCTCGTTCTCCAACGTGGTCGCCACCCAGCTTCCGCAGGCAGTTGGCGTTGCACTAGCGGACAAGATGCGTGGCGAAAAGCGCGTGACGATGGCCTACTTCGGCGACGGTGCATCAAGCATGGGCGAGACGCACGAGGCGATGAACTTCGCCTCCATCCACCGTCTTCCGATCATCTTCTTCTGCGAGAACAATAAGTACGCGATCTCGGTCCCGATCTCCAAGCAGATGAACATCGAATCGGTCGCCACACGCGCCTCCGCCTATGGAATGCCGGGCATAGAGGTCAACGGCTTCGACCCCGTAGCCGTGTATGAGGCTGTCGGGGCTGCTGCAAACCTTGCGCTCTCCGGACAGGGGCCGACACTGGTTGAAGCCGTCGTGGAACGATTTCTGCCGCACACCAGCGACGACGACGACACTCGATACAGGCCGCCAGAGGATCTGGATGGCATCAGGGATCTAGACCCGATTCCCGCGACTGAGAAGATCCTGCGCGCAAGTGGCGCACTGGACGATGCGCTTGACGAAGAGATCAAGTCGTCGGCACAGAAAATAGTCAATCAGGCAACGGAGGACGCCGAGAACGCGCCCTTCCCGGAGCCACACGATTTTTACGAGCAGGTGTACGCGCCAGGTTCCCCGGGAGATCAGTCTTAATGGCCGAGATGACGGTGATCGAGGCGGTCCGGGAAGCGCTCCGAGAAGAGATGGAGCGGGACCCAACCGTTTTCGCAATGGGCGAAGACATTGGTGCAAGAGGCGGCGTGTTTTTGGCTACAGAGGGTTTGCTGGAGCAGTTCGGCCCAGAACGCGTGATCGACACTCCCCTGGCTGAAGCCGCTATCGGCGGTATAGCGCTTGGCGCGGCCGTGAACGGCATGCGGCCGGTTGCGGAGATAGAGTTCGGCGACTTCGTATGGCCCGCTGTTAATCAGATCATTGGCGAGGCGGCACGGGTTCGGTACGGAACCCAGGGCCGACGCACCGCTCCTCTTGTGCTTCGCGTTCCTTATGGAGGTGGTGTTCGAGGCGGTCTGTTCCACTCGCAATCCATCGAGGTGGCGTTCTCACACCAACCCGGACTGAAGGTTGTCGCTCCGGCAACACCATATGACGCCAAAGGCTTGCTCAAGTCAGCGATCCGTGACGACGACCCGGTGATTTTCTTCGAGCATAAGCGCACATATCGACTCGTGAAGGGCGACGTGCCGGATGGCGACTACACGATCCCCATCGGGAAGGCCGATGTGAAACGGACCGGGAGCGACCTCACGGTGGTCAGCTACGGCCTCGTGCTCCACTACTGCCTGGAGGCGGCGGCAACGCTCGCCGAAGAGGGAATCGACGTGGAGGTCATCGATCTCAGGACATTGCGCCCTCTCGATACGGACACGGTTCTTGAATCGGTTCGGAAGACCAGCAAGGCGATGGTTGTCCACGAAGACACGAAAGCCGGCGGTATTGGCGGCGAGATCGCTGCGGTTATCGCCGAGGAAGCTTTTGAGGACCTGGACGCGCCGGTGAAGCGTGTCGCAGGTCCAGAAGTCCCGGCAATGCCGTTTTCGCCGCTGCTGGAAGCCGAATTCATGCCGTCGGCCGAAAAGATAGCGGTGGCGATGCGAGAGTTGGCGGGTTACTAATGGCGACAATCGGAATCGAACTCCCACAGGTCGGTGAATCCGTCACCGAGGCCGTCATCGGCAAATGGCTGAAGCAACCGGGAGACGCGGTCGAGAAATTTGACGCGCTGGTCGAAGTGGTGACCGACAAGGTCAGCATGGAGTTTCCGGCGCCACATACCGGGACGCTGAAGGCGATCGTTGCCGCTGAAGGCGATACGGTCCCGATGGGCGCCATAATCGCAGAGATGGAAGTTGACAGCGCAACGGCCGAAGCGGCGGCCGCTGCATCTGAGGTGCAGGCGAACGCTCCTGCACCGAATCGGGTCGGCACTCTCATACAGGGCGCAAACGTTGGGCCGACGGGCGGCACCTTCAAGGACACGGCGCTTGAGGAACAACTCGCAAATCGGATTCCGCACGCATCCCCCGCGTCTGATTCCGTTCCAAACACGGCGCAAACCTCTGGTCGAACGTATTCCCCGGTCGTTTCACGACTGGCCGCGGCCAACGGGATTGACCTTGCAACCGTCGTAGGGACAGGACGAGGCGGGCGCATCACGAAGCAGGATGTACAGGCGGCGATAGCTGCTTGGCCGTCCACGACCCCGGCTCCCGCGCAGCCGGTCACCCCAGCTCCCCAGGTTACCCAGGACGGGCCGGTTGGCGAAGACCGCATTCTGGAACCGTCGCCGATACGGCGAATGATCGCCGACCATATGGTGAAAAGCGTGAGCGAGATACCGCACGCGTGGAGCACCGTTGAGGTGGACATGACCGGTCTGGTCGCGTGTCGGACTGCACAGCGCCAGCTATTCCGGCAGCGCCACTGCGCAGACCTGACCTTCCTCGCTTTCACGGCACACGCAGTCGCCCGGGCGCTCAGGGACAACCCGCTGGTCAACTCCAGCTGGGAAGACGAGAAGATCCGACTCAAAGGCCGGGTGAATCTCGGACTGGCGGTCGCAGCGCCGGACGGACTCGTCGTTCCCGTGATCCACGACGCCGACCGTGAAGGAATCTCAGGACTGGCGCAACGTATAGCGCCACTTGTAGAGCGGGCTAGGTCAGGCTCCCTGGTTCTGGCTGATGTTCAGGGCGGAACCTTCACCCTCAACAACACCGGAACGCTTGGCTCCGTGCTGGGCGGCGCGATCATCAACCATCCCCAGGCCGCTATCGTGACCACCGAAGCCATCGTCAAGCGCCCTGTGGTTATCTCCAGCCCCGGCGGCGACGCAATCGCGATCAGGTGCATGATGAACATCTGCCTTTCGTTCGACCACCGGATCATCGACGGGGCCGAGGCGTCCGCTTTCATGCAGAGTTTCAAACGCGAACTTGAAGCCTGGACAGTCGATTCGGAGCTCAACTAGTCCGGGCAAGCCCGGCTGTTGCTGACGTGCCTGACGTAATGAAGGCCCGATGGATTGGAATTCAGGGATACGACGATGCGCTGTCCCTACAGCGGGAGCTTCACGAGTCACGTGTAGCGGGCGATATCTCGGACACAGTGCTTTTGCTTGAGCACGCCAGCGTCATCACCATGGGTCGCAGGGCTGTGGACTCACACGTTGTTTCTGATGAAGCGACCCTGACCGCCGCGGGCGTGGAGCTGAGGGAGACCGATCGCGGGGGAGAGGCCACTTATCACGGCCCGGGCCAACTTGTGGTGTATCCGATTGTCGATCTACGCGCCCTTGGACTAGGACCTGTGACGTACGTCGCAGCCCTAGAGCAGGCGATCATCGATACGTTGGGCGTGTACCTGGTCGAGGCGCACCGGGTGTCCGGGCGGACCGGAATCTGGGTGGATGGAGACGGCATCGATCCCGGCGAAGGCAACAACCCGGCGGGGCGGAAGATAGCGGCGATCGGCGTACGGATCAGCCGTGGCGTGGCAATGCATGGCCTCGCCATGAACGTATCGACGGACCTCTCTATGTTCAACCACATCGTGCCCTGCGGCATGCCCGGACTGGAGGTCACGTCCATAGATGAAGAGCAGGGCGCGGCGCCGCCGGTGCGGATCGTTGCGGAGGAACTGGCGGGCAAGCTGGCGGTGGCGCTAGGGATTCGTTACGACAGCGCAGTTGAAGTGGAGATCGCTCCGCTCTAGACACGCCGTGACGCGCATAGTTGTCAGGAACCGGGCAGCGGCCCGCATTCAATGCCCGTGATCTCAAGTAACCGCCGGCGCATCAGGTTGTAGATCACGGGAATCCCCCATACGTACCCCTCGTGTGCCATGCCGGGGATGTCTGCGCCGTCTGCGCCCGCCTAGAACCTTGCCCATCGCGTGTGACACCCTGAGCGCCGTGAAGTAATCGATCAGGCTCTCGTTCACGGTGCGTATCTCGGCATAGGCGGCGTCATAACCGAGGACGATCTTCCGGACCAACTCTTCGATCTGTTCACCGGGTACCGGGCTGTCTTCGATTGGTCCGATCGACAGTAGAAACCTTGTGATCGCAACGTCGTAATCGGCATGTCCGATGGCGAAGTTGCCCCAGTCGATCACGCCGGTCACATGACCGTCCTCCATCAGAATGTTGCCTGGATGGAAATCCCCGTGGCATAGAGACAGCTTTACTGGGTCTGGCGGCCGATTGTCCGATAGCCACTTTGCCAGGGCGGTGATGACCGGGTTCCCAGACGCATCAGCCAGACGAGCCAGATCGTCTACCCTGCTGAATGGGGTGTAACTGCGCGCCGATATACCGGAATGCTCTAACGCTACGATCATGTCATTGGCATCCAGGGCGTGAATCCTGGCCTGCGTCGACCCGAGAGCCTTCGACGCCATTTCTGCCGTGCCCGCCGGATCTGCCATCAGCGTGTCCAGCAGAGAAATTCCCGGCATCCGCTGCATCACGATGTACCCACGCCCAAGAAGG
>Ga0114999_10005513_pt1 | contig 14900 bp, 10 predicted proteins | sample ArcticOcean_MG_C_3_FD_89820 | JGI IMG/M metagenome (GOLD analysis project Ga0114999, IMG submission 89820) | Marine microbial communities from western Arctic Ocean - ArcticOcean_MG_CB8_126 | ecosystem: Environmental > Aquatic > Marine > Oceanic | place: Arctic Ocean: Canada Basin | collected...
CTATTTACCAATTCAGGGATGAATGCATTTGTCCCCTACTTTCTTGGGGAACAGAAATCACCCCACAAACGTATCGCTGATACCCAAAAGTGCATACGTGCAGGGGGCAAACACAACGATCTGGATGAAGTTGGTTTTGATACCTATCATCACACATTTTTTGAAATGCTGGGTAATTGGTCCTTTGATGATTATTTTAAAAAGGAAGCTATCGTTTGGGCGTGGGAATTACTAACCAAAGAGTGGAAACTGCCCAAAGAAAGGCTTTATGCAACAGTCTATAAACCCGGCGAAAACGAGCCCGCAGAATTTGATCAGGAGGCCTACGATTATTGGGCGGAGATATTTTCCGCCGAAGGGATGGATCCCGCTATTCATATCTGCCTGGGAGGAAAAGATGACAACTTCTGGATGATGGGCGACACTGGCCCCTGTGGACCATCGAGCGAAATCCATATCGATCTTACTTTGAATGGAGACACACAAGGGAAGCTTGTGAATGCCGATAGCCCAAGCTGCTTTGAACTATGGAATCTTGTCTTTATTCAATTTAATGCTGAAGCCAACGGTAATTACACTCCGCTTTCCTCCCGACATGTTGATACTGGTATGGGTTTTGAACGCGTCGCCGGTATCTTCGCATCGACTAAAAACTTCAGTGATTTTTCCCACACCGCCTCAAATTATGACAGCGACTTATTCACGGATATTTTCAGACAGTTGACGCATTTAACCGGACATCAATATCAGGCGACACTCCCTGAAAATAGAAATAAAATGTCAGATACAGAAAAACGTGACTGTGCATTTCGTGTCATAAGTGATCATATTCGTACACTCACATTCTCAATCGCTGATGGTATTATTCCAGGTAATGAGGGACGGAATTATGTCCTTAGACGAATTTTGAGACGGGCAGTTTTATTCGCGAAACGGATCGAATTGCCGCATGGCTCATTGATAAAGCTCGTCGATCCCTTAATTGATAAACTTAAAGATATTTTTCCTGAACTTTTGGAGCAAAGGGATATAATCCTAAAATGTATTAGAACTGAGGAGGACACCTTTGAAAGAACTCTCGACCGTGGTTTACAACACTTTGAAAAACTGACTTCTGATCAGAAAAAAACAATCACGGGAAAAGAGGCATTTAAACTACTTGATACTTATGGCTTTCCTATTGATTTAACGCAAATAATCGCGCGCGAGCGAAACATAGAAATTGATCTTTCTGGCTTTAAGAAAGAAATGGACAAGCAACGTGATCGGGCACGGGCCGCACAGAAAAAAACATCAATTTCTGTTAAAGAAAATCGAGATTCTCAAGTGGAAGAAACAATTTTTGTCGGATACGAAATTGAGAATCTCAATAGTTATCCTGCTCTAATCAAAGATGTCATTCAGGAGGGAAATGAAAGTTTTATTATTTTTGATGAAACACCATTTTACGCAGAAATGGGGGGGCAGTTAGGGGACTCTGGATTCGCCTTAATAAATGACATCCGCATCCCCCTCTTGCAGACGGTAAAGAATGAGTCGGAATACTACCTGCATAAAACGAATTTTCAAGGAGTTGATAAATTTGTAGGAGAATCCGTATTACTCTCAGTGGATACCGCTAGGCGAAAGTCCATTCAACGTAACCATACGGCTACGCATTTACTGCACTGGGCATTGCGCAACACATTGGGGCCACATGTCCACCAGGCGGGGTCGCTTGTGGCTGATGATTATCTACGCTTTGATTTCAACCACATTGAACAAACAAATAGAGATGAACTGATGTCGATCGAGTCTAGTGTAAACGGCCGTATTCTCGAAAACGATGGAGTTTCCGCCTACGAAATTCCTTATGCGAAAAAACCAAGTGACGTTCTCGCCTTTTTTGGTGATAAATATGGCCCCACAGTCCGTGTTGTTGATATCGGTGGCTATTCAAAAGAACTTTGCGCAGGCACCCATGTTCAGCAGACAGGTGAAATTGGACTGCTGAAAATCATTAGTGAATCAGCGATAGCATCAGGAACACGTCGTATTGAAGCGGTCGTGGGGACGAGCGCTTATGATCTTATGATCGAGGATTATAATCTATTACACGATCTGGCGCAAAAATTATCCTGTAGGCCCGATGAGCTAAAACAAAGATTCGAATCCCTCATCGAACAACGCAATGATCTTCAAAAGCAAGTTCGCGGCCATCAACAACAGGACACTGCACAGTTAGCTGACAATTTAGCGGGAAAAGCAAAAAAGGTGTCTGCTATAAACTGGGTGATCGCAAAAATAGACGTGAACAATCCTGGAGAAATGCGCTCTCTTGCGGTCAGTGTTTCAGAACAACTGGGCACATCGGTCGTTGTTCTTGGGAGCATTATTAAAAAGAAAGTTACCATCCTCGTATTGTGTTCTAAAGAGGCTGTTAAATCGGGCCAGCACGCGGGCACAATGGTAAGCGAATTATCCGAAAAATTGGGCGGAAAAGGAGGAGGAAAACCTGACTTTGCCATGGGCGGGGGTAAAAATACCGACCAATTAGTTACGGTTCTCGATGAATTCCGTGCCTCAAACGGTTAATTACAGATTCAAACAATTCGATTAGCGAATCATTCCCGCAGCAACAGTCTCGTTCGTGAACTCATTGATGAGAACTACACTTCCCATGATGCGATTTCGACGATAGCTATCATAAAGCAGTGGACTCGAAGTTCGAAGAATTACACGGCCTATATCATTAAGGCCGATATCAAAGTCATCTTCCTCTTTATGTAATGTATTAATATTTATTTTATAACTAATCTCTTTAACCAAAACTTTCACTTCCTTCGTCGTGTGCCTGAGGATATACTTACCCCCGGGCTGTAATTTTGTTTTTTCGGAAAACCAGCAAAGCATAAGATCAATATCTTGCCCAATCTTCGGTTTATTATTAGGTTTTGATATTAAATCACCGCGGCTGATATCCAATTCGTTTTCCAAGGTAATTGAAACGGACATTGGATAAAATGCTTCTTCCAATTCTCCGTCAATGGAGTGAATCCCTTTTATCCGCGAACTGAAACCTGACGGCATCACAATTATTTCATCTCCAGGTTTAAATACGCCACCTGCAACGCGGCCCGCATAGCCGCGAAAATCATGATACTCCTTCGAGTGTGGGCGTATAACCCATTGGACGGGAAGTCGTGGATCAACCTGATTAGCATCCGGCCCGATGTAAACATTCTCTAAATGATAAAGAAATGTGGGACCATTATACCAAGGCATATGTTCTGACTTATCGACTATATTATCACCGTTTAATGCACTGATTGGGATAAAAGTCATATCAGAGACATCCATCCGTGAGGCAAAATTCGTGAAGTCATTCATTATCGTGTGAAAGACCGATTCACTATAATCGACCAGGTCCATTTTATTTATGCATATGACTAGATGCTGGATGCGTAATAGGGATGCGATAAATGCATGCCTACACGTTTGTTCTACTACTCCATTACGGGCATCAATTAATATTACAGCAAGGTTCGCTGTCGAAGCACCAGTCACCATGTTTCTCGTGTATTGAATATGACCCGGTGTATCGGCAATGATAAACTTTCGTCTTGGTGTGGCAAAGTAGCGATAAGCAACATCGATTGTAATACCTTGCTCACGCTCCGCACGCAGACCGTCTGTAAGCAAAGCTAGATTGATGTAATCATCCCCACGCTGTTTGCTAGACTTCTCGATTGCCTCTAGCTGATCTTCAAAAATCGTCTTTGAATCATAAAGCATTCTCCCAATGAGAGTGCTTTTTCCATCATCTACACTACCTGCGGTAGTAAACCGCAAAAGGTCCATTTCGGGATATGAATTTTCGTCCATTATTATTTTAAAGTTAAGGAATCACGGCGTTCCGTGCAGATTAAAAATAGCCTTCACGTTTACGATCTTCCATCGCTGTATCCGAGCGTTTATCATCAACCCGTGTCCCGCGCTCTGTGACTCGCACAGCTGCTATTTCACGGATGATCGCATCTACTTCGCTCGCCTCAGATTCTATAGCACCCGTGCAGGTGGCATCACCCACCGTTCGAAAGCGAACGCGCTTGCACTCAGCTTTTTCTTCAGCTTGTAACGAAATGTATTCCGTCAATGCCAGCAGAACCCCATTGCGCTGAACAACTTCCCGTTCATGGGAAAAGTAGATACTTGGCAAATTCAATTTTTCTTTCTCAATATATTGCCAGACATCCATTTCCGTCCAATTGCTGAGCGGAAAAACACGAAAGTGTTCTCCTGCTTTCTTTCGACCGTTGAATATATTCCAAAGTTCCGGTCTTTGATTTTTAGGATCCCACTGCCCGAATTCATCACGGTGTGAAAATATTCGTTCTTTTGCCCGCGCTTTTTCTTCATCGCGACGTGCACCACCAACGGCAGCATCAAACTTGTATTCTTCGATTGTGTCGAGAAGGGTTACCGTCTGTAAGACATTTCGACTTGCATTCTGCCCCTTCTCTTCAACTACACGGCCATTATCAATTGATGCCTGCACACTCCCGACAATCAGACGCGCGTCCAACTCTTCAACCATCTGGTCTCGAAATTCAATCGTCTCTGGAAAATTATGCCCGGTGTCGATATGCAGCAAAGGGAACGGCAACTTCGCTGGCCAAAACGCTTTTTGCGCCAGACGCGTTATGACGATGGAATCCTTACCTCCGGAAAACAAGAGTACAGGGTTCTGAAACTGAGCTGCGATCTCTCTGAAGATATAAATGGCTTCAGATTCGAGGTGCTTAAGGTGGTTTACGGTATAAGACTGATGCATATGCTGGTTAAATTGAATAGATTAACGCAGTAGCTTTTATCCACGCCAAAATATTAATTTTAAATCTATTATTGGAAAAGGATATGCGGAATGATCCGAGCGTAGAGCGTTTCGATACAATCCTCGAGATTGCACTCTGCGGTATCGATCGTCAAATCAGGTTTAATCGGTTCTTCGAATACTGAATCTTTACCTGTGAATTTCTTTATCTGCCCAGATTCAGCCTTCGCGTAAAGTCCTTTTACATCCCTTGCCGCACATACGTCAAAGGGACATTTAACATAGATTTCCGAAAAATTATCTGTACCAATAATCTTTTTGGCCATAGCTCGAAATTGAATCCTTGGTGTAATAAATGCCGTAAGCGTTACGATTCCTGCATTGAGGAATAATTTTGCTACTTCTGCAATACGTCGAATATTTTCCTCTCTATCCTCATCAGAAAATGACAGATTACTGTTAAGCCCTGAACGAATGTTATCCCCATCGAGCATTTGCGTTAAATAACCTTCAGCTTTAAGACGTTTTTCCAAGGCGAGAGCCAAGGTGCTTTTACCAGATCCAGACAATCCGTAAAACCAGATGATGTGCCCATGTTGTTTGAGAAGGTTTTCCTTTTCTTCTTTATCCAGCATGACATCCAATTGCGGATATATATTCTCCGGTTTAGCAGTCATTATTTATTAAATATTAAACAAAGAATAAGTTAGAGATTAATTAAATGGGGGAAATGATTAGTTATGTTCAAACGAGATGTAAAAGCTAAATATTTTTATTCTCTTTCTCTTAGGATTATAAACCTAGGATGATAGATTGATTCTAATTATCCTTAGGCTCTTGCCAATAAGAGACCTATCAGGTGTTTAAGCAATAACGCTAATGACAAGAATTTTAAATCTGATAATCCACCAGATTAGTCGATTCATGAAGCCCGCACTCCCGCTTCAATCCATTAAATCTTGTCTCCTCAGCAGTTATTCCCTCTTTAAGTCTTTGAGTGCTATGCCAATCTCCTAAAGAAACATAGCCTTCTTTTTGAAGCGGATGATAAGGCAATTCGTGTTTTAACATGTAATGATCGATATCTTCATCTATTAAATCAATGATCGGATATATTTTATACATGTTGTTTTGCTTCTCAACGGCTTTCAGCGATTTACGTGTGCTCGCTTGATTGCGCCTCAACCCTGCCATCCACGCTTTAGCTTTTAAGTCTACGAGCGCCCGATTCATTGGTTCAACTTTACGCGTAAAATTATATTCCTTTAACTTTTCTTCACCCTGTTCCCATAACTTTCCTTCTAAAGATTCTTGTTCTGCCACGCTTATCAGGGGATGATATTTTTTTACATTTAGTTTAAAGCGCTGAATCAGCTCTCGAGCATAGAGATAGGTTTCATTAAAGAGATAGCCAGTATCGATGAAGACAACGCGTATTCTAGGATTTACCCGGGTCGCCAAATGTATCATTACAGCTGATTGAATGCCAAAACTCGTGCTTAGTACCAGGTCGTCTCCAAATTTCCGATCGGCCCATTTTATTCTCTCAAAAGCACTAAGTGACTCTATGTCATTCATTTGCTCTTCCATTTTTTCAACTATTGTCTCCATGGTCGGTCTTTTATAACTTATATTAAGTATGTTAGGTAATATACTTATGATAAGTTGTCAATAGTGAGCTGCCTAAAATCTATAAGCTTAAGTAGGTTAGCGATAAATCACCCATACGCTAATTCAGGTAATCTCGGATCAATAATGGGGTTGGAGAAAACTCCAATCGAGCGGGACCGTTATCTTACGCCCCTCATTATTGCTCACGTACACTTCATTAGCTTTTTCACCGGCAACAATATCAGTTACCATCCCAAAATTAGTCGGTACCTGGTGTACTGCTTGAATAAGTCTGATAGAAGTTGGGCGAGCGCGAGAAAAATACCGAGTAGTCGCAATACAACGATTCTGGAGAGGGTTTTTTCGTGAATCGGATAGCGAATCAAAATAAGTATTCACTTCTTCCAGGCCGACACGATTGCGATGTCGCCCACCCCACGGCTCCTGATGTCTGCCGCCATTGGTAAACCAAAAAATAGTGCTGGGCAAAGTTTCCGTATTCTTTAGTGAGAACCAGACGTAACCGTCAAGTGTCGCCGCAGTCCAGGCAAATTTACATTTACTACTTGAGACCATGGCGAGATCTTCAAAGCCGGCACGCGACGGATACTCATGCAAGGAAGTAAAACCTCCATTAGCAAGAGCCACTTTAGCAAGTGATTTAAACCTGGCCCCAACTTTCAAAGCGCTGTATTCACCGATTGCCGGATTGCTGAAAGGAACAGGACAGACCTCACCGTATTGAAAGGGACTGACATTAATATGATAGGGGCCGCCTTTCTCAGGAAAATGAAGAATGGCGTGATGACCATAGTTAAAGTGCCCTTGTACTCCTTCAATAACGTGTTCCTGATATAAAGCGCGGTGACTCGGGTTTAATGAAATTCTTTTTGTTATCTTTCCCTTCACGCTTTTGAGAAAAAGTTGCAACTCGATGCTGTGAACATTGCTTTTAACATATTTCCATTTCAAATTAGGCGCATCCCCGTGAACGTGGGGTATTCCCTTGTTTACACCAAAGGGAAAACAGAAGAAATCACCGCGCAATATCTTTTCAATAGGTGAGATCTCAGATGAATTTTCATGAGGCTCCCAGGGTGGCAGCGAAAAAGGTGACACCCAACGGTGCTTTAATTTGAAATTAACAGGAGCGAGATGACCACCTACTTCACTGAGGTAAAATTCAACTCTTTCACTACTGACCCAGAAACTAGTCGCTCCATGAATTTTTATTTTTAAATCACGCGTGCGCATTTCCAGATTTTTAAAGTCACTATAATTATTTCACTTAGAGATCAATCAGACTAATGATGTGAGCGAAGATATAAGGAATATCTGGAATTGGATACCGTTTTACGGACCAATCTACAGATTCCAATTCTCATAATTTTTACTAATCGTTATTTCATAGCAAGTTTTAAAAAGTGCTTATACGGTAAGGTATATTTCAACCTAAATGAGCAAATTAGGATCAACGGATAAGTTGATAAATCGAAATTATTCAAATTTATAAACCGGTGAATCGTTTCTTCTCGACCCTAAACCATTATTTAATTTAATAGTGGGATATCCTAAATCGGGATTTGGAGTTCACGATTACCCTGCTCAACTTGTATTTAACCTCAAGCCAACTAGATAGCAAAATTACGATTTGAAGAATGGAAATAGAATCACATCCATTTTTTGAAAAAATTTCAAGTGACCAACGCCAGGAATTGATTCGTAATGCAATTATTGAAGAGTATGACCCGGACACTATTATATTTGACGAAGGAAGCCGTTCTGACGGCATGTATTTAGTTCTCGAAGGAACGGTTGCGTTCTCTAAAAAGACTCCCGAGAACACATTCAGAACCGTTAGTTACTCCACATTGGGTGATTTTTTTGGGGAAATCGGATTATTCACAGGAGAAACACGTTCATTAAAGGCTGAATCAAGAGGCAATGTGAAACTCGCAAAAATTCCGAGTGATTACCTGCTTAGTTTTTTTAAAAGCACTCAGGGACCCATTGACAATATCCTACAGAGCATTGTCCTCCACCTCCACGACACTACCCAACACTATATAGATGATTTAGTAGCACAGGAAAAGCTAGCTGTCGTTGGCAATATGATTAATACAATCATACACGATTTTAAGAACCCATTTTGTTTAATCAGCCTCGGCGCTCAACTCATCATGCAATCACATGCAGATGAGAAGACACAAAAGCTCTGTAATAACATTGAGGAGCAGGTTCAGCGAATGGTTGATATGGCTGAAGAATTAGCCCAGTTCTCCAGAGGTCAGCATGAATTGAAACCAGAAAAGGTTAACGTGAAAAAACTGCTCGAGCGATTTGAAGCATTAAATTTCCCATTCTTCCAAGATGATCTTATTAAAATTAAAATCGACGTCCCCGATATTGTAATAGAAGGTGAAGAGAACAAACTCCTGCGTGTCATACAAAACCTTGTAGGCAATGCGATTGATGCCTTTGAAGAGAACCCAGGGGAGATAAGTATTACCGGCAAAGTCGAAGGTGAAAGCTTAAAATTAGAAATCAAAGACAATGGCTCCGGAATTCCGGAAAGCATCCGGGAACATTTTTTCGAACCCTTTATCACTTACGGGAAAAGCCGTGGCACCGGATTAGGTAGTGCCATCGCCAAATCCATCGTCGAAGTGCATAATGGCAAAATAAGGTTTGAAACTAAAACAGATAAAGGGACTACCTTTTATATTAGTCTGCCCGTAAACCAACAAGCAGTCGCTATAGTCGCTTGATCCTTACGTCGAATTACGGATTCCTGTTAGATTAAAAGAACAGGTTCAATCGCCCTTCTAAGCGAAAAGGTAATTCACGAGAGATAAGTAAATTGTCCACAAAGGTATCTCCGTTATGAACCCAGTTAGTCTCGTCCGTAATATTGTATATGGTAATTTCTGCCTTCCATTTTGGTTTACTATAGGAAACCGCTGCATTCAAAGAAAATTGTGTCGGGATGTGAAATTCAGCGTCAAGATTGCCAATTTGCTCACTCTGGACGGTACCCCAGATTCTGCCTCCCAATCCTGAAGTGGGTCGGTAACTACTTCCCGCGTTAAACAGCCAACGAGACATTCCGGGAATACGCCAATCGGCAGGTGGCGCCTGGTTGGCACCGGGAAAAGACTCATAACCCAGACCTGTTCCGCGACCACCCGGACCGGTACCTGGTGCGTAATGATCAAATATCGAACGCCCTCCCAATTGAAAAGGCGCAGAATTTTGGTAATGTCCTTCGGTAAACGTAAGGTTGGTATAAAAGTAGAAATCGTTTTTCGGTTGATAGACACTTTCTAATTCGAAACCTTGTACGCGAATATCGTTTTTACCCCCACGAAACTCTACTTTTTTTCGATCTTGAGAAAAAGCAGTTAAACCGACGAAGAGTTTATGATCATAGAAACTAAATCGCATACCGCCTTCGTACAAGTCGCTACGATTATTAAAATCGTTTCCATCGATTTGATTATTGAAGAGAAATATTCCGCCCCCCGTTACGCTTCCATTGACCGCCCGGGAACGATTGTAGGTGAAATAAAAAGTAGATGAAGTGTTGGGTTTATAATATAGGCTGAGATGACCACTAAAGTGGTGAAAGTCATGAGTGTCATTCCAGGGATCTACACCTGGAGCCGGCAGTGGGTCGGTGACATCTGCAAAAAAAGAGTCTCCCCTCAAGCCATACAGGAAATGTAAATTATCGGTCAACTCAAATTCATGCTGCCAGAAAAGTCCGATATTCCACAATTTCGAATGAGTTGTTTCCGGGCTGAACATTTCGGCTCCAAAAAAAGGTCTTCCTCCAGGGCCAGGCAATCCAGGAAAATATGTCTGACTGAACTGTTCACTGATGTTAAAATCAGTCGGTGTTCCCGTAATATCGAAATTGAAAAAATACTCATTGAAAAAGTTTATGTAATTTTCCCGCTCCTCATAGCGAAAGGTAATGCCACTCAATACTTCATGTTTTCTCTCTCCCCACTCACGACGAAGTTTGAACTCAGATCGCGATTCCCAGGTTATTTGGTCGACGTATTCTATATACTCTAGTTCATGAAATCGACGACGCGTAATATATTCAAACAGGGTTCGGTTAGTGAATGCCAAGGCATTCTCTTCGTTTACGGTAGTAATTAATTGAGCGTGAAAAACATTCGCATTACTAAAATCGCTGTCGGAATATAGCGTGTCGGTAGGTCCAATAGATGTCGTCCCGTCTGGTGTCAGGAACCAGGGTTCGACAAAGGGACCACCAATATCATCAACATTTCCGGTATAATATATTCCCTTATCGATGAGTTCCTGAGAGGGGCGATTAACACCAAGGAGCTGGGGAATCGCCTGCCAACTGTACTGGGTGTTAAAATCCAGCTTCAATCTATTATTAGGCTTCCAAGTTAATGCCAGATGAATGTCCTCACGGTCATTACGTGCGCCATTAGCATTGAATAGGGTTTCATTTTCCTGCCCCGCATAACTGAGTCTCCAAGCTAAAATGTCTTGTGCGAGAGGTTGATTAATATCAATACGCCACAAGCTGCTAAAAAACGAATTATTCTCAGGGACCCAGGAACCAAAGCGCATATGAACATCCGTAAAGAACTCATCCAAGTGAGGTTGTTTCGTGATATAGTTAAGATACCCTCCACTGTAAAAACTGGGGCCGTATATCGATGACCCCGGCCCTCGCGCGATATCAATCGACTCAACATTATTAAATCCGGGCTGCATTCCATTTATATTTGCCGATCGACGCTGTCCATTCAGGTAAGTCTCGGCAATATCACCGCGAATGGTTGGTGTCGTCAGATTTCCAAAGCGTGATGGGGCAAAAGCACTCGGACTGAATAATACTGTTTCCTCTATTGTTTCAATTCCGTGGTCACGGAGCAGAGCTTCATTGATAAGGCTTACCCCACGTGGAGTATCAAGAATATTACGGCGGGCACCAAACAAGGATGCAACAGAACGCGCTAGAGGGTTAATGGAATCTTCATAAGACAAACCCTCGACGATGTATTCATCCAAAGTATGAATAGATTCATCAGATCCCGACTTTTGAGCTAAAACTAACCCAGGTAAAAAGAAGCCGATTATAATATTTATCAGAAAAGCCCAGAAGCTGTTCTCAATTGAATAAGTTTTTTTTGTCATGTGTCTTAACAAAGCCACTCCGGTAAAGGACACACGCAAAATCTTAGACTTCGCATTCCTCCGCCGGCATGACCCGGATCAGGTTCTATGGGTAGCAAAGTCGATCGTGCTTCATTCTCAGCCCTACGCGAAGGGCTCCCCGTTTAAATAAATTTAATTAATATTAAGTAAATGATATCTCATTTATCAACCTTAATTCTTCCGCAAATTGATCATCACCTGTATTAAATGAAAGCCGATCGCCGATTAAACTAAAATCTCATCAACAACCTCGTTGAGGGCATGTTTTACGGGCACCGATCCATTGACTAATGCATACCGATAGCGCTTTCCCTCGTAGTTACGCATCACCACTTCAGTCTCGGTAATCCTCTCTACATATTCAGGGTTAATCGGCACCTTTCCGCCACCACCCGGAGCATCTATGACAAATTGAGGGACGGCATAACCCGTAGTATGACCGCGCAAGCCCTCAATAATCTCAATGCCGGTTTTGACATCAGACCTCAAGTGAGAGCTCCCGGTAATCAAGTCACATTGATAGATGTAATAGGGTCGAACGCGCATCATAAGTAGTCGGTGAACGAGTGATTTCATCACCTCAACCTTGTCATTTATCTTTTTCAGCAGAACAGATTGATTTCCTAAGGGTACACCGGCAAAAGAGAGCTGTTCACAAGCTTTTTTTACCTCCAAAGTGCACTCTTTGGGATGATTGGCATGAATGCTCATCCAAATCGGCCCGTGCTTTTTTAATATCTCACACAATTCAGGTGTAATACGTTGAGGGAGAAAAATGGGAATACGGGTTCCGATACGGATAAATTCGATATGCTCAATAGCACGAAGACGCGTAAGCAGATAATCTAATTTATTATCTGAAAGTAGGAGTGGATCCCCCCCACTCAAGAGCACATCTCGAACCTCTTTATGTTCTTCAATATATTTCAACCCATTTTCCATTTCGGGGTGAAAATTATAGTCCTGAGCGTTGGAAACAAGCCGGCTACGCGTACAATAGCGGCAATAAGCGGCACAACGATCGGTTACCAGGAAAAGGACCCGATCCGGGTAGCGATGAACTAGCCCTTCCACCGGCATCGTTTTTTCTTCACCTACCGGATCAAGCATTTCTTCCGGTGCTGTATTCATTTCTTCGCCACGAGGGATCACCTGGCGCCTAATGGGGCAATCAGCATCATCCCGGTCTATTAGATTAAAAAAATAGGGTGTTATCGCTACAGCCAGTTTATGATCAGCAAATAGACAACCCGCATTTTCTTCCTCCGTAAGTGTCATGTATTGCTTCAATTGGGCAGCAGTTGTAATACGATTCTGTAGTTGCCAGACCCAATTATTCCAATCACTCTTCGGCACATCTGCCCAAAGCCCTTGACCGTGATACCAATTACTTAATTTATCTTCTGGGTACATGTATTCTAATAGATCTTTAAACTTATCTCATGCTCTCTATAATTGCCTCAGTCAATTGATCATTTTTATCTTGTCATTAAGAATCCATATATTTAAATAAGTCAATACATTATGCAGGAAAAGAGAATGAAACCGGGCGCCATGCCTAAATAGTGATATTTTAGAGAGCTAAGAAGGGGGATATAAGTGGATAAAAATGATGAACTGGCAAAACAGTTTTGGGCCTTGGGCGACCCACTAAGGCTCAAGATCCTACAGCTATTACCACACACACCCAACTGCGAACAGCACAACAATGTATCGCAGCTTGCGGAGAAGCTCGGGTTGAGCCAACCGACCATTTCCCATCATTTGCGTATATTGAGACAAGCGGGCTTAGTTTCACATAAAAAAATGTGTCGCGATTGTTTCTATTGGATCGAATTGGAAGCAACAGCTGCAGTCCTGGAAAGCATGCGCTCAGCTTTACATTTAGACTATAAAGAAGAAGCAACTTTTAAAGATCCGGCTAGTATTTGAACTAAAAGCATGGATATAAACAGTTATTGTAGCAGAAATGTCTAAAATTAAAGCCGGAATTTTAGCCCTTGAAAATGGGCAAATATATCGTGGCAAGGCATTCGGCGCTGAAAAGACGGTAGTTGGAGAAAGCGTCTTCAACACAAGTATGACAGGTTATCAGGAAATTTTAACCGATCCTTCTTATTATGCGCAAATTGTAACCATGACCGCCCCACAAATTGGCAATTACGGGATCAATCCAGACGATGTTGAATCCGATTGCCCAAAGGTAGCCGGGTTCATAGTACGCGAACTCAGCCCCCTTAGCAGTAACTGGCGAAGCCAACAAGACCTCGACGATTATTTAACAGAATTTGGTGTCCCCGGATTGAGTGGTGTTGATACGCGCACAATCACAAAAAATTTACGCACGCATGGAGCGCTCAAGGCTTGCCTCAGCACGGAAGACATTTCTAGCGATGACGCGGTTGAACGCGCACGGGAGTGGTCAGGACTATTGGGTGTAGATTATGTCAAGGAAGTCACGTGCAAGTCGGCTTATACCTGGGACCCTGAGGGCAAAGACAAACTGCCTTTTACGGTAAAGGGAACTCGCCTTTTAGAGATACCGAAAAAAAAGAAAAAATATAAGGTTGTCGCCTATGATTTCGGAGCCAAATACAATATTTTTCGAAAACTGCGTTACCATGGCTTTGATGTTGAAGTAGTACCTGCAGATACACCGGCAAATAAAGTTGATGCAATAAATCCCGATGGCGTTTTATTATCGAATGGCCCTGGCGATCCGGCCGCTCTAACCTACACGCATAAAGCAGTTGCTGAGCTCATTGAACGCTACCCTACTTTTGGAATCTGTCTCGGACATCAGATCATTACCCATGCTCTAGGCGCTAAAACTTATAAATTAAAGTTCGGTCATCGAGGCGCTAATCAACCCGTTAAGAATTTAGAAACAGGTGAAGTCTACATTACCTCGCAAAACCATGGATTCGCCGCGACGCGGGAGGAACTGGAAAAAACAGACGCTATTGTCACCGAAATAAATCTTAATGATCAAACAGTGGCAGGTCTACGCCTAAAGAATAAACCTGTATTCTCAGTTCAATATCACCCGGAGGCTTCACCGGGACCGCATGATACAGATAAGCTGTTCAATAAGTTCTATAAGCTCGTCGAAGAGCGAAACAATGCTAAGTAGATTTTGTTAAGTGGTAGCGAACAGGTAAGTAATTTGATGTTAAATTCGATTACCGTATAGAAAAGTATCTTCAGCTAATAACGGGATATTCATATACACATCTAGTTCTCTTTATACGCTTATTCTTTTTTTAAATCC
>Ga0114999_10005515_pt1 | contig 14899 bp, 18 predicted proteins | sample ArcticOcean_MG_C_3_FD_89820 | JGI IMG/M metagenome (GOLD analysis project Ga0114999, IMG submission 89820) | Marine microbial communities from western Arctic Ocean - ArcticOcean_MG_CB8_126 | ecosystem: Environmental > Aquatic > Marine > Oceanic | place: Arctic Ocean: Canada Basin | collected...
AGTCGCAGCCAAAGCCCTACCGACCCCGGCCAATTCGCCTGGTTCATCTTTGAGATGTACCTCAATTCCAACCACTGAAGGAGCCATAGTCGATCGAGTTTCTCGGGATTTCACCAGTCGCCCTGTCACCCACCCGCGATCGCCATCGCGTAACGCTTGTCGAAAGGTCGCCAGGGTGGCTTCCAGCTCTCCAATCGCACCGGCGACGAAGTCTCGGTTAGAAAACAGGATGTCCGTCCACATCGCGGGATCGCTCAGGGCCACTCTCGTCAGATCACGAAAGCTCCCCGACGCCAACTCGATCGCCTCTGGCGCATCGTGGGCCAGTCGGACTAACGAGGCTGCCACAACCTGAGGAAGATGACTAATGAGAGCGACAGCCTCGTCATGTTGAGTCGCTCCCATCCGAAGCGGGCTCGCTCCCATATTCTCGATGAGTTGTTCGATCGTGTCGAGGTCTTCGGGTCGAGCTCCATCTTCGGTAATAATCCAGAGGGCACCGTAGAACAAGGCCGCGGAAGCTCCTGCGGCCCCGCCAAACTCACGACCTGCCATCGGGTGTGTTCCCACGAATCTAGGTATGGCTTCAGCTGCCGCGATAGCCTGCTGCTTCACCCCGCCAACATCCATGATCAGGGCGTCTCCAAAATGCTCCGGATCCGTGTCACGCAGCGTTGCCGAAATTGCGGCTGGTGGTCCGGCTAGGACGATCAAATCAACCCCAGACATGGCTGCTTCAGGCTCAGATTCGACGGCATCAACCACGCCCGTTTCGAGAATTAGGACCCGAGTTTCAGGATTGGGATCCCATCCGGTGACATGCCAACCGATCGACCGAAGAGCTGCGGCAACCGACCCTCCTAACAGGCCTGTTCCCAACACTGCCGCTTTCATGTAACCGTCACTCCCATGGCATCGGCGAGTTTCCGAATCACGACCATAAGGTCTTCGAATTCTGAAGGAAGCAGCGCTTGACCGCCGTCGACCTGCGCTGTCTCCGGAGAATGATGCACATCAATGAGAAAGCCATCTGCGCCAGCCGCGACGGCCACCCTGGCCAGGGGTGCCACGAGGTATTGGTAGCCTCCCGAATGCGAAGGGTCGACAATCACTGGCAGGTGCGAAAGCTTTTTCAAGATAGGTACGGCGGTAATATCGAGCGTATTGCGAGAGGCAATCTCAAATGTTCGAATCCCTCTCTCCACCAGCATTATCTGATGATTACCTTCTTTGTACATGAACTCAGCGGCGCTGAGCCACTCCTCGATCGACGAGGTAAACCCGCGCTTCAATTGCACAGGACGCAATTGTCTGCCTACCTCGGTAAGTAGGGTGTAGTTAGACATATTGCGAGTCCCAATGCGGAGAATGTCTGCGTAGGAAGCCACCATCTCAACGTCTCGAGGGTCAAGTACCTCGGCAATGAAGGGCACGTTGAACTCTTCCCGAGCCTCAGCCATAAGCTGGAGTCCGGCTTCACCGAGTCCTTGAAATGAATAGGGACTCGTTCGGGGCTTGAAAGCGTCTCCTCGTAAAACTTTAGCACCCGACTTGACCACTGCCTCGGCCGATCGGAACAACTGGTCGCGGTTCTCAACCGCACACGGTCCAGCCATCGCGGTGAAGGAACCAGCTCCGATTTTCACGCCACGGACTTCGATCACAGTGTCCTCTGTTTGGAAGTCGCGACTAACAAGCTTGAACGATTTCAGAACGGGCACGGCCCTTTCAACTCCCACCATTGCTTCCCACGGGAGTTGTTGGAGCTCACCCTGGTCGCCTGTTGCTCCAATGACAGACCGCTCCTGGCCGTGAGACACATGTGATTCGCATCCAATACTGGCTATCCGAGCCACAACGGCTTCAATATCCGCGTTCTGGGTGTTCGGCTCCATGACGATCATCAATGAACTCACAATACTGCTTTCTAAGATTCAGTAGAAACTTCAGGCACGGACACCAATGAGTCTCCGAACGGTCCCTGACGGTAGCATCATCGACCGTATGGACGCCTCGACCTCGACCACATTCTCCAGCCGCAACGAGACCTCAGTATTTCACCATTGGTTGCAGGGTTTGGGCTGAGGCTATCCAGCCTGCGACCATTGACTCTGTGGGGAGTCTGCGCACTAGTCGCTTCTTTTCGTTGATTTTGACTACTTTCGTAGTCAAGGAGACCGGGTTTCGGCGGCGAAGTTCTTTGATCGTGTCGACTCCTGCTGCTTCAAGGAGATCTGAGTACTCGGAGCCGACGCCTTGGCATCGCATTAGGTCGGCGCGATTGATCCATTCCAGGATTCGCTTCTCGTCCAAGCCGGTGGCAACCGCTAACTCTAGGCGACCTTTCTTGGTGGCCGCTCGCTTCAAAAGTGCTTCGGTGGTTCGAATCCCAGACTTACGAAGAATAGTCGCAAACTTCTGACCGATGCCTTCGATTTCTTTTATTGATGGCACCGCTTAGAGCTCCTTTCAATCCGTAGCGAGAATAGCCTCCCAGCGAACATCGTGTCGTTTAGCCCCTGCCAAAGATTTTCTTGAAGAGCCGAACGATGGGGGCGAACAGGCTCAACAGGAACAACGAAAAACCCTTCACTTCGTCAGCCTCAATAGCTATGGACTCTTCGACCGTTGCTGCGCCCAGCTTCGCTTCTAGACATTCGATGAATTCGCCGACCAACCGACCTGACAGTTCTTTGATCAATCCCGTGCGTCCAAATTGGGCAGCCGAGCCCGACAGAGTGACATCCGCATTGACGTTTACCAGCGTGGCACCATCGGCCTCGGTCATCGTATAGTCAACCTTTACCTGCCCTCGAGAACCCCCTCTCCGGTCGGCACCTTTACCTTCGATGTGGCCCGTCTTGTTGGTGGCGTCTGGCGTAACTGTTGCCTCGCCTTCGAAGGTGGCAGTCATGGGACCTAGCTTGGCTTCAACCTTGCCGGTGTAGCTCCCATCCCCTCGGTCCTCAAGCAGCTCCGCTCCGGGAAGGCACGCGGCTACTTGCTTAATATCCTGGAAGAACTCCCAGACGGTGTCGATCGGCTTGTTCACCGAAAAATCCTGCGTAATATTCATTTATGCGCTCCTTGGGCGTAGCTCTTCAACATCTTGTTGCGTGTCAATATCTCTCGGAGGAAGAGTTTCAAACCAAACTTCTTCAACCCATTCTGGGTGGGCACCAAATAGTCCCATTGCCCCCACGTCGCCCTCGAGGCTCATGACGCGGGACCAAACATCACGTGACAGTAGCGCAGGATTCCCACGCGCGTATCGGTATCGCGGTATGGCCACCATCTTCTGTGATTGCGACATCGCTCCAATGAGAGCAGCGGGGACATCATCGCCGATCACTGGTTGGTCACCCAAAACAATGAAAGTAGCGTCAACCTTCGAGTTGCGAGTCAGGGCATCGAGCCCAACCCGCAAGGAAGAGGCGATTCCCTCGTCGTATTCCTCGTTGATCACGATGGAGACGTCGCCCAAATCACACTCGATCAGGATGTCCTCGCTCCCGTGGCCCAGGACTACCCAGACTTCGTCTACCGGCCAATCCTTGGCGCGGCGAGTGACGACTTCTAGCAGTGGGTGGCCGCCCCAATCGAGAAGTTGTTTGGGGACACCAAGTCGTTTCGACGACCCGGCGGCCATGATGAGGGCAGACGTACGCAATGAACTCTCTTCTCGTTGGAATGAATTGTAGTTCAGCCGCCGAGGCGATGGATCTAGGCGTCGCCGGCGTCTTCCGTTCTCTGGAGGTGAATCCGCCCATCACGTCCCACCAGTGACAGACCGGACCCTGATCCGTATCGCACCTGAATCATTTCACCGAGGATCGCCACGGCGGTTTCCGCAGGTGTTTCAGCTCCGATATCGAGGCCAACAGGACCATGAACTCTGGTAGTTTGCTCGTGCGTGAAGCCCGCTTTAGCCAAGCGTTCCAGGCGCTTACTGTGCGTGCGACGGCTCCCCATCGCGCCTATATATTTCGCCGAGCTGTTCAAGACCATGGGGAGAACCGGATCCTCGAAGCGAGCATCATGCGATAGCAGCACCACATATGTACGGCGGTCGATCACAATCCGGTCAGCCAGCTCATCAGGCCATCCAACGAAAATCTCGGCCGCGTCAGGAAATCGTTCCACAGTCGTGAAGGCTGCCCGGGCATCTGACACGACGACCCGAAACCCGAGCAGGCTGGCGATCTTCGTGAGCTCTTGGGCAATATGAACTGCACCAAAGATAAGGAGATGTGGTCGAGGGGCCAATGTCTCGATGAACACCTCGGACGCACCGTAATCTAATGTTCGATTTTGCTCGCGCTCCATAAGGCTCAGCGCGTCGCCCAACATGTCTTCGCTCACGGCTAAAGATCCGCCGAGAAACCCAGTCTCGAAATCGACCACAGATTTCGCCCCGAGATGCTCGCCAGCCACCACGGTGAGGACAGCTCCTAGCCTTTCGGTTTCAAGCTGATTGCGAATTAGATCAATTACCACTGTTCCACAAAGACCTGAATGGTTCCACCGCATGCCAGGCCAACTTCAAAAGCATCCTCGTCGGCGATGCCGTACGTAATGAGCCGTGGCTCACCAGAGGCGAGGACTTCTTGCGCGTGAAGAAACACGTCATTCTCCACACATCCACCGCTCACCGAGCCCTCCATATCCCCACTGGAAGAAACCAGCAACTTGCTTCCCTCTGGGCGAGGGGCGGAGCCCTTGACACGCACCACAGTTGCTACAACCACTTCCTTGCCTGCCGCCACCCACTCATCTCGCACTGCTAATTCAATTTTCATCTTGTAACCATTTCTCGACGTGTTGTTGACTCTAGGAGCTTGATCACACCGGCGAGGTCAGAAACGCTAGCGGCCGGGATAAAGTGATCGATATAGGGCATCGCAGTACGCATTCCCTTCGTCTCGGGAGCGTACCCAGTCCGCCCAGCCAAGGGATTAAGCCAAATAACCTGACGTGCCGATCTGGCCAGCCGACTCATCTCGCGATCCAGAATCTCTGGTGGGCCGCAATCCCAGCCATCCGAGACAATCAGCACAATAGGACCCCCACGGCACACTCTTCGACTCCAATCTCGATTGAACGTGCCGATCGCTTCACCGATCTTGGTCCCACCTGACCAGTCGGTCACAGCTCCAGATGCATCTGACAGCGCCATCCGGATGTCTTTACGAGACAGCTCCCAGGTGATTCTGGTTAGCTCGGTTGAAAAGACGAACGATTCCACTTTGCCCAGTCGAGCTCGGGCCGCGTGACCAAACGTCAACATCATCTCGGCGTAGGCCTCCATTGAGCCGCTCACGTCGGCTATTAAAATTAAAGGTCTTTGTCGCAATCTCCGTTCTGACATTTGCAGAGGGATGAGGTCAGCTTGGAGCCCGACCATCTTTCGCATCGTGGCACGCATATCGGGCCGCGCACCTGGACCGGGATGCCAACGCCGCCGCTTGGCAGTAGATGGAGTCCAGGCCATTACTGCAATGAGCCGTCGCGCCTCTTCCAATTCCTCATCGGTTAACTCGGAGAAGTCGCGATGCGCCAAGCGTCGCATCGCGGAAGCGCTTCGATGGTCAGCCACCTTCTCATCTTCCTCACCTTCCCCAGTGCTCTCCGCTGGCAACGGTGAGCGCATCGTCCGCTCTTCGAACGTGACTGGTGGCTCGTTATCATCCTCTTCTTCATCAAGGTTTACGATCGGACTAACACCAAAGAACTCATCAAAACATACATCGAAGATACGAATTTTGTCAGGCGAGGTCGCGACCAGCGAGCGAAACGCAGCCCGCACATCTTCCACCTGTGCTGGATCTATGATCCCAAGGGCACGCGCCATATCGCTTGACGTCACCGTCGTCATGTCGATGCCGCGCTCTCGCAGCAATCGAGCAAACTTCACCAACATATCAACCATATCAACCAAGCTACCCTATCTTGAAACTGGCAGCACCACGCTGGCTCCTACACCGCACGAGTCGGGCACTATGCCAGCAGTAACGGACAGGCCGTACACAATCAAACGGTCAATGATCTTCACGTTGGCAGTCTTGATGCAGTCGTTTACCCCGAGCGCAGTGGGAGTCTCGACCTCAGCGGCATCAAAGGGTTCCGAAATAGTTTGATATTTCGAGGCACCGCGCGAAGCGCTTTCGATCAACAACGCCAATTCCACCACATGGGCGGGAGTCAAAGTGTGGAGGTCGATGGCAAGGCTACCCGCTTAAAGCCAGGCGTCGCTACTAGGCAGATGCTACTTGGCGAGGTAGATGTCGCCATTCAAAGTGGGCGCCGTCGCTGAAGACCCAACCTCCGCCCCATGCGAAACCCCAGTAGTGAAAAATATCCCCGATCCGCTCGTCCATAGACACGACCCCCCCGTAGGGGTTGGAAGAAGGATTAAAATCGATGGCCGCTCCGTATGCGTGACGACTCAGCGCCCCACCCTTATCACTCCCGCGGATGAGACGTGCGTTGAAACATCCTCCGGCCAACTGAAAATCAGCGCTGTCAATATGGCTGGCAAGCCCCGAGCGAACCACGTCATCAATGGCTGCTTCCAGGTACGGTACAAGGAGTCGATGGCACTTGAACACGCCGAGGAGCGGCAAGTTAACGGTGACGATATTCGCGTCGGTCCATTCTTTGTCGATCGCGACAGCATCGCCGCTCGTAGGTCGGTAGGAGAACTCCCCAAACCGTTCTTTGATAAGGACCGACGGGAGCACACCTGACGGGTTAGGTGAATCATCGCTCCCCTGAATGCCGATTCGCTCGCGGTCGAACTCTGACTCAAGATCGGCCCGGAAGTCGTGCGGCATATTCCATATGTGTATAGAACTTGGGCGGACGAATCCGAACTCCGCGGCCACCTCGACGGAAAAGACAAGCTCCGCGTATAAGATCACCGAGTCGGGAGCAATCAGCCCGATGGTGGCATGACGAACCTCCCCATCCCAACCATTAAACGTAACGACGTCGCCCACCTGCGCATCTCGAAGGCGCGCCGACGTAGCTCCCATCACCAAGTCACCAGACGAAAGAACGTCTGCCGCATCGGCACCCAGGAGCGGCCAACTCGGGCCTGGATCTAAGGCAACGGTATCCATGGGGAAACGAAACTCTGGGGCCGCCTGCTGGACCACCTCGTCGCGCCTCGTCACGGAAAGAAGTTGAAGCGTGCCTCGATGTAGGATGATTGACGACGCCCCGGCGTCATCAATCATAGCCTGCGCACGGGTAATCGTAAGAGACTCAAGCCCTCCAGGTTCCCAGAGGGTGACGGATTTCAGAAGGGGTGGTGGCTGCGCTCCGGCAGAGGCCGGCATCGCGGCCACCACCAAGGCCAAAACCAGCGCTACGGAAAGGCGTCTCACTCGATCAACGTAGGAAGCAAGATTCGCACTTTGTCGATGTCGTCGCGGTACTTTAACACGACGCCGAGGGTCTCGTCGATGGCTTCTACGTCGAGTGTCTCAGTCCCGAGTACCGACAGCGCCGCGGCCCAGTCGAGCGTCTCCGCAACCCCTGGCGGCTTAAACAGGTCCATGGTGCGTAACTTGGCCATCGCCGCCGCCAGCGATTCTGCCAGCGATGGAGCGATACCAGCTATCTTCCTCTTCACAATCGCGACTTCACGTTCATAGTCTGGGTAATCAATCCAGTGGTAAATGCAACGTCGCTTCAGGGCGTCATGGATTTCGCGGGTGCGATTAGACGTCAGGATCACAATGGGCGGTTGCTCGGCTCGAATCGTGCCGAGCTCCGGAATGGTGACCTGAAAATCAGACAACAGTTCGAGGAGATACGCTTCAAACTCCTCATCAGCGCGGTCAAGCTCATCAATGAGCAGAACCGGTCGGCGTCCATCCCGAGCAGCTTCTACGGCTTCGAGCAGCGGACGCACCACGAGGAATTCGTGGGACATGATATCGCTCACGGCGTCCACGCTTCCAGACCCCGAAGCCTCCATTAGGCGAATCGCCAACATTTGACGGGCGTAGTCCCACTCGTACAACGCATGACCCACATCGAGGCCTTCGTAACATTGCAGGCGGATGAGCGGCTCGTCCATGAGGTCGGCCAGAACCTTGGCAACTTCGGTCTTCCCTACTCCTGCCTCACCCTCGAGAAACAATGGGCGACCCAGTTGGAGAGAAAGGTGGACGGCAACCGACAGGGATCGGTCAGCTTCGTACGAGCGCTCGGCGAACGCCGCGGCAACATCTTCAGTGGTAGCTGGAATCACAAAGGCGAGGCTAGCGGGTTAGTCCAAAAAAGTTCGTCACAGAGAGAAGTCGTCAATGGGTAAGCCCACCTCGGACCATTCGACAATGCCGCCTGCCAAGTTAGCAATATTGGTCATGCCCACCTTACCTATCAGGGCCTCGGCGATATTATTAGAGCGCGCTCCGGATCGGCACTGCAACACAACAGTAATATCGATGGGTAGGTCTTCGTACCAATCGCCCACCAGGGACATCGGCTTTAAGACCGCGCCCGGGATGCGGGCTGCATCCCACTCGTTCTGTTCGCGTACGTCCACTAATAGTGCGCCCCCTTCTACCAAGATGGCGGCTTCGGCAGGCGTCACCTGCGGGACTTCTAGTTCGTCCATTGGCTCTCTCACGTTAATCTAGTCCCAGTTTCCCACATGCAAAGATTATGGTTCGTGGGCAGCCCGAAAGCCCACCCACGAACCATAATCGCTAACTGGCGGCTGCGATAGCCTGCTCGAGAGCTTTACGTACGTACACCTGTGCCAGATGGGCTTTGTACTCCTCAGATCCGTAGAGGTCCTCGAGTACGGTTATACCCTTGGTAGCGTGAGCGGCAGCAGAAGTTGCGGCATCGGCCCCATTGCCTCGCATGGCATCAGCCACTTCCGTGAGTTGTGTCGGCTTAGTGCCAACCCCAGTTAGTCCCACCGAACATTCAGCCACTAATCCGCTATCCATGGACACCCAGGCGGCGGCTCCTGCCACTGCGTAGTCGGAGTGGCCGCCTCGGCGGCCGAGCTTGTCATACGCCGATCCCCCACCGCGTTTCGGCAACTTCGTCTCGACCAGGATCTCGTCACTCGACAAAGCCGAGGTAAAGGCGTCGATGAAAAAATCCGCCGCGGCGATCTCGCGCGTACCGTTGGGTCCCTGAGCGACCATTATGGCTCCCAGGGCCAACGCGGCAGCCGGTGTGTCGGCCGCCATATCGGCGTGAGCGAGAGCGCCGCAGAGGGTACCTCGGTTGCGCACCTGTACATCACCTGTCCAAGAAGCGGCCTGGACTAAGGCATGAGCATGTTCGGCCAACAGGTCCGAACTGGCGACTGCCCGATGACGCACCAGAGCGCCGATCAAAATGTGATCTCCGTTGTCAATGATCTGATCCAGGCCACTCACTCCCCCGATATCTACAACTGTCTCTGGAGAAAGCAGCCGAAGTTTCATCATGGGAATCAGGCTCATTCCGCCGGACATAACTTTGGCGCCCGGGTTGGAAGAAAGGGCCGCAACGGCCTCGTCAATCGAACCAGCTGCCACGTAATCGAATTCCCTTGGGTACATTGCTACGCTCCCTTCGCTTCTTGAATGGTTTCCCATACCCGCCTTGGGCGGAGGGGCATTTCTATATGTTGCACTCCGAGCGGTGCCAGGGCGCCTACCACCGCGCTAGCGATCGTCTGGGCAGAGCCGATCGTTCCGGCCTCACTGATTCCTTAGTTTGACATCGTCAACGAATTGATCAAGACCCTGGACGAGTGCCGGATCTTCGCGCCGCTTTATGGCCCCACCGAGAGCGCTAATAGTAGAGGTCATACTGACACCTCCTCCCATTCCGCCGGTGGCGGTTCTTCGCCACGTAACTTGGCTGCGGCATATTCGATTGACTTCACGATATTGTGGTAGCCCGTGCAGCGGCACAGGTTGCCTTCGATGCCGTGGCGAATTTCATCTTCGGTTGGCGAGGCGTTGTCCTCGATCAAGGCAACGCTAGACATGATCATGCCCGGGGTGCAGTATCCGCACTGAAGACCATGGCGCTCCCAGAAGCCTTCCTGGACCGGATGGAGGTTCTCCCCATCTGCCAAACCTTCGATCGTGTTGACCTCCGCACCATTGGCCTGAACGGCCAGCATGGTGCATGATTTTATAGCTTCTCCGTTGACATGCACAGTACAGGCTCCGCAATAGGAAGTCTCACAACCAACATGTGTGCCAGTGAGATTCAGATTCTCTCTGATGAAATGCACGAGAAGCGTGCGGGGCTCGACATCTTCCGAAACGTCTTGACCGTTAACTTTGATAGATACTTGCATGCATCTTCCTCCGGGCACGTCGAGGTGGACTAACCCAAACATACAGCGCGCGCAAGGGCGGTCGCGGCGAAAAGCCGAAGAAATATCAGCCCTCGGTTAAAGCGAATTTGCCGACCAGTTCGATGTGAAACGTCTGCGGGAACATGTCGACGGGCGCCACCCACTCGAGTTCGTATCCGATATCAACGAGCATACGCGCATCGCGGGCAAAGCTGGCAGGGTCGCATGACACGTACGCAATCGCCCGCGGCATGTCGGATGTGACGGTTTCAATGCCCGCCACGCCCATACCGGTGCGGGGCGGGTCAACTACAGCCACCGTCCAGCCATCTAACTCTTCGATGGATTCTTCAAATGGCACAGGCACGATAGAAGCGGCTGCTTCTACCTCAGAGAGATTGGTTTCAAGATCGCCCAGTGCCAGCGGTGAGACCTCGACAGAAATAATTTCACCCACGTCTTTTGCCAGACAAACCGAAAAAAGTCCTCCGCCCGCATAGCCATCAAGCAACACGTCGTCGCGCGTCGGTGTCAAGGCTTGGCGCACCAGGGTGACAAGATGATCGGCGCCCTCCGTGTTATTCTGAAAGAAAGCGTTAGCGGTGATCCGGAACCGATGTCCAGCGACTTCCTCGTACATGTGATCGCGCCCGATTTCGGCCATAGGTTGGCCTCTACGCACCCGGGCAACATTGGCTCCCCACGAAGCCGCCTGAGGTGGAATTGCGCCCCGCAACGTCACTAGCGATTGGCCGGTCCGAGGGCTGGCGCGCATGGTGAGCGCATTGACATCTTTGAGGGGCCCCAGCTTCGCGAACAGCTCGCTCAGCGGATCCACCATTAACGCACACGTACTGAGTGGCACAAGTTCCTTGGATTTTCTGCGGTACAGTGCAGGCTGGTCGTCCCGTACGTGGAAGTCCATACGATTGCGATAGTTGTAAGGACTGGCCGAGCCGATCATAGGGCGAACGTCCGTCTCGAGCTTTCCGAGGTGCGCCAGTTGACCAATCACGGTTTGGCGCTTCCACTCCAGCTGTCGCTCATAGTCAGCGTATTGCCATTGGCAGCCACCACAGGAATCGAAATGTGGACACACGGGGTCCACTCGGTTCGGAGAAGGAGCAAGTACCTCTATTAGGCGAGCGCGGGCCCAGGAACCTTTATCCTTCTCGATCTCAACCGAAACGTTCTCGCCGGGCATGGCACCGCCTACGAAGATAGATTTGCCGTCGGATCGGGCAACAGCCTCACCTCCGTGCGCCATGGCATGTGGTTGAATTTCAAGGGGAGATTCCATATGCCCAGTATCGCCGAAAATGACTGAGCGCGAAAACCCTCTCTAGCTACTACTTGTCTTTAGAACGTTAATTAATACTAAATATCTTTATGCACCTACCGAGGACTGAATGGACGCGACAACTTATCCAGATCTCGTCAATATCTCGAACAATCTCGGAGACACCAAGAGTTTGATAACCCATCCGTCTACCACGACGCATCGGCGCCTTGGAGTCGAAGGACGACAACGGGCGGAGATCGGTGACAACACCCTGCGAATCTCGGTTGGGATGGAAGACTACGCGGATATCGAAGGCGACCTACTGCAAGTCCTAGACGATCTTCAGGTAGCGGCGGGATATGTGCCGAGGTGAAACACGCTTTGCATCGTCACCGGCATGGGGTCAAACACTTCGTCGTATCCGACCTTTCCGCGCTTATGGATCAGGTCAACAAAGAATCGGTACTTCCACGCCTCATCTGACGGCCGGGACTCAATCCGGGTGAGGTTAGCTCCGCGCAGCCCCAACTCGGTGAGGGCCAACGCTAGCGAACCGGGGGTATGGGCTCCCTCAAACGCCACTGTGGTCTTGTTGCCGTCCGCGGGGAAACTTGCTTCACCCGACTCCAGCACAACAAAGCGAGTTGTGTTGTGGGTCTTGTCCACTACGCCTGCCAGCAACACATCTAGGCCATACGCGGTGGCGGCCCTCTCGGGGGCGAGCGCTCCATGAGCAACATCTCCGCGTTCCGCGACAAGACGAACCGCACCTGCGGTGTCATGCTCCGGCATAGGATCCCAGCCTCGGTCGACCAGGGAGGCCTCAGCTTGTCGCAAGGCCTCGGGGTGCGAGTGCACGGTGGTCAGATCGTTGATCGTAGCACCTGGAATTCCAAACACAGCGTAATGAATCTTAAGCAAGTGTTCCGCAACGATGGTGACACCGCCAGCAATAAGCCTATCGAGAACGGGCAGAATGCTTCCGGTCGTTGAGTTCTCAATCGGAAGCACCAACCGGTCCACTTGCCCATCTTCGAGCGCCTGGAACGCGGAAGGAAAATTGAGATATCCGCGGTTGTCAGCTTCAGGAAAAAGCTCGTGACAAGCTTGGTAACTATTCGAGTGTGGTTCGCCTTGATATCCAATCATGGCGGTCACCCTAGCCGAATTAGACAACTGAAATAGTCATCATTACCGAAGATCTGGCTCCTTCGCTATTCATAATTGTGTAGCCGAATGTGTTGGTGTCCGTAAATCCGGTCGGAGGCGTGTATTGACAGAAGGTAGTGCAGGTCACGGTGCCTCCGTTTTCCGACATTCCGTCAAATCCCGTGATTGAACACTGATGGCCTTCCAAATTAGAATCGTTGATCAGCACGAAGATGGTCACGGCCGTATCAACTGGCGTACCCACGTTGTCGTCGCGAGCGATAGGAGCATCATTGACCGCAGCGACCATCATCGTAGCTTGGCCTCCACGGTTATCACTGATTGCGTACGTAAACGAATCTGTCCCGTTGAAGTGAGCATCGGTAGTATATATACACGAGCTCCCGGAGCAGCTGACCCCGCCTCTATGGGCGTTCAATGCTGTGGCCAACAGCTAAGATGTTCCAGCCTTTTCAGTTATATCAGCATCGTCATCTGCATCAGCAAAGCCAGCGGCAGTGCCTTACGAGTCAACCGGGATCATTGTGACCGATCTCGCCGCGATGAGCGCCACCCACCAGAGGATTACTCCGAAAAATTCTGCGAATCGAGGTAGAAGCTTGGTAACGAAGAAGACCGTCATCACCGCGGCAACGACGGGAACTAAAACACGACAGCTCGCTGTAGGCGTCCGGTCCAGACGCGGCTCTCCCGCCGGTTTCTTTCTCTTCTAGCGTGGGAATCTCTCGATACGCTAGCGTCCACTCCCAAAAGTCTTCGACCTAATTTTCTGGCAGCATCAAAGGCTACTCGCGCCAGGCTAAGAATCTGGCTGCTCCGAGGTTTCGATCACATCATCGAGCATCATCGAGAGGTCTCGCACCGTTACGTCGGTTCTTCCTAGCTCTTTCACTCCGTCATCGAGCATGACATAACAATATGGGCAGGACACTACGATTTCGTTGGCACCCGTCGCAAGCGCCTCTTCCGTTCGCTCGATGTTGATCTTCTTTCCCGTTTGCTCCTCGAGCCAAAAACGGGCACCCCCGGCGCCGCAACACAGAGCCTTGGTCCCATGTCGTCCCATCTCAACTAAATCGACGTTACCACTGGCAGAAACCACCTGGCGAGGGTCAACGTACACGTCATTGTGCCGACCGAGATAACAGGGATCATGATACGTGACCTTGCGTTTGGGCTGAGCAGAAACTACTGGTTCAAGCTGCTTCGCTCGTAATAGCTCGGCGAGGAGTTGCGAGTGGTGCACGACTTCATAATCGCCGCCCAGCTGCGGGTATTCGTTGGCCAAGGTATTGAAACAATGCGGACACTGCGTGATGATTTTTTTGACGCCCAGATCGTTAAGCGTTTCCATATTGGCCAGTGCTAGTTGCTGATAAAGAAACTCGTTGCCAGATCTCCTGGCGGGATCTCCGCTGCATGACTCCTGGCTACCGAGGATGGCGAAGTCTATTCCTGCCTTCCAAAGGAGCCGAGCCGTTGACTGGGTTACAGCAATATTCCGATCATCGAATGAGCCAGCACACCCAACCCAATAGAGGTACTCGGCATGATCTACATCGTCTTCGCCCAGCACCCTGACCTCAAAATCAAGACCCTTCGTCCAATCTGCACGGTTCTGCTGACTCATACCCCATGGATTGCCCTGGTTCTCCATCGCGACATAGGCCTTGCCGAGTTCCGATGGAAAGTCAGCCTCCATCAAAGTCTTATACCGTCGCATGTCGAGGATCTTGTCGAGGATCTCGATGTCGACGGGGCAAATCTCATCGCACGCCCCACAAGTCGTACATGACCACAGTTCATGATCTGTGACCCGTTCGAACACGGAGTCGCTTGCGATGTCAATCCCGGTTGCCAGCGACACGGGAGTAGAGATATGGGAGGGAGCGGTACTAGCAGCAACCTCACCCACTTTGAGCACCATCTCGCGAGGGTCGAGCGGCTTGCCTGTGAGGTTGGCGGGACAAACTGACGTACACCGTCCGCAAATCGTGCACGCATCGGTGTCAAAAATCTGCTTCCAAGAAAAGTCAGTAATCGCCGCCGCCCCCAATGACTCAATGTCGGCCACCATCAAGTTCGGCACATGTTTCATGGCTCCCTTGGCACGGTCTTTC
>Ga0114999_10005517_pt1 | contig 14890 bp, 9 predicted proteins | sample ArcticOcean_MG_C_3_FD_89820 | JGI IMG/M metagenome (GOLD analysis project Ga0114999, IMG submission 89820) | Marine microbial communities from western Arctic Ocean - ArcticOcean_MG_CB8_126 | ecosystem: Environmental > Aquatic > Marine > Oceanic | place: Arctic Ocean: Canada Basin | collected...
ATGGCTGGAAGGACAGATACTCCCAATGGCATTGCCTCTAATAAACTGTGGGGTGTCGATTTGTTTGACAATGGATCACTGACGTTCCCGATGGATACAACAGCAACTAAGCCCACAAAGCTCGAGCGCATAGGTATAGACTTAGACGAATCTCAGCTCCCCTTAACTGGGTACAAGACCATCAGTAAGATATCCCCTCAGATCGAGACATCGAACTCCAACAAGGACTTCTCCTTTACCTTTGGAGCATCCCAGCTCCCGAGTACTCTACCAACGTATAGTGCAGCTCAAGTTCTCAATATCTCTACCGGGTATAAGCTGGATACCAGAGAGAGCGGGAGATACCTCTCGTATAAGCTTGAAGTACCCACCGACAAAGATTTCTCCTTCTCAAGTTTTGATGTTGAGATCTATGCAATGTGCAAAAGGTAACCACGCAATGGCAGTTAACGAAAATAGCGACCTACTCATAAAGCAGTACATCCGTCGTTACATCCCAGAATTAGAAGAGAGCATACAAACATTCATCCAGGGCGAACTTCAGGGCATTGAAGCCTCAATACGCAGTTTAACCGATGGATCAGTCCAAACAACAGACCAGGCACCAGCCAAACCAAAACGAGGCATGGTGCGCTTTTCCACACTTCCGTGGAACCCCTTAAGCAATAATGCTGAAGGACTGGTCGTCTACAACGGCTCAGCTTGGGTCGCAGTTTAATACTTTAAGAAAAGGAATACTCATATGTGGGGTCAAATTGCAGGTGCAGTTATAGGTGGGGTCATGGCAAACAAGGGTGCCAAAGACGACCGCCGTTATAAAGACGAGCAGAATAAACTAAACCGCGAACCCTGGGAGATGTCAAAACCGTACATCAAAGATATGTATGCGGATGGCAAGACAGAGCTTGAAAAGATTAAAGCTGGTGGTGCTTACAGTGGAGACACCTACGCAGGGCCTAACCCCTACGCAACCAATGCCTATAACAACATGGGTGGCAGGGTCCCCGGCATGATGGACAACTCTTTCGGTATGATGGACAGCACCAAAGGCTACGCTGGTAACTACCAGGACATGTACAACAAAGCCTCCAGTGGAACTACCCTGGCCGACGCTCAGAAGTACGCCACAGCGAACTCAGGTGGGATGGTCGACGCTGCTATGCGTGACCCAAGACGCCAGCTAGAGGAACAAACCCTCACTGGTATTGATCAGGGTGCATCCGGGACAGGTAACACCAACAACACTCGAGCTATGATGGCCGGAGCAATTGCCAACCGAGGTTTCAACGACAGGCAAGCTGACATGACAGCGGGAATTAATAACCAGCTTATGAACCAGTACACAAACCAAGCTAACCAGGACACCCAGAATGCGTTCACCGCAAATAGCGGCATGGGAAATGCCTATGGGAGGTCATTTGGTCAGATTGGTGACTCTATGGCCTACGGCGTGGGAGCTGGAGAAGGTCTATCAGGATATGACCAAGCTAAGATGAACGACCAGAAACGTCGCTATGACGAAGATATGTTTTGGAACCAGAACGCTAACAAGGACTTCTCCTCAGGCATCCTATCTAACGCACAATATTCACCAGCAAAAGCAGAAGCCAATATGACGAATACTGGAGCTGCTACTTTAGGTGGGATGATGTCAGGCTGGGGAACAGGTGGAAAAGTCCAAGATTGGTGGAGGAGTAGGTAAAATGGCTGGAGCTTTAAACCCAATAGGATGGTGGCAAGACTGGAAGAATGGCGGAGCTTTAGCAGGGACAGTGGACAAACAACCACCCCCTGTTTTAAATGTCCAAGACAATAGTTCCCTTGAGACGAAGCCAGTACTTACTATACCAGATGCAAACAGCTTTTCCCCACAAGTTGGAACTATCAACACCTCAAACGCTCGAGGCTCAGCCCTCACTCGACCAGATGACCAAATTGGTTTCAATGAGATGATGATACGAACGGGTGGAGCAATGATGGGCGGAGCTCAACAAGGTGGTTTGTCGGCTTATAGTGCAGCTACAGATGCGTATGGTAATATTCAAGATGCTAACCGGGCCAACGCCCTCGATAGATACAACACGGAGATGAAAGCCCAAACAGCTTTAGATAAAATGAACGCTAAGAGCGCAAGGACGCAGCCAGCTGACCCTAATGCTGGTGTAGCCGTTAATGACGAGATTGAAAGAGCACTAGAGATAGTCATTGATGACCAAAAAGACACCTGGATGCCCTTCGAAAATCTCAATAATGCAACTGGTATAGTTGGGGCAATGACCAAGGGAATTCCCACAACCAATGCGTATCGCTTAGACAGTTTTCTAAATATGATAAAAGCCAATATTGGTTTTGATAAATTAGCAGATATGAGAGCAAAATCACCAACTGGTGGTGCTCTTGGACAAGTTTCTAACCTTGAAATTGGCTTACTACAGGCCGTCTGGGCTGACTTACGGCAGGGTAATAGGCCAGAGGATCTCGAGTACAATCTTAGGAAGCTTCAGTATCATTACAATACTGTCATACATGGGGACCCAAAGACTGGTGCACTTAATCACAATTATAAGATGCCAACTCGTGGTGGTACTAGTAGTGAAAGTGGTTTGTCTGCTAAAGATGAAGCGGCGAGGATCAGGCTAAATACTTTACTAGACAATAATTAAATAATTCAATTTCACGGAGGCAACTCAATCGATGCCAAAAACTTCAAAAGAAATAGGTAATTGGATTCTAAATAACGAGGCCCTTCAAGGTACTTCAGATTTTAACTTTGCAGTTAGCCAATTCAAACAGGCCAGAGAACGCGAGACCAACCCATACCAAAACAAAGAGAACGTATACGCCGGCTCAGATAAAAAGCCAGCTATTGTCTCTGGTGTTGGGAATGCATTTAATGCCCTCAAACGCGGTTTGCATGGGCTTGGTAGTACAGTTGATCTAATAAAGTCTGGGTCTAAAATGAGCGATTACAATCGTTCTCAAGGATCAAAACAAGACATCTTAAAAGGTATGTTTGATAAGCAATTTGGTTCTACATATGGAATGCAGTGGGACCCAAGTTGGCAAACACCACAAGATGTTTTCAATGGCATCCAAGGACGTGCAGATGATATTGGTGTTACCAGTGTCGTCAATAGTCAGCTAATTAATTTTACAGAACGCTACAATAATATGACTGCGGAGTGGGAGAAGAACCAAGACGATAGTGGAGCTGGTAAACTTAAAGATGCTATTACAAGTTTTCAAGACTATAAAGGACACTCGGATGAAAAAGCTGCAATAGGCTCAAGTATAAGTGGTCAAGATTGGCAAAAAGTACACGCAGATAATATTAAAGAAGATGATAACAAAGAGACTGGCCTCAAAGGTTTCTTGAATGGAACCAAAACATTCTGGAGATCAATTGGAGAAGACCCAACCGGTGCAGCAGCTTTTATAGCTGAGACTGCTATTGAAAGTGGGCCAGTAATGGCAGCCTCACTATTCACTACACTTCTCACAAGAAACCCAGTCTATGGTTCACTAGTTATGGCAACTGGAGCTGTTAGCCAAGAAGCTGGCCCAACCGCTATGGCGTATCTTCAAGAGCAAGGTGTTCCAATGGAGACCAGAGAAGACGCTCTAGCTGTCCTTAGAAATCACGACCTATTGGCTGAAGCCAACCGCAAAGGTTTTGGCAAGGGCTTGGTTGTCGCTGCCTTCGAACTCTTAGGCCAGGCATCTGTCGCACGAATGTATTTTAAAGCAAATAAAGGTGCAGCTGTTGATCCAAGCTTACTTAGTAAGATTGTGACTAAAACAAAGACAGGAACCAAAAGCTCACTTATACAAGCAGGCACTGGTGGTGGCGGAGAGATATTTAGTCAACTTGCAATAGGTGAAGAGGTAGACGCTTCCGATGCCTGGATAGAGTTCTTAGCCGAGTTTGGAACTGCCCCTGGCGAGGCGGTTATTGCTGGAGCATCACTTACTAAAAACGCAATTAGATCACCATACACTGCTGACCCAACAGATGGCAGCTTAACCGGTGAACTTAAGGGGCACGAAGACTTAACCACTAATGAAACCAAAGCCTATTCCAGTTTAGCCTTAGAGCTTAATAAAATAGCAAAAGAGGGGGGCCTCGACAAAGTACCTTTTGATCTAATGGATATCGACCCACAATCAAAAAAAGGTGCGAAGACTGTAATTGATGACACGCACAATAAGCTAGTTGGATTTATGAATCGCTATTATGGTGAGCTAACCGCAAAAGGTGGACCACTTAATAAAAAAGGAAAAACTGAAGCAGAACGTGACCTTATTACGTTAGCACTAATTGCTAAGGCAGAAGGCCGTAACAAAGCAAAAGGGCAAGTTGCTAGTGAAAGTTATGATGCTCTAGAAGCCCTTGTTGGTAAAACCAAAGAAGGCCAAAACTTAATCCGTACACTAATGCAACTAGACGCACTAACACAGCTAGACGGCAAAGGCCTTCAAGGTGGGCTGTCAGAGTTTACAGATAAGTTCTCGATACTTGGAAGAGTGGGCGGTAAAGACTCCGGTTTCCCAGGAGCTACCGCAAGGCTAAAGCCTCTTATAACCGGACTGGCTGCCGCGCAAACTACAGGTATAAGTTTAATACCCCAGGCAATACTACCACCACTGGGTCGATATATTGACAAGAAACGCGGCACTTATTCTGTCTTAGACAAATACATAAAAGATAACATAAAAGGTGACCCCTTAGATGCGGCAACTGGCCCATCGGTAATTGCAGCCAGGGAACTTGAGCAGCAAACCAAGCAACGAACCAAACGCCTGGGTGACCTCAACAAAAGATTAGAAACATCTAGAGTTGATTTAGCTAAACGAGAAACAGCTAAATCTAGCTTTGAAAAAGCAGACCTAGCGTCACCAGGCAGCCCACAAGACGTTCTAGAGCAAGCTTTAGGAGTTAGGGAATCAGACCTTGGTCGTCAAGACTTTGAACCACTCATAGATATTACTCCGGTAGTTCTTGTAGATCTACTTGAGATTGTTAAAGCAGAGAATGAAACAAGCTTAAACAGCGATCTTCAGAAACAAGAGTTTTTAAAAGCAGTTGAAGAGTACCAAAAGTCAATCAGAGAAGGCGGTATTATTCAGAATGACATGCTTTCCCCGGTTATCCGAAAAGTTGTCAGTATGGCTGAGAAACAGGGCGTAATCAGAAGACGCACCACAGCAAACTCACCTGGGCTAAATAACACACAGCTGGAAACCCCAGCAATCTCTCGAGGCATCGCAGACAACCAGAGAGTGCTCGCAGATTTAACTAAGAAAGCCAAAGAGAACTCATCAGTAGAGCCTTACAGAGCTCCTTTAGAGGAAGCACTAAACACCCTAGGATTAAACCTAGGAACTGACCCCGTAACAGCGGCTGTGGATGTCGTTACTAAAGCGGTAGCTGATGGTGTCCCAAATAAAGCTATCAATACCTACTTACGCCCATATGTTGATCGTATCATCAGACAGGCACTTCAGTCTAAAGCTAAACCACCAAGTTTACAGACTACAGGATTTGGTGCCGGTACAGATACCTCTGGGAGCTCAGTTCTAAATAAGGCACCCTTGAACATAGACCCTAGCGTAAACTTTCCAAAACTACCAAACTTAGGTAATCTCAATAATTCCTTAAACACAGACACCGCACCTCGCATCAATGACGACGCAGGGGTAATGCCGGGCTCCCAACCATCAGGTATACAGACTACAGGATTTGGTCGTAACACAGATGTTATAACACGCCAAACAGATATGGGTCGTATCAATCAGATCTCAGTAATGAGTGAGCAAGAACTCAGAGCCCTCACTGAGCAAGAGCTCCTGGCTATGACACCACCCGAATACAACGCCTATCTTAAGCGTCAGTTTGACTTAGCAAGAGGCGTCGATCCTAGCGTAAACTTCACCCAAGCCCCGGGCCTCACCCAGCTTGATAACACAGACACACCTCCAGTTATTAATCAGGATGGAACACGGTCAATGTCGGGCGACCAACCATCAGGTATACAGACTACAGGATTTGGTGTTGGCACAAATACCTCGGGAAGCTCAGTTCTAAATAGAGCACCGTTGAACATAGACCCTGACGTAAACTTCACCCAAGCCCCAGATCTCACTCAGCAAGTTTCTAACCTTGATAACACAGACACCCCACCAGTCATTGAAGATGACGACGGTACGCTTACCAGGAAATCTAAAGTCCCACCAATGTCCCTCGACGGCCCAGCATTAAATCAAATGCCAACGGCACTAGATATTCTTCCAGATGAGAATGAAGTCTCTGCAATGCGAGATCCAAATTGGAAACCGGAAGTAAAAAGATCCAAAGAGGCAGCAGCTCAGTTTCTTCAAGATCGCTGGGAAAAAGCTACAGGTCGAACTACTCCATATGAGTACACAGAAGAGAATGTACCTGTAATTGCTGATATCATGGTTGCAGAAGCTATGAGAAACTTGGAATCTGATGGCAATGCTATTAGATGGTATGATGAAAAGATTAAATCAGCTAAAGCAATTGTAGAGTTGGTCGAGCCTAGAGTTACCCAATCAGCAGAATCTGAGGCAATGTTTGATTTTGCACTAGCTGTAACTTCAAATGGACAAGCCGTAGAAAACAACTTCTCAATGGCACTCGAAGTCTTCCGAACTGGTATGGATACTGGGCGTATGCCTGAGGATTTCACTAAAGGTGGCAATAGGGCCGCTGCTATGCGAGCAGCCTTCAAGTTCTACAATGCATATCAAGACAGCGTTCCAGATATACCTATTCAAGAATTTCTGGACTGGGATTATACAGTCAAAGAACTTAAAGTCTGGGTTGCAGAATTTAATAAAAATAATGGAACCAAAGTTAAAGTCCCGGCCTCTGAAACTGTAGATACTTTTGTAAAAGGATCATACATCTTAGGGCCAAAAATAGGCCAAGGATTCTATCAAAACATCCGAGGAAACTACGATCCTTTAACGATGGATCTGTGGTGGATGCGTTCTTGGAATAGAATGGTTGGTCGCCCTTTTATGCCTAAGAAGACAAAAAAAGCTATGGCGATAAAAAGAGATTCAATTGTCACTGAGATCAAGAAGGGTGGAAAAGTTGAGAACCAGCTTGTTAATGAGACACTAAAAACAACAGGTGAGACTAAAAAAGGTCTTTATAAAGATCCAGAGAGAATGGACGTTTTCATCAAAGTTTTAGATAAACGCTGGAACAAATACTACAAAGATTACCAAGACGCTAATAACAAAAAGAACCCACCGAAGCCTCAATTGTTTAAATCTACTGGAACTTATGTACTAAATAGTTCCCCTCAGATGCAGGGAGAACCAACAGGCCCAGATCGACCATATATGAGAAAAGTTGTCAAAAAAGCACTTGATGATCTTATGCAACGTCAAATCCATATAAAGACAGCAGATTTTCAAGCTTTGATGTGGTATCCAGAGAAGTTATTGTATAAGAAGATGGGTGTATCACCTGGTAACGGGTCAGATACAGACTATCAGGACGCTGCAACACTATTAGCAAAGAATGAAGGGATAACAGATGGACAAATTGAAGAAGCACTCCGCAACGCAAACGGAGACGGAGCCGTCAATAATCGACCAAGTGCCCCCGGAGAAGATGGGGGAGTTTATCCGGGGCCTAGTGGAACTGGGACGAGCTCGCAAGGCGGCCCAGGAAACCTTACAAGGCAATCCAGGGGACCAGCCCTTACCAGCCCGGAAGGAAATCAACCGAGGACCAATCCTCCGAGCGTACGACGCCTAAAGCCATACGTCGAGCCAGCTAAAAAGGCTTTCGAGATTGGAAAGAAGGGTGGTAAATACGAAGACGGTATTGGCACTTTAGGTGAAGCTCTAGAGCTTGCGACGGCACTTAACCTCACAGTCACATTCCTAAATGAGATGCCAAAAGGAGAGTTTGGCTCATACACTGGCTCTCCAGATTCACGCGATGCGGATGGTGTTACCAGGTCAACCACTAGGGCAAAAGTCAGGGTCCTAAAACAGGGGGCTGACCACCCAAAATTTGGGGGCACTATAAATAGCATCCAGGAGTTTACAAGTCTAATGCACGAGATTGCACATGGTCTCGCAATCGAACGCACAGATAGAGTACCCATCGCACAATACCGAAAAGCAGAGAACCCATTAGTTCTTGCTAAACAGGCACTGGAGAGCGTTAAAGTTGGTTCTTTTGAGGATTTCATTTTAGACGAAGTCGAATCTGCTGAAACTCAAACAGAAGTACTACAAGAGATTATAAACCTTCAAGAAAACATTGACGTCCAAATAGCTAAGCGTCCAGAGCTTGGTACTAAGGGTGTCCGTGATATGCGCGAAATATCAGAGTACATAAAAACTGACCCAGAGCTTCGGGCTAAGTATTCCGACGATAGAATACAGGATTCTAACAACAAGTTTAGAAGAACGTACTTGCGTACAGTACCTGAGATGGCGGTAGACCCACTGTGGGTTTACTTAGTTAATCCAAAGCTTCTCAAGAAGGCTGCACCACATACTGCCCGGGCGATCCGAAAGACCTTTAATAACTTCGGTGGACCCAAGCAGCCTGTAACTTTCTACAGCTACCCACTCGCCACCATTATGGCAATCGTTATGGGTGTCTTAGCTAATCTTGAGGACGAAGAAGAGAAACGTAACGCCCAGCCACCACCGCCCCCAGGAGCTCTATCCCCAAATATGAACATGGGTGCCCTCAGTGCGTAAAAGAGCAGCCCCAAAAGTAGCCAAAGAGCCACAGAAGGCTCCAAAGAATAACTACTTCAGCACACTCATGCTGACCGAAGAAGGTCGAGCCTTGCGACGGGAGTGGTCCACTAAAAAGAGGAAAAACCCTGGCAGACCTATGGGAACACCAGATGGATATCGTTTGTCTGAAATCAAGCCCATCCGCGCAAAGATCAAGAAAGAAGCTAGAAAGGTTATTAAGATAATGGCAAAAGAATTTAACATTGATGATGAGTACTCAAAAGAAGCACTCACAACAGCAGTAGAGGTCCTACGCTCCCCAGGTGAAACTAGAGAACGACTGGCTGCCGCTCGCTTAGTATTAGATTTCTGTCGATCAAAACCAGTAGCAAAATCCGACATCACCGTTGGAAAAGCAGAGGACTTCTTAGCGTCACTTCTGCCACAAATCGAAGATGAAGATGGAGCGGAAATTGGACAAGAGATTAGTAAAAATACGGAAAGAACTATTAACTAACTTTAAGTTTTACTCAAACGCAGCACTTAAGATCAGAACTAAAACCGGAAAGATTGCCCCCCTAAAACTTAATAATGCCCAGGAGATCTTAGACAAAGCTGTCTCTAAGCAAGTTGCAGCAGAAGGTAAAGTCCGAATAATCATCCTTAAAGCACGACAACAGGGCCTCTCTACCTATACTGGTGGATACTTGTACCACTCAGTGTCACAACGCCCCGCCTGTAAGGCTATGGTTGTCACGCACCACGCAGATAGTACCAGAGCCCTCTTTGATATGACCAAAAGGTTCCATGAGCACTGCCCGGACATCCTAAAGCCCAGGACTAAGTATAGCTCGAGGCGCGAGTTAAACTTTAATATCTTAGACAGCTCTTTTATTGTCGCTACAGCTGGAGGAGAGAGCATTGGAAGAGGAGAAACTTTAACTCACGTCCACGCCTCAGAACTTGGCTTCTGGCAGAAGAGCACAGCACTAGATAACTGGAATGGGCTGACCCAAGCCGTTCCAAACGCCCCTGGCACATGTATTTTCGTCGAAAGTACAGCTAATGGCGTAAATGGTGTGTTCTATGATCTATGGCGAGGAGCTGTAGACGGAAAGAATGGCTACGTTCCAGTTTTTATACCTTGGTTCGCTGACCCGGAATACCGGGAAGGAGTACCAGAGAGTTTCGAGAGAACTCCCGAAGAGGAGGATATAGCTAAGCTGTATAATCTCGACGATGGACAGTTGATGTTTAGAAGACACAAGATCGCTCAGAATGGCATTGATCTATTCAGACAAGAGTATCCATCGGAACCAGAGGAAGCCTTCCTGACTACAGGTCGGCCTGTGTTTAACCCAGAGCAGCTACATGAGAAAATAAAGACAACACGCGACCTAAGTGAACGCCTGGCCCTCGAGGGTGAGGAGTTCGTAAACAACGCCCGAGGCGAGCTGTCTACGTTTAGACCTCATGTCGACGGAGAACAGTACGTCATAGGAGCTGATGTCGCTATGGGGATACGAAATGGGGACTATTCGGTTGCCCAGGTCCTCGATAGTAAGAAGAGACAAGTTGCTATCTGGCGAGGCCATGCCCACCCGGACTACTTTGCCCAGGTTCTTTTTGCACTTGGAGAGTACTACAATGAAGCATTTATATGTGTCGAGAATAACAGCCACGGAATACTAACGTGCACCAGACTCGGCAAAGATCTAGCTTATCCTAATTTCTACACTGAGGTGCAGCACGACAAGCTAACAGACCGTGAAACGGTGAAACTAGGTTTCTCAACTACAGTAAAAACTAAGCCCCTGATCATAGATCAACTTAGAGCCTCCATGAGAAAAGAAGAGATTGAGCTAAACTGTAAGACAACACTTAGAGAGATGATGACTTACGTCGTCACTGCGTCAGGATCTATGCAAGCAGAATCTAGCTGCTTCGATGACACAGTTATCTCGTTAGCTCTAGCGAACCACGTTCACACTGGAGCTTGGACACCAATAGAAAGCACATCCGAATTTTACATAGAAGTGATTTAAAATGGCATCTAAAAAAGACTATAAGAAACTGAGTGACTCAGACATAGTTACCTTGATCGAGGACAATATCCACAGATCAATAGGCTATTATGATTCTCAACTAAGTCGAGAGCGCAAGAAGGTCTTGGACTATTATAATGCAGTCCTTCCTCGCCCAACTCACGATGGTAACTCAAAGTATGTATCTCAAGATGTTTACGACTCCGTTGAGAGCTCCAAGGCTACACTTTTAGAGACTTTCTCAGCTGGTAATAGAACCGTCAAGTTTGCCCCACAGACCGGGGAAGATGCTAGGATGGCTGAGGTCTGCACCTCGTACACAGACTTCGTTTGCAATCGTCAGAATGACTTATACTCAGTAATGTCTACAGCTATCCATGACGGCCTAATCGCTAGAGCTGGAATAGCTAAAGTGTTCTGGCAAACCCAAGATGAAACACGAATTGAAGAGTTCTCGGATTTAACAGCTGATGAGCTCGATTCTATCTTGGCTGAAGACAATGTAGAGATAGATGAGATATCCGCCCCAGACGAGCTCGGGCTCACAAGTGGTACTTTTGCTATCACTGAGGATACATCACAAGTCATAATAGAAAACATCGCCCCTGAGGAGTTCTTAATAGCTCCCCAGGCAAAAAGCTTAGAAGACGTTATCTTCTGTGCCCATAGAACTAGAAAGACTTTGTCTGAGCTTCGTGAAGAAGGCTGGGATGAGAAGAAACTAGATCGCATTGGGGAACACGATGACGTCGACCTAGAAACCGACCCAGAAGTCCTATCTCGTCATGAGAACATAGGATCTGATAGAGGTTTCGGGTCAGGCTCATATCAAGACCAAGTGAGATCCATAACAGTCTACGAATCGTATCTCCGTCTCGATATCGAGGGATCTGGGATTGCCGAACTATACCGTATTGTAAAGGCCGGGAATCAACTGTTATCGAAAGATAAAGTGTCCGGGAAACCATTCATAGCATTCGTTCCGCTCCCGATCCCTCATGCATTCTACGGAAGTAACTTCAGCACAAAAGTTATTCCAACCCAGAACGCCCGGACTGTCTTAACAAGGGCAATCCTAGACCACGCAGTTATCTCTACAAACCCAAGGTATGTAGTTATCAAAGGTGGTCTGTCAAACCCAAGAGAGCTAATTGATAACCGTGTTGGTGGCCTGGTCAATGTAACACGTCCAGACGCTATTAGCCCAATGATGCAAGCTCCCCTTAACCCGTTCATTTTCCAAACTATCCAACAGCTCGAACAGGACAAAGAAGAGACAACCGGGGTTTCTAGACTAAGCCAGGGACTTAACAAAGACGCTGTATCCAAACAGAACTCAGCTGCAATGGTTGAGCAGCTGGCATCTATGTCACAGCAACGTCAAAAGATCATCGCCAGAAACTTTGCTAATACATTCCTAAAGCCTCTCTACCACAAGGTTTACCAGCTGTGTGTCGAGAACGAAGACAGTCAAAAGATCATAGAGATGACTGGCGGTGAATACGTTGAGATTAAGCCGTCAGACTGGGCATCAAAAAGAGACGTGACTGTCGAATTAGCCCTTGGATATGGCGAGCAAGAGAAAGAAGCTGAGAAGTACTTAGGAATGCACACAGCTTTCCAAAGTGACCCAAGTCTCGCTAAGATGTACACCCCCGAAAACCAATACAACTTGATGTCCCACGTTATGGAACTCACTGGCATTAAGAATGTTAAGTCATACTTAACTGCACCACAGTCGCTGCCAGAAGAACAACCTGATCCAATGAGAGAATTAGAGATCAAACAGGTACAGCAAACTATGGAGATCCAAGAACGACAGACTATGGTCGCTGAGCAGAAAGCTCAATTAACCGCCCAAATTGCACAGATGAAAGCTGAGCTAGATCAAATGAAAGCTGAGAAATCATTTGCAATTCAATCGGACGGCATCGACCTCAAAGAAGCAATGTTTGAGCATAAGAAGGTCATAGATAAAGCTGAAATGATCCTCGCTCAATCAACTGACGATGTTAGAGCAATTGCAAGCCCTAATGGATAAAAACTAACGAAAGGAAATAAGGATGAGCCAAACTGACGAGGTTTTAGTAGAAGAGGGCAATGACGCCGAAGTTCTACTAGAACACCCTGCTTTCAACAGATCTATAGATTCAATTGTTGAGACAACTTTCCAAACATTCGTAAATTCACAGTACACTGAGAAAGAAGAAAGAGAGAACTCCTACGGGCATTATCGTGCGTTAGTAGATCTCGTTAATACTCTAAAGCAACGTGTAATTGTGAGAGACGGAATACTTACTAAAATAGTACGCGACAACAGCGAAACAGAAGAAAGGATGGACCATTGAGCAATTCCAACGTCCAAGAACTAGAACCTGTAACAACGGCATTTGGTGAAATTGATGTCGAAGATGCTATCCTAAAGAGGTGGGAGGCCGTTGATGAAAATCAACTAGCTGAGAACTCTGATGAGGCAACATCTGAGGAAGTCACTGAGACAGACGACCTGGATGAAATAGAGAATGAAGAAGAACTCCTTGACGACGAGGAAACCGAAGAAGACCCTGTTCAAGAAGAAACTGAAGATCAAGACGATGCTACTGAGACATTGGAACTATCCGATGATTCAATGGTTGAAATCTCAGTCGATGGTGAAGCTAAACAGGCATCTTTAAAGGATTTGAAACGTCTTTACGGACAAGAAGCTTCACTCACAAAGAAGTCTCAAGAGACCAGTGCAAAACGGAAAGAGGCCGACCAAGCCTTAGAAAGAACGTCTGTACAATATCAAAAGATGCTCGAGCGAGCTGAGAAACAGTGGGAACCATATTCTAAAGTGGATATGCTCCTGGCTGCAAAGCAAATGTCCGACGACGACTTTGCCCAACTCAGGAATGAAGCTCGAGTAGCCGAAGACAATCTCAAGTTTCTAAAAGAAGAATCCAATAGTTTCTACGATAGTTACAGACAAGACCAGGCAAAGCAGCAACAGCTACAAGCCCAGGAATGTATTAAGACACTATCAGCGGATGTACCCGATTGGTCGAACGAGCTCTATAACTCTATTCGAACGTATGCGGTGTCTCAGGGTTTTCAGAGCGATCAGGTCGATCAATACGTTGATCCATCCGTGATTAAGATTCTGAATAAAGCCCGACTATACGATCAGTCTAAGAAAACTGCCGCCACCAAAAAGGTTGCTAAACCCCCGGTGAAGGTTCTGAGATCGAAGAAAGCACCAGCGAGTTCGCAAGATGCGAAGCAAGCAAAGACGGCAGCCGCTATTAAGCGGATGCAAGAAGGCTCGCAGCTCTCCGGTAATCTTGATGATATAGCAGAAGTTCTCCTTTCGCGCTGGGAAACATAACCCCAACTCTAAAGCCATGAAAGGAATACATCTTGGCCACATTTACCACATACAATTCCATTGGGATTGCTGAGGATGTTAGTGACGTCATAGTTACAATTACGCCCTCAGACACCCCTATGTACACCATGTTCAAAAGTGAGAAGGTTCACAACAGAACTTTTAGCTATTTGGAGGACTCGCTTAGAGCCGCTGCCGCAAATGCGAAAGTTGAGGGAGCCGACCAGGCCGACATAACTTTAGGCAACCCGACCGAAAGGACTGGGACTTGTCAGATTATTTCTGAGACTTTTAAGATCTCTGAGACATCTGATTCTGTCAAGACGTACGGCAGGGCCAAAGAAACAGCGTATCAAATGGGTCGAACTCTTAAGAACATTAAGAGAGACGTAGAATACGCTTTCTGCGGAGCCATAAATGCTGTGGCTGCTGGTAACGCAAGTACTGCCAGGGAAATGGCTAGTATTGATCAGTTGATCTCTACTACTATCGATGCTGGTTCCAACTCAACCGATGCCATGACAGAGGCCAAGCTGCTCTCACTAGGGCAGTCATGTTACACTAATGGATCTGATCCATCTGTATTCATGATCAAACCAGCCGACGCACAAATCGTTGCAGATATGGCAGCCAGCTCGGGCAGAAACCGAGAATTCGCTTCGACTAAATCCTTAGTCAATGCGATTGATCTCTATGTCTCTCCATATGGCGAATACAAGGTTGTCCTAAACAGACACCA
>Ga0114999_10005518_pt1 | contig 14890 bp, 12 predicted proteins | sample ArcticOcean_MG_C_3_FD_89820 | JGI IMG/M metagenome (GOLD analysis project Ga0114999, IMG submission 89820) | Marine microbial communities from western Arctic Ocean - ArcticOcean_MG_CB8_126 | ecosystem: Environmental > Aquatic > Marine > Oceanic | place: Arctic Ocean: Canada Basin | collected...
AATAAATATTATGGCAATATTTGATTGCGTCCAATTTTTTAATGAAGAAAATATTTTAGATTTGCGTCTTAATATTTTAGATGAATATGTGGATTTTTTTATCCTTGTTGAATCAACAGTAGATCATCAAGGAAATGAAAAAAAATTAAATTTTAATATAGAAAATTTTAAAAAATTTAAAAAAAAAATTATTTATGTTGTAGTTGAAGATGCAGCTGAAATTATCAAAAAATCTCATATTGGTCAGAATTCCTTAGTTGAAAGACATCAAAGAAATTCCATAATGAAAGGATTAGTAAAAAGTAATGATAATGATCTAATTATTATATCAGATGTTGACGAAATACCTGATTTAAGAAAGTTGAATCTATTTGATAAAAAAATGTATGCAGTTTTTTCTCAAAAAAAATTTGATTATAAATTAAATCTACTAAATCAAACTGAGGGTGATTGGCATGGTTCAAAAATTTGCTTAAAAAAATATCTAAAATCTCCTCAGTGGTTAAGAGATTTAAAATTTAAAAAATATCCCTTTTGGAGAATTGATAAAACAAGAAATACTCAAATTATTAAAAATGGTGGATGGCATTTTTCTTATTTACAGAATCCTGACGAAATAATTAAAAAAATTAAATCCTTTTCTCACGGAGAAAGAAATAAACCTGAATTTGCTAACCTAAAAAATATTGAGGAAAAAATTAAAATGCAGCAAAATATTTTTGATTTAGGTTTCTCTTATAAGAAAGTTGATTTAGACAGCACTTTTCCAAAATATATAGTTGATAATAAGGAAAAGTTTAAAAAATGGATAATTTGATGATAAAATATGATCATATTATAGCAAAAGAATTCCAAAATTTGGATGAAACTGCGGAAAAAGAAAAAATAAAATATATAAACGCAAAACCTTTTCCGAATATAGAATTAGATAATTTTTTTAACAGTATTTTTTTAAGCAAAATTCTTGATGAATTTCCTGATTTGTCAAAATTAAATAAATCACAAAAATACCAAGGGAAAAACGAAGTAAAATTTTCTAACAAAAACTATAATGAATTTCCTTCTACTATTAAATCTTTTATTGATTTTCTTAATTCAAATATTTTTCTAGATTTTTTACAAAACTTAACTTCGATTAAAGAAAAATTAAAATCAGACCCACAATTAGAAGGTGGCGGTCTTCATGAAATTAAAAGTGGAGGTGTACTAAAAATCCATACAGATTTTAACCGTCATCCCTTTTTGAATTTGGATAGAAGAGTTAATGTGCTTATCTATCTAAATAAAAATTGGAAAGATTCTTACGGAGGAAGTTTGGAGTTGTGGAGTGAAGATATGTCAAAATGTGAAAGAAAGATTTCTCCCATATTTAATAAAATGGTTATTTTTTCGACAACAGATTTTAGCAATCATGGTCATCCGAATCATTTAAATTGTCCAATTGATATTTCTAGAAAATCTATAGCTCTTTATTATTTTTCCTCTGGCCGTCCACAAAGCGAAATATATGATAAGTTTAAAAAAAATAGTACTAATTTTAAAAGTAGAGCTGGTATAAAAAATGACGCTGATGAAAAAAAAGAATATTTTAAAAATTTTATAAGAGATTTTAAAATCTATAAGTTGATGAAAAACTTTGAAAAAAAATATATTAGAAGAAATAAAAAAAAATGAATAGAACTTGGTGCGCCCGGAAGGAGTTGAACCCTCAACCTTCTGGTCCGAAGCCAGACGCTCTATCCAATTGAGCTACGAGCGCTTAAATATTCTATTTAATAGTATATAATATAATTAATGAAAAAAAATACATTTAATATAACTGTTCCATTGAATTGTGATGGACACAGAATTGATAGATTTTTGCAATCTCAAATAAATGACCTAAGTAGAACTAGGTTACAAACTTTAATACGTGATGGCGAAGTAAAATTGAATAACGATCTAATTATAAACTCTTCAAAAAAAATAAAAAAAGAAGATCAAATCAAAGTTAATTTTCCACCACCTAAACAAACTCTTATTAAAGCAAATAAAATTCCTTTAGATATTTTATATGATGATGATCATATAATTATTATTAATAAATTACCTGGCGTTGTAGTGCATCCAGGTGCAGGTAATTATGAAAAAACTATTGTAAATGGATTGTTATATAAATATCAAAACGATCTTTCTAGTGTTGGAGGAAAGTTAAGACCAGGCATTGTTCATAGAATTGATAAAGATACAAGTGGTGTAATTGTTGTTGCAAAAAATGATAATGCACATATAGATTTATCCCAGCAATTTAAAAATCACACAATAAAAAGAACTTATGAAGCTTTAGTATGGGGTGTCTTAAAACCCCAAAATGGAAAAATAAATGAAAAAATATCAAGAAGTGTAAAAAATAGGCAACTTATGTCTGTAAGAAAAGAAAAAGGTAAATTAGCTATAACCAACTATAAAACTTTAAAAATATTTCAAAATACAAACATACCTAAAATTAGTCTTATCGAATGTCAACTAGAAACAGGTAGGACTCATCAAATCCGAGTTCATATGAATTATAAAGGTAATTCAATTTTAGGTGACAAATCTTATGGTAAATTGAAAAAAAAATTTAAGACAATTGATTTAAAAATTGAAAAAATAATTAATAGTTTTAATAGACAGGCTTTACATGCAAAAAGTTTAGGTTTTATTCATCCAAAAACAAAAAATGAAGTTTTTTTTGAAGCTAAAAGACCGAAAGATTTTGATACATTGATTAAAATGCTTAATAATTCTAGTCTTTAGAGATCTTGTATTTGCCTTAATTAGGTAATACATATCACTTAAAATAAAATTATGAATACAAAAACAATTAAACAAAATTTACCTTCTGTAGACTTAGAAGGTGGTATGTCTCATTATTTAGGCCAAATTAAAAAATTTCCTATGCTAAGTGCACAGGAAGAATACATGTTAGCAAAAAGCTGGAAAGATAGGCAAGATTTTAAATCTGCCCAAAAATTAATTACAAGTCACTTAAGATTAGCTGCAAAAATAGCAATGACTTATAGAGGTTATGGTTTACCAATAAATGAAATGATTTCTGAAGGTAACGTTGGTTTAATGCAAGCTGTAAAAAAATTTGAACCTGAAAAGGGTTTTAGATTAGCTACATATGCAATGTGGTGGATAAAAGCTTCTATACAGGAATATGTACTAAGATCATGGAGTTTAGTTAAAATGGGAACTACTTCTGCTCAAAAAAAACTTTTCTTCAATTTAAAAAAAATAAAAAATCAGTTATCTGCAAATACTAATGGGGATTTACATATTAAACACGTTGAGGAAATCTCAAAAAGGTTAAATGTAAAAAAAGAAGAAGTTGTTTCAATGAATAGAAGATTACTTGGAAAAGAAAAATCTTTAAATTCACCTATAAAAGATGGTGAAGATGCTGAATGGATTGATTGGATACCTGATAATAGAATTGATCAAGAGTCAAGATTATCAAATCAACAAGAACTTACTAATAGAAAAAAACTAATGTATAACTCTATGAATATTCTCGATTCAAGAGAAAAAGAAATATTAACTGCACGTAGATTATCCGATAAAGTTTCAACATTGGAAGTTTTGAGTAAAAAGTTTAAAGTTAGTAGAGAAAGAATTAGACAAATTGAAACTAAAGCTTTTGAAAAATTACAAAAAACTATACTTAGCAAGCAAAAAATAAAAAATCATTAAAAAAATTAATTTTTCTTAAAAGGATTTTCTAAAAGTATAGTATCTTCTCTTTTAGGACTTGTAGAAATACTAGATATTTTTACACCACAATAATTTTTAATAAATCTTACATATTTTTGAGCATTTTTAGGAAGATTTTTCCATTTTTTTATACCACTAGTATTTACTAACCAGCCATCAAATTTCTTATATATTGGTTTTACCTTTATTTGATCTTCTAGAGAGCTAGGTAAATAATCAATTTTTTTTCCATTTAGTTTATAAGCAACGCAAATATATAAATCTTTAAGATCATCCAAAACATCAATTTTAGTTAGAGCGATACCTTTTGTACCTGATATTATGCAAGATTGTTTAACTAACACTGCATCAAACCACCCACATCTTCTTTTTCTATTAGTAACAGTTCCGAATTCTTTACCTTTTTTTCCAATTTTGTTACCTATTTCATTTTTCAATTCTGTTGGAAAAGGTCCTTCACCTACCCGTGTTGTGTAAGCCTTAACTATACCAAGAATATAATTAATTGTGTCAGGACCACATCCTGTTCCAGCTGAGACAGCTCCAGGAACTGTGTTTGAAGATGTTACAAATGGATATGTCCCATGATCTATATCAAGAAGCATTCCTTGTGCTCCTTCAAATACAATTATTTTCTTTCTTTTTTTAAATTCATTTATTTTTTTCCATACTGGTTTTGAATATTTTAATATTTTAGAAGAAATTTTTCTTAAATCATCCATTACTTTTTTTTTATTTATTAATTTTTGTTTTAAACCTTTTCTTATAGAATTATTATGAAATAAAACCATATCAATTTTTTTTGATAAGTTTTTTGTATTTGCGAGATCCATTACACGGATTCCTCTTCTACCAACTTTGTCTTCATACGCTGGCCCAATACCTCTTCTTGTGGTTCCTATTTTATCTGTATTCTTTGCATCTTCTCTAATTCCATCTAGTTCTCTATGCAACGGCAAAATTAAGATTGCATTTTCAGCTATATATAAATTTTTATTGTTAATTTTTATTCCTAGCTTTTCTATTTGTTTTATCTCTTCCAAAAGTGCCCACGGATCAATAACTACTCCATTTCCTATAATCGAAATTTTATTTTTTCTTACTATTCCTGAAGGTAATAACTTTAATTTATATGTAGTTCCATTTACTACTAGAGTGTGGCCTGCATTATGACCTCCTTGAAATCTTACAATTACATCAGCTTTTTCTGAAAGCCAATCTACAATCTTGCCTTTTCCTTCATCTCCCCATTGTGCTCCTACTACTGTCACATTAGGCATTTGAATTCCTTAAATTAAATGAAACCGAATGATTTAATGGGCCAAAACCTTTACCATAACCAGGTGCAGTTAAAATTGCTTTATCAACGTATCTAAGGGAGATTTTGCATGATTTATATATATTTTTTTTTTGTGATAAACATGTAGCCATTGCAGAGGATAAAGTGCAGCCAGTTCCATGCGTATGTCTAGTCTTAATTTTTCTTTTTGAAAAAATTTTTATATTTTTTTTAGAAACTAAAATATCAAAAATCATTTTACTTTTTAGGTGACCACCTTTTAATAACACATTTTTTGCTCCCATGCTGACCATTTTTTTTGCAGCTTTTATCATATCTTTTTTGTTTAAAATTGAATATCCTGTTAATACCTCTGCTTCAGGAATATTAGGTGTAATTAAATCACATAATGGTAACAGTAATTTTTTTAAATATTTAATTGAATTATCATTAACTAATCTTGACCCTCCTTTTGCAATCATCACAGGATCGAAAACAATATTTTTTAATTTATATTTTCTTAAAGTTTTATGAACACATTTTATTATATTTATATTATGAAGCATTCCAATTTTCACAGCGTTAGTCCCAATATCATCTAAAACCATCGTTATTTGTTTTTGAATACTTTTTACAGGTATGGAATTAATTGCTCTTACACCTTTAGTGTTTTGACATGTTACTGCCGTAACCGCAGTCATGGCGTAGCTACCTAGAGCTGATACTGTTTTAATATCCGCCTGTATTCCCGCCCCTCCTGAAGAATCTGAACCAGCTATTATTAATACTTTTGACTTTAATTTCACTTTTTTATTGATTTCTTAATTATTTTTATACATTTAAAAATTAAATCTTTATCATGAGACTCTGCCATAATTCTTATTTTAGGTTCAGTTCCTGATTTTCTTATTAATAGTCTTCCATGATTATTCATAATTTTATTAGCTTTTTTAATCGCACTTTTGCAATTAAGTTGATCAATTGCGTTTTTATCTTTTACTGTTATATTTTCAAGCGTTTGAGGCACTGGTTTAAAAATATTAAATAAATTACTGGCCTTTTTCCCTTTTCTTAATGAAAACAAAACCTCTAGTGCTACCATTAATCCATCGCCTGTTGTTGCAAATTTTCCAAGAATTATATGACCGGATTGTTCCCCACCTAAATTAAAATTTAGTTTTTTCATTTTTTCTTTTACATATCTATCTCCTACTTTAGTTCTACAAAACTTAATTTTTTCATTTATTAAAAACTTTTCAAGTCCATAGTTTGACATTTGGGTTCCAACCACCCCACCTTTTAAAATTTTTTTTAACTTCCATCTACGAGCAAGCATTGCAATAATTTGATCGCCATCTATTATTTTTCCATGTTCATCACACATGATAATTCTGTCAGCGTCACCATCAAATGAAACACCAGCCTGTGCTTTAAATTTTTTAACTATTGATTGAATTTTGTATGGATAAGTAGATCCACATTTTTCATTAATATTGAACCCATTTGGTTTTACACCAATTGATATAACTTTTGCTCCAAGACTTTTTAATAATTTAGGTGCAGCTATATAGCCTGCCCCATTTCCGCAATCTAGAACTATTTTTGTTCCTTTTAAATTAAATTTTTTTGGAAAATTTTTTTTTAATATTTCGATATATTTATCATTGCCATTTTCTAATCTTTTAACTCTTCCCAATAAATTATTATTTGTAAGCTGTTTTGTATTTTTGGCATCTATAAGTTTTTCAATTTTTTTTTCAATCTTGTCTGATAGTTTCATACCATCTGGTCCAAACAATTTTAGTCCATTATCGTAATAAGGATTATGAGATGCAGTTATCATAATGCCCATATTAGCTTTCATAGATTTCGTTAACATTGCAAGTCCGTTTGTAGGTAAAGGACCCAATGTAAATATATGCATTCCACCCGAAGCCAAACCTGATACTAGAGCTGGTTCTAATGTGTAACCTGATAACCTTGTGTCTTTAGCTATTATTGCTATCTGTTTATTTTTTTTTTGATTTTTAAAATAAGTAGCTGCAGCTAAACCAAACTTAAAAAATTTTTCTCCGGTAATATTGCCTTGGTTGACGGTACCTCTTATTCCGTCTGTTCCAAAATATTTTTTTGCCATACTTTAATTTGCACTTAAAATTTTATTAAAAACTAATATTCCTTGATTAATTTCCCTAACATTATGAACTCTGAATAACTGAACTCCTTGGGAAAGTCCATATAACACTGATGCTAAAGTGCCTCCTGTACGGTCTGGAGTATCAAATTTTGTTACTATATGTTCTATAAATCTTTTTCTAGAAGTTCCAATTAATATTGGGCATCCTAAACTATGAAATGTTGATATTTTTGACATAATTCTTAAGTTATGCTTTAAATTTTTTCCAAAACCAATACCGGGATCTAATATTATAAATTCTTTTTTATACTTATTCTTTAAGAGGAAATTAATTTTTTCTTCAAAAAAATCAAAAATATCTAATAATACATCATCATACTTGGGGTTATTTTGCATGGTATCAGGTGTACCTTGCATATGATGCAAAATGAAAGGAATTTTTTTTTGATTAATAAGATTAAAAGATTTTTTATCAAAATTTAATCCTGAAACATCATTAATTAAATTTATGCCACATGATATACCTTTTTTCATTACATATGATTTTCTTGTATCTAAAGATAAAGGCATTGCTGGAAAATTTTTTTTTACTTTTACTATAATTTTTTCTATTCTAGCCCATTCCTCTTTTTCATTAATAATTCTTGAACCAGGTCTAGTTGACTCGGCACCAATATCTATAATACTAGCTCCATTTCCTATCATTAGCTTAACTTGTTTATATGCTTTTGATTTATCAAAAAATAAACCACCATCTGAAAAACTATCTGGAGTAACATTAAGAACTCCCATAATTTGAGGTTGGTTAAATTTAAGACCAATAATATTTTTTCTTTTAGAAGTTATTTTACGTAAATCAGCCTTAACTATGGATTTTATTTCATTAGAGAGCGATTTTATTTCAGAAATTGAGTATATATTACTTTTAATTTCTCTTTTTTTTTTTCTATTAAAAATCTCCAACCTATCAAAAGCTATGTGTATGTTTCCTGTTAGAGAGAAAGCTTTTTTTTTAATAATAAGTTTTTTTGCTTGATTGCCGTAATAGAAATTACACGGTCTTGTGTAATATTTTCGCATTAGAATTTAATGAGCTGTTTTTGGCTTTAAACCTATTGGTCCTAGTGCCGAAGATTCTTCTTTATATTCATCTTTAGCTTCTTTTGATCTAGTAGGTTCAATATTGTTGTGAATGAGATCTTTTATTTCTTCACCACTTAAAGTTTCATAAACTAGTAAAGCTTTAGCTAATTTATGCAAATCATCTATTTTTTCTGTAAGAATTTTTTTTGCTCTTTGGTAGCCAACATCAACAATTTTTTTAACTTCAATATCAACTTTTCTTGAAGTTTCTTCTGACATGTGTTCCTGTCTAGTTATTTGTCTTCCAAGAAAAATCTCGTCTTCATTTGATCCATAACTTAATGGCCCAAGATCCTTGCTCATACCGTATTTAGTTACCATATCTTTTGCCAATTTAGTTGCCATAGATATATCAGAAGAAGCTCCTGATGTTACTTTATCATGACCAAATATCATTTCTTCTGCAACTCTTCCCCCCATAGCTTTCGATATATTTGCTTCCAAATATTCTCTTGTGTGTGAATATTTATCTCTTTCAGGTAAAGTCCAGACTACTCCTAGAGCTCTTCCTCTTGGTATGATTGTTGCTTTATGTATTGGGTCAGATGCTTTTTCATTTAATGCAATAATTGCATGACCACCTTCATGATATGCAGTTAATTTTTTATCATCATCTGTCATTACCATAGATCTTCTTTCGGCTCCCATCATCACTTTATCTTTTGCTTCCTCGATGTCGGACATAGTTACAATTCTTTTATTCTTTCTAGCAGCTAATAAAGCTGATTCATTACATAAATTTGCTAAATCTGCTCCTGAAAAACCAGGTGTTCCTCTTGCAATAGTTCTTAATTTAACGTCAGGACCAATGCTAATTTTTTTAATGTGTACTTTTAGTATTGCTTCCCTTCCAACAATATCCGGATTTGAAACAACAACCTGTCTATCAAATCTTCCTGGTCTTAATAGTGCTGGATCCAAAACATCAGGTCTATTCGTTGCTGCAATAATTATTACACCCTCATTGGTTTCAAAACCATCCATCTCAACAAGTAATGCATTTAATGTTTGTTCTCTTTCGTCATTTCCCCCTCCAAGTCCTGCGCCTCTACTTCTGCCTACTGCATCAATTTCATCTATAAAAATTATACATGGTGAATTTTTTTTACCTTGTTCCATCATATCTCTAACTCTTGAAGCCCCTACACCGACAAACATTTCAACAAAATCTGATCCAGATATTGTAAAAAAAGGTACGTTTGCTTCACCTGCTATTGCTCTAGCAAGCAATGTTTTTCCAGTTCCTGGTGGTCCAATTAATAAAGCTCCCTTAGGAATTTTTCCACCTAGTCTTCTAAATTTTCTTGGGTCTTTTAAAAAATCTACAATTTCTGAAACTTCTTCTTTTGCTTCATCAATTCCAGCTACATCATTAAACGAAATTTTTCCTCTTGTTTCTGATAATAGTTTTGCTTTAGATTTCCCAAATCCCATTGCTCCACCTTTTCCTCCTTGCATTTGTCGCATAAAAAATATCCATACTCCAATAAGTAAAAGCATTGGAAACCACGAGAGAAGAATTCCTAATAACGAAGGCATTTTATCTTCACGGGGAGACGCTGTTATGGTAACTCCTTTTGAAGATAACTTTTCTACTAAATTAGGATCATTTGGCGCGTAAGTACTAAAAACACTTCCATCTGATAGTATACCTTCTATATTATTACCTTTAATTTCTACCTGAACAACTCTTCCATCATCAATATTTTTTAAAAATTCAGAGAAGGGTGTCTTCTCTAAAACTATATTCGTTCTTGGGTTTTTAAAAAGTTGAAACAGACCTACCACAAGGGCAACTATTAACCCCCACATTAATAAGTTTTTTAAATTCATTTATAATAAAGATAAGCATTATTTTTAAGTAAACAAGTGACATTTTCGCTTTATATTGAGTAAAATTCTTAATTTCTAAGCTGAGATATCGTTTTTTTCATTTTAAATTCTTTTGTAATTAAAATAAAATTACCCTTTATTTCAAGAATACATCCTCCCAAGGTGGATTTGGTAAAATTCTTTTTTTTTATCCTATTAATTAAATTTATTATCTTCTTTGATCTCGGTGGATAATAAGTGCCAGAAACAATTGATAAAATATCAGAAAAAGATTTAAAAATGATTTCGCTAGCTTCTTCTGAAAATATTTTTTTATTAAGCGAACATTTATTTTTAGATACAAATGAACCATGCTTATATAAGGCTTTATTTTTATAAAAATTTATAGCTTGATTAGCAGATGAAAGATTATTAACAGTTTTAATAATTTTTCTTGTATCGAACCCCTCCTTTTCCATATCTTTTTTGTATTTTCTTATTCTTACTCTTAAAAATTTTTTGTTATTATTTGAAGGGTCTCTAATATAAGTTTTAAAATAATTTAATGTTACATATTTCAAATCTTCTTTTTTTAAAGTTAAAAAAGGTCTAATAATTTTTAAATGTTTATTGTATGTTGCTTTTAAAGACATTGATGATAAACCAGTTAATCCGCTGCCTCTTAATAGCCTAATAAAAAAATTCTCAATTTGATCATCTTCATGGTGTGCTGTAATTAAATATTTTATATTTTTTTTAAAACAATAGCTAGATATTAAAAAATATCTCATATCACGAGCATTTCTTTGTATGTTACTTTTGGGTACATCTCCCTTCCAATTGAGAATTTTACTTGATATTTTTTTTTTACTCAGTATTTTTTTTACTTTAACTGCTTCTTTGTAAGATTCTTTTCTTAAATTATGATTTACAATCAACACAAAAATTTTGTTATTAAATTTTTTGGAATAAATTTTACTAAAATATGCAAGGCATAAGCTGTCAGCTCCACCAGATACAGCCAAAGCAAATTTTTTTTTTTTAATATCTTTGGATATTATATTTTCAAATTTTTTATAAAAATTTAGGATTTTAATATTTTTAATAGTAGCTTTTATTTTAGCTTTTTTTGTCGCAATTGAATTTTTTCTTTTCATACTCTGCTTTTTGAATAACAGATTGATTAGCTTTTGGATATTCATCTTTTAAACCCAAAATCATTGAACAACCTTGTTCTTTTTCTCCAATCTTAACTAACATTACTCCAAGCTTAAGTAAATTTACTGGAGCTTTAGTGCTTTTTGGAAATTTTTGATATCCAAATAAATAAGCAGTTGCTGCATCCTGATATAACTGCCTAACTCTAAAAGTTTCTCCATACCAATATTGAGCGTTACCAGCAAGTTTATGGTTAATGTTTGTGTCGACAAATTCTCTTAATGCCACTTCTGCAGTTTCATAGTCTCCAATCTTAATAAAACTTACTGCAAATTTATATTGTTCTTCTGCAGAAACATCAGGTAAAACCTTTTCTACTCTTTCTGGAGTTTCTGTCAATACTGTTCCCGCTGAGTCGATAGATTGTGTTTGTTGTATTTGTTCAGTTGCAGCAATATCTGATTCTGATACACCACCAAGGTCAGTAGGTTCGCTACTACCCGGTAGTTTCTTTTTTTTTTTTGACTGTTTACTTTTTAATAAATCGGGATTTCCACTTTCTAAATCTTGAAACCGAACCTGATTATCTGTTTGAATTTTTGTAATTCTGCTTGATAATTTATCTAATTTAAAATTAATTTCTTCAAAATTATTTGTTAAATTTTTGAACTGCTCTTCTAGCTCTGAAAGCTTTAAAAGATGTTTAGTTAATACATCATTAGCACTATTTGAAATGCTGGATGTAGAGCTTACGCTTTTAATGTCTCGGCTATAAACTGCTTTTTCTAAAGTATTAATATCTCTTTGCAAGTTTTCTAATTTTTGAATTACTGTTCCAATTTCATCACTATGAACCCTATAAGAGCTAATATTAATTAAGAATAAAATGACTATTATTTTTGTGAAACAAAATAAAATATTTCTCATAATTTAATTTATATTTAAAGAAAAAAATGGCAAAAAAAAGACCCCCAAAAAAAATGTGGGGGTCTTTTTTAAAAAATTGTTAAGAATTAATCAACTTTAACAGTCACTGATCTTCTATTTTGTGACCAAGCTAATGGACTTGATCCAGAATTAACTGGTCTTTCTTTTCCATAGCTTATTACTGATATTCTGCTTCCAGAAATTCCATATGTCATCAAATAATCTTTAACTGCATTTGCTCTTCTCTCTCCAAGAGCCAAGTTATATTCTCTTGTTCCTCTTTCATCCGCATGTCCTTCAACAGTTACTGAAGTTTTTGATTTTTTTCTCATCCATGCAGCTTGTTTACGCAAAGTATCTCTTGATGCTGTGGTTAATGTTGATTTATTTGTTGCAAAGAAAACTCTATCTTTAACTCCAGTAGCTAAATATTCTACTGTGTCGTTTCCTGTATATATATCGCTTGTTATCATTGCTGCTTTTTTCCCTTGTGTAGCGCAGGCTGTTAAAGCAACACTTGCAAGCATAACCATTAAAACTTTTTTTATATTAATCATAAAATTCCCTTATATTCTTTCCAGTTAAAGTTATCTAACTATTCTTTCCAGTTAAAGTTATCTAACCTGAATTATAACATTTCAAATTAAATTTCAAGTTGCAAGTTAATTATTACCATAAAAAGCCCTTAGAGGCATTACTTTGACAATAAAGAAGACCAAGATGGGTCAGATCCATCCGTTTCTGTCTCTATAAGCCTTTCATTGTAACCTGTTAAATCAATAGACCAGAGCTTAGCTGAAAATCCTTTTCCTTTAGAATCTGATTTGGTCTCTCTATAAAAAATTAATACTCTACCATTTGGAGACCATGAAGGGGCTTCTTGATAGTAATTTTCAGTTAGTAACCTTTCTCCACTGCCATCTGCTCTCATTACACCTATATAAAATTTTCCTTTGTGAACTTTTGTAAATGCAATTAAATCTCCTCTTGGAGACCAAACTGGAGTTCCATATAGCCCTTTGCCAAAAGTAATCCTTTTAACATTTGATCCATCATTTCTCATTACATAAATTTGTTGTAAGCCGCTCCTATCCGAATTAAAACAAATAAATTTTCCATCGGGTGAATATGAAGGTGAAGTATCAATTGATGTATGGTCAGTTATTTTTTCAACAACTCTTGTTTCTATATTCATTGTATAAATATCAGAATTTCCGTTTTTAGCAAAACTCATAATAATTTTTTTTCCATCTGGAGAAAATCTTGGTGCAAAAGTCATTCCAGGAAAATCACCTACCACTTCTTGAATGCCAGTTTCAATATCAAGTAGATAAACTCTAGGTAAGTTTTTAAAATAGGATAGGTATGTTACTAATTGATTTTTTGGACTAAATCTGGGTGTTAATACTAATTCGTTTCCTAGAGTTAAATATTTAAGGTTTGCTCCATCTTGGTCCATAATTGCAAGTTTTTTAAATCTTTGTGTTTTTAATCCAGTTTCAGAAACATAAATTATTCGAGTATCAAAATATCCTGTTTCTCCAGTTAATCTTTCATAAACTTTGTCTGAAATTATATGAGCTACTCTTCTCCAATTACTTGGTGTCGTCGAAAATGCAAGAGCAATCATTTCTTTTGCAGCTATCACATCCCAAAGTCTAAATTCTACTCTTAATTTTTCATCTAAGACAGTTACTTTTCCTGTTAGAAGTGCTTGGGCTTTTATTAATCTCCAGTCTTCAAATCTTGGTTTGATATGTGCTATATCAGGATTTTGGACAAAAGAATCTTTTTTTAATGGATTAAATAAACCTGATCTTCTAAAATTTTCTTCAATTACTTTAGAAATTTCTTCTCCTACATTTTTTATAATCTTTGTTCCTTTTTTTATATTTTTAGAACCAGATTCAATATGAAGAGGAGAAACTGCAATTGGTAAAGGATCAAGATTTCCTCTAGTAATATCAACCTCAACTAATGCTAATGCTGCATGATTATAAGTAAATAAAATAATAATGGTTATTAAAAATTTTTTCATGTTATCCTTTTAACATTTCGTTTGCATCAAAGTTTAATTGTATATCTTTCCATTTTTCATATCCAGTAGGAGGAACTCTTAAAGGCTGACAAATTCGTATTGCTCTAAGGGCACTTTCTGCTAAAACTTTATAAAAACCTTGTCCTGGCATATTCATTCTTGCATGGTCTAATATTTCAGATTTTAAAACATTCCCATCTTGCTTTAGTTTCAATCTAATTCTTACAATCAAGTTTTCTTGATATGGTAAACCTAAAGGTAAACTCCAACAACCAAAAATTTGTGCCTTTAGAGCATCTTCTTGGCTTAATGTTAACTTATTTGCAAAAGAATTTTTAACATTACTTTGGGTAAGTTTTTTCTTTTTCTTTAATGTTTCTGCGATTTCTTCTTTAGATTTATCAATTAACGCAGCTATTTGGTTGGGATCAAAAAGTTCTTTTTTTTCAAATTCAGAAGCTTGTCTAATCTGCTCTTTGATTTCTTCAGGATTTTGTTTCTTTTTTATAATTTTCTTTTTTTCTTTATTTAAATCATCTGGCAAAGGAATTCTATCTGGCTTTTCTTTTTTTTTCTCAGATGGTGGTGCTTGCTGAGATACTAATCTTTTTTCTTCTTCTTTTTTTTTTATTTTTTCTAAGGTTTCAGTGGCTTGGGC
>Ga0114999_10005519_pt1 | contig 14889 bp, 13 predicted proteins | sample ArcticOcean_MG_C_3_FD_89820 | JGI IMG/M metagenome (GOLD analysis project Ga0114999, IMG submission 89820) | Marine microbial communities from western Arctic Ocean - ArcticOcean_MG_CB8_126 | ecosystem: Environmental > Aquatic > Marine > Oceanic | place: Arctic Ocean: Canada Basin | collected...
CCTTCTGTGAAGGGTCGCCGCTCTACCGGGTATCATCTGCACGTTAGAGGCTGAAGGGCGGATAGCGCTCTGTCGTCAGCATGAAGGCGGAGACGACGACTCGTAGCCAGTATCTCATGAAGTGGACGACGAAGTCAAACAATCCCCGCAGATAACGCCCCGCGAAGAGAATAGCGAACCAGGCGATGATCACGCAGATCGTTGCCGCTATACTCAAGAAAAGCAGCACGACGTAGTGGGGCACTGCGAGGAACCACTTGATCTATGGCAGCTCCCCAGAGAAATAGAGCGTACAAGGAAATGGAGCCGATGGTGCGATTCATCGGGTCAGGTGTCAAACATGACAACAGATCGACGTCATACAGACGTGATCCGTCGGATCAAAGCGCTCGATACCTCAACGAGTGAGTCCGGCGTTGTTGGTCAGGCGACAGGCCACCACATGTGGGGTCTTGGTTGTGGTGCCCAGGACGCAGCACGTCGGGTTCTGATCACCGGCGGTGTCCATGGTGATGAACCGGCAGGTGTCGAAGCGGTCCTACAGTTTCTGGAGCAATCCGTTGCTGATTATGTCCGTCACTTCCACTTCGTCGTCATCCCCTGCGTGAACCCTTCCGGGTATGAAGCCAATACGAGGGAGCACGGATCCGGCGAAGACAGCAATCGTTATGTCGAACAATGGTGTTATCGAGTCGATGACGTTTCGCCGGTGATGGCTGACCAGCCATTCGATTTGTTCTCCGATCTTCATGAAGACTACGAGGCGACGGGCTTCTACATGTACGAGGCAGAGCGAGAACGGCGACGCCTTGGCGCGCAGATTGTTGATGTAGTAAACAGATCGGATCCATCGACTCAGAAGACAACACCGATCCCGGCCTCGAGATGCCCGTGTCGGAAGGCTTGTTCGAGATCAACCCCGCATGGCGAACATCGGGATGGTCTGCCTATGCCTATTTCGAGAGTGCGACGCACGGTGTACTGACAGAGACACCCTCCACGGCGTGGCCGCTGCACACACGTGTCGAGGCGCATTTGTTGGCCCTGCGCCTCGTTCTGGATTACTACCAGTGACCTGAACTACCAGTGACCTGAACTCTATTCAGGCGCCAGCTTCAGAGGCAAGTCTCTCACCGTGCTCAGCGACGGCCTGACTCACGCGGTCTGCATCCCATCGATCAAAATTCGTGAAGTCACCGGTCCCCCCTTTATGGAAGGGTGTATTGTCGATGGCGGTGTAGCAACAGATCAACGCCCATCGCGAGTCGGGGCTCTGGTTGGCGTCTGAGCGATGTAGCAGATTGCTGTGAAAGAACAGCGCCGTACCCGGCGCCATCTCGCAATAGACGCGCTCGAACTGATCTTCCACTACGGCTACGCGATCAGGATCAATGCCCGTCTGGTCACCGACCGTGCCATGGGTGAGACGACCCATCCGATGTGATCCGGCCAATACCTGCAGGCAGCCATTCTTCTTGTGGGCTCGATCCACCGCGATCATACAGCTGCCCATATCAGGGAAGAGGAAGCTTTTGTACCAGTAGCCAAAGTCCTGGTGCCATTCCCAGGCACCGCCGACGAGGGGCTCCTTCATCATCATCTTGTGATGGTAGTGGTAGACCTTGCTATTGAGTAACTGCTCAACAGGTTCCACGACGGCCTGACACCGGGCATACGCAGCGTAGGCACTGTCTGGCAGTTCGAAGTGCAGCGACAGACGGCTGACGCGGCCTTCCTGATCGCGATGATCTCGTGCTCCTGCAGACAGGGCATGATCGGCGTGGGCCACCGTTTCAAGTGCTTGCATCTTCTGCGCCGTAAAATAGTCGGGCAGCAGCAGAAATCCATCGCGTTCGTATGACTGCAACTGCTCAGCTGTCAGCTGGTGATTCGTCTCCATCAGGTACTCCTTATAGTTCGTGAGTCCATTCTCTAAAACGCTCCTCATCGACGTTGCGACCACTAATAACGACAACGACGTCGCCGTCCCCTGCGGGATCGACGCATCGCTGCAAAAGGGCTGCTGTCGCAATCGCCCCTGAGGGTTCGGTGCGCAGACCATGATGATCGTAAAGCCACTTCATCGCTTGTCTCGTCGCCAGATCCGGCAAGGCGATACAGTTTGACACGAGTGTTCGCAGGATGGGCCAATTGTGCTCGCCGACATCGTACGAAAGCAATCCATCGCAGATGCTCTGCGGTTGCTCGATCCGTACTCGCTCTCCCTTGTCCATCGACTGCCGGAAGTCGTCTGCTGCGGATGGTTCGACGCCGATGATCTGGGCTTGTGGGAAACCGTCGGCAATGGCCAGCGCGTGCCCGGCCATCAGGCCACCACCGCTCACTTGGCAGAGAAAGTGCGACAATTGCCGACCATGCCGGCGCAGCTCTTCGACGATCTGGAGTCCGCCTACGCCGTTGCCGGCAATGACATCGGCATCGTCGTAGGGTGACGCCTGCACAGCATTCTCCTGCTCGGCAATCTCACGTGTCAGGCGATCTCGTTCACCTGTCTGTGCATCGGTGCCAATGTCGTATGTGCGGATTTCGGCGCCAAAGGATCGAGTACGTTCGAATTTGATCTTGGGCGCAGATTCGGGCATGACAATGATGATGCGTTTGTCATAGCGCATACCTGCAAATGAAATGCCGGAGGCAAAGTTGCCGGAGGAATGCGCCGCGATCGGTCGGTCGCCGATCCGTTCAAGATTCTGCGCTGTCCAATTGAGGGCACCGAGCAGTTTGAAAGAGCCCACGGGTGTCCATCCGTAGTCCTTCAACCAGACACGGCGGTCTTCAGCGAAGCCCAGTTCACGCTCAAGGGCGTAGGATCGGATCAGAGGTGGAGGCGAGACATGTTGGGCGATGACGTCGGCGGCACGGTGAACATCATCAATGGTAGCAACACGGACGGACATATGGCAGACTCCCTTGGTTTCAACACCAAGGTGGTCACCACGGGCGGGCCGTCAAGGTGCGGGCTTTAGGCAGCGGCCGCTGTCGTGTTTGCCATTTCGGCGTCATCGTCGTCCGTCCACTCGTCGCCGAACATCTCTTTCAGGATCTCTTGTTGCTCCTGAGTCGACCGCTGCACGAAGGCTTCAGGACGAAGCTCATCGTGCTCGACCAAACATTCCTGCCAAGCCTCAATCGGTTCTTCGTCGTCGGCTGGATCGAGTGGTGTCTGCATGTGGCGTGATTCCCAATCGACAAAGAATGACTCCACAGCCATGAGCAGGGCATTGCCACCCAGGCAGTGTTCGAAGGTCGAGGCCACAACATTCGCCGCCACGGCATCCAGTTCAGTCGTGTCGAGCAGCAAGGCCTGGGCAAGTCCGTGCGCCAACAGCAATTGCAATGCGGACAGTCCATGCCCCGTTTGCCCACCATCGATCGGCCGCAGGAAATCACCGATCCCCCCCAATAGATGAATCGACCCCTGCTGCTGGTAGGCCACTGCACCGGCGCGAACGAAGAGATGCTTTTCATCTGCCGAGAGGGTTGGCAGATCGTGATTGATGACCTGCAACGCGGCGACACCTTCCGTCGTGAGACGGCGTGTCAGCATTCGCGCCGCATCTGCGGGTCGCTGCAGCAGTGCATCGAGGAACGATTTCGGCTCTGGGCGCCAGATGGCCATTAATTCCTTTACTTGTGCAATGGCATCCTGGTCTCCAGGGTCGGCGATAGCAATTTTGAGTCGTCGTTGGCGATCCTGCTTTGTCTCGCTGCGGCGAAAGACAAAGCGGCCCAGTTGCTTGAGTAGATTGACGCGTTCGCGGATATCGCTGGTCAATCCGAGCAGGCTGAAGAGGAATTGTTGCTGACGAGCAGCTGCCGTATCAGCTTGCATGGGCAGCTGCAGTCGCTGCAGGGCTGCCAGCGCTTCCCCGACGCCGTTCACGAGGGGGGCGTAGTCACCCTTGAGGCTGTTGCCATCGAAGACATGCGTTGCCGTCGGGGATGCTTGTAGCAAAGACAGAACATCATCGACGGGCGGTGACGTCTCGCCACGATACCAGAATCTGACTTCGCCACTCAGCGTTGTGTCAGCACCAAACATGCCGTTGCAGCTCCAGGGTGAGGGTCTCGCTTCTGTATGTTTTTATCGGTTGTTTTGCAGATTTCTGGAGTCGAATCGTGCCTGTGACCCACATCACACCACTATAGGTTGGGGAGCGACAGCTGGATGAAGAGAATCCGTAGCAAACTCGTCTTGGCGCTGTTGGTGGTGGCGCTGATTCCGGTACTGCCCTCCTACTACATGGCCAATGGTCTGGTGAACCACCTCATGAACCTCGGCTTCAATGACACGGTCGATCAGGCGATCGACGGCGCCGTCTTCATCGCCGCCGAGCTCCATCACTACTACGAAGCAGAAACCATCGCTGTGGCGGCTCAGCTGGCCGCAAGTGAACATGTGCAAAGGTTGTTGCTGTCAGAAGGTGTTTCCCGCGACGGCAGCGAACTGATTGTGCCCGCCTCGTATCGGGTCGAGGTATATGATCCTCAGGCACACCTGGTTGCCAGCCAGGCCCATGGTCTCGACAAGGCGGAGGTTGTCGACGTCACTCGCCCCCTAGCGCCACCTTTCTGGATGAATGTGGATGTCGACACGGGCGTCACTGATGAGGAAAATGATGGATTGGGCGATCGGCTGTCGTCCCTCGTCGACCTCGATATCCAAGCCGATCCGAGATTTTACCGCGACTCTCTGGCGGTCCTGGCGACAAAGACGGCTGTGGAGATTCTGTCGAGTGCCGATGATCCAAGACTCATCACCGTCCTGGCACCCGTTGAGGAAGCGACTCTCGGATTCGTCGTCGTCACGCGTATGCTGCCAGACCAGCATGGGCGAACGACGGTGCAGCTGAGTGGTTTGCAGGAAGTCTTCCAGGCAGTCGACGAACATCAAGCACAGATTCAGATGGCGGTTCGTGTCATGTTCTGGCTGTTCTACGCCCTCGTCGCCTTCTTTGCACTGATCGTCGGATACCTGATGTCGCGTCGGCTGACGAAGCCCCTGCTGGCTCTGGTGGATGGAACGCAGAGGGTGGCTGCAGGCGACTTGGACTATCGCCTCGATGTTGTATCGAAGGACGAGATCGGTCAGCTCATGGACTCCTTCAACAAAATGATCACCCAGATAAAGGTGAATCAGCGTCTGGCGATGCCGCGCGAGACGCAGCCGCAAAGCATGGCAGAGCATGGCAGACCAGCATCAGGCGCGAGTGAAGGACCTTGAGGTGGCCGAAATGCGTGAGCGTGCTCTGCAGGCCGAGAATGAGCGACAGACCGTCGAGTTGGAGAAGTCGCAACAGCTGGCACAAGCCTATCAGGAACTAGAGGACTCACACCAGCAACTGCCGGAGACACAGGCGCAACCGATCATGAAGGAAAAGATGGCTTCCCTCGGTGGACTCGTGGCAGGAGTGGCACACGAGATCAAGATGGCCGACCTGGATGAGCGATCGAGCACCCTCGTCCTGCTGCGGCCGCAGCAGGACGAATTGAACTTGCCACCGAAACAAAGCAGGACTCGATCTATGTGCGCATCCGTGACGATGGTGTCGGCATATCAAAAGAACAGCTCAGCCGCATCTTCGACCTACAGTTTCGCTCTGGCACGACACGGGTTAAGATGGGAGCTGGCCTATCGAATCATGCAGGAACATGACGGCGAGATCCTGGTAGAAAGCGAACCCGGGGAAGGCACCCTGGTCACGCTACGGATACCGGTCCGACAAGAGCGGCCAGCAGAGCAGAAGTCGTAGACCAAATAAAGACAGGTCGTAGACCAAATAAAGCAGGTCGAGACCAGACACAGAAAGGGCGTCACAATGAAGATGTGGATGGATGTCATGCGGGATCTCGAGAGCGTGATGGACGATCACGAGCGTATTCTCGATGCTTGGGCGGAAGGTGGAGTGGATGGTGTGGTCTTCGGTCCCCTCGTCTTCGGCACGAATCGCCTGTCTCAAGGGGCCAATAGACTCGAGTCCGGGCAAGTTGTGGCAGAGGCCTATGATCCCAATCCTGCCGTCTATGAGCGGCTGGGTGTTGAGACGCCTGCCGCGCCAGAGCACAAACTGCCCGAGAAGCGAGCCCTGTTGGAAAAGACCATGTCTGCCGCCAAACAGCGAGGCATGGAGGTGTACATCATGTATGCCGACAGTGGCGCCGGACCCGGTGGAGACGGCTACTACATGAGTGATGAAAAGACGATCCGTTCGCGTGTGGCGCGCATGGTGGATGCCTTCGAGCACTTTCCCATGGCCGATGGCGCGGTGATGGATGGGCCGGAGTGGGGGTATGAGATCGCACCCCACCATATGAACCACCGATCCTATTTCTTCAATGATCTCCCCGAAGCGGTGGCACCGATGGCAGCCGAAATGGGCTACGATTACAAAGGGCTCGTGGCGGGGAAAGATCGTCTGCTGGAGTTGCTTCACTCCTTTGACCCACAGCGAATTCGGCTACATGCACGTGGTGGCCTCGTCGGTGCCTATCAGCTCTTCGGTGCTGATCCGGATGTGATGGCGTGGTTGTCCTTCCGTGCCCAATCCCTCACGGGATACTTCCGAGGAATTCGCGAAGGCCTCACGGCAGAGCTTGGTCGAACCGTCAAACTTGGCTGTGGACCACGCTCGGCTGCCTTTGCGCCCCTGTGCGGTTATGACTTCGAACAGTTGGCGCAATTCATGGATTTTCTCATGCCCAAGCACTACTTCTTTCACCGTGGCTTTGATGGGTTCATCGGCACGGTGCATCGCTATTGCGAGACGCTGTGCGAGTGGAATCCGAGCCTCTCTGTCGCCGAGTCGCTCAGTGTGGTGGAAGCCTTGTTTGGTATCGTGCTACCCGGCGTGGAGGAAATGGTCGATTTCGAGAGCGCCCTGAGTCCTGAGTTCTTCGAGCAGGTGGTCACGCTGGAGACGAAGCGGGCTCTGGCCGCTGTCGATGATCCTGAACGGATTGTCCCCTGGTTGGATACGGGGCGTTTCCCCCACGATGGTGATCCCATGTCAGCGCGTGATCTGCAAATGCTTCTGGATACTGCGGATGCAGCAGGTCTGCGGCGTTTCACCTACCACCATCAGGGCAATCTGAGCCCGGGAGAATGGGTGGTGATCAGCAACAAATGCGGCACGCGCTGGGATCCACGTACCAGTTCATATGAGCCACCGGATGAATTGGTTCTCTAAGGAGCGCGTCCGACGACGCGGACACGCTCCAGGTCTCTCTGCCAGCCGGCAGGGGACTGGCACAGGACGTTGGTGACCATGTCACAGCACATCACAGATGCCGAGATTCTCGATCTCGTCGATATACCGCTGATGGTGGAGGCGTGTCGCGAAGCCTTTGAGATGGTTGGTCGCGGCGAGATTCTCAATCCTGCGCGTTCGCAGCGAGTGGAGGTACGAGACGGGCTCGATTTTTTTGGTCTCGATATGCCTGCCGAATGGCCAGGACACTATCGCTCACGCAAGATCATCGAGGAATACTCAGACGTCGCCGCCGGACAGTTGGCGCGCCGCGTTGCCTATGTGCAATTCGAGGATCTTCAATCCGGTGTGTCCCTGCGTCTCGACGCAGGTGTGATCACCGATATGCGGACGGGAGCGGCCGCGGCAGTCGGTCTGAGTTTTCTGGCGGGCCGGGCAGTCGAACGAGTTGCTGTGTTGGGGACGGGGCGCGTCGCACGCCAGGTCGTGCTCGCTTGTGACCATCTTTTCCAACTGACGGAACTTCGCTCAACGAGTCGTCGTGCGACGAACAGGGACGCCTTCGTCACGCAGGTTGGTCCATCTCTGAAGACGCAGTTGACGATGACGACGTCAATCGAAGCATGTGTTGAAGGTGTCGATGCCGTGCTCATGGCGGTGCCAACACCAGAGCCGATCATCGATGTGGATCATCTCAAGGGTGTGGACACTGTTGTGGTGATTGCCGGAGACAGTCGCACGCGACAGGTTACGCAGCAAGTGCTCTGTGATTGCCCTGTGATCGTTGATCAGTATGAGCAGGCCCTTACGTCCGGAGAGTTTCGCTGGGCGGCAGAACAGGATCGGCTTCATCAGATCAACCTGATGCGAAGCCCAATTGGTGACGTGTTGAGCGTCGCCGATGCCGCCTGCGGGCGAGTCTCGGCGTCAGGTGGCGTCGTGTATCTCACGGGGATGGCCGCACAGGATCTGTGTGCAGCCGTGCGCGTCCACGAGCGCTGGACGCAGCATCGAGAAATAGGCCCGGCTCATTGAGAGATAAGCCCGGCTTATTGAGCGACAATCCAGATACCCAGGGTCGTCGCGCCACGACCTTCGCGTACTTCTCGGCCTTCATCGGCCTTGGGCTGGTGCTGGCCTCCCTCGGGCCGACGATCCCCGATCTTGCCACACGTACGGGTTCGTCGCTCAGCGCTTTCAGTGCCGTCTTCATCGCCCATGCCATGGGCTACCTCGTCGGTGCCCTGTTGGGCGGGCGCTTGTTCGATCGTTTCGCCGGCCATCCCTTGCTCGCCGCGATGTTGGGATTGATCGCCATCTGCATGGCCCTTGTTCCTCTATGTCCTAGTCTGGCCATCCTGCTCATTGTGTTTGCCGTGATGGGTGTCAGCGAAGGCAGTCTGGATGCGGGGGGCAACACATTGCTCGTCTGGCTCTATCCGACGGGTCTTGGGCCGTGGATGAATGGCTTGCACTTCTTTTTTGGAGTCGGCGCACTATTGTCACCTCTCATCATTGCCGGCATTGTGGCACAGGGTGGTAGTGTCGATCACGCATACTGGGTGCTTGCCGGTTTGTTGCTGCTACCGATGCTGTGGTTGCTACAGCGACCCAGTCCGCCCATTGCGACCCATCACGTGGATGCCCCCGTCGATCTGCGGCCGCATCGGACAACGATCCTGCTCACGGGAGGCCTCCTGTTCGCAGCTGTGGGGGCCGAGGTTGGATTCGGTAATTGGCTGTATACGTTTGCTCTGCATCAGGGTCTGGCCGATGAGGCGGGTGGACGATTGATGACCTCCGTATTCTGGGGGGCTTTTACCTTCGGCCGTTTGCTGGCGATTCCACTGGCGACACGTATGGCGCCGCATACGATGCTGTTGCTGTGTCTGCTCGTGGCTGGTCTGGCAGCGTCGTTGCCGATTGCGTTCATGACAACAGACGGCCTGCAAGGTGGGGCTGGGCAGATCTCTGGGGCTGCATCTGGAGATTGGGTGGGTTGGTTGTGGTTGGCGACAATTCTTGGTGGAATCGCAGTGGCGCCGATCTTTGCGACGGCTTTGTCTCTGGCTGGCAGTCGCATGCCGATCAGTGGTCGCGCAACAGGGTGGTTCTTCGTCGGTTCTAGTGCTGGAGGCATGACGATTCCGTGGATCATTGGGCAACTGTTTGAGTCCGTCAGCCCCGCAGCGGTCTTCTGGATTATTCTCGCGGATGTTCTGCTCGGATTGGGAATCTGGCTCGCCATCAAGAGGAAGGAATCATGGCAGAAAAGCTGAACACGATCGTCATCATGGTCGACCAGATGAAGGCCACGGCGAGTCATCTCTATGGCAGCAGTTTCTGTCAGACACCGTCCTTGGCGCGTCTGGCGCAGGGCGGAGTTCAGTATCAACACGCCATCACACCCCATCCATTGTGCATGCCGGCGCGGGTCTCCTTCTGGACCTCGCAGTTCCCACACTCACATGGCGGGCGGCGCAATCAGACACCGATGCCCGCAGAGGCGACCCACGCCTTTCAGTTGTGGAAGGAAGCTGGCTATCACACCGGTCTGATCGGTAAGAACCACTGTTTCGAGGCGGCGGGTGACCTCGAATATTTTGATACGTGGTGCCAGATTTCGCATGGTGGACGTACAAAGGACGAGGCGACAAAGGGGATGGAATGGTTCCGTTCCCTTGATCAGATCGATCGTGGACACAGCATCCGCCGCAATATGCCTCACCAGAGTCCCCGTTTCGGCTACGCCGCCACTGACTTTCCGCTAGAGGACTATTCGACGGGTCTCGTCGCTGGGCAGACAGTGCGTTTTCTCGAACAGCACCGTGAGGACCCATTTGCCTTGTGGGTCTCCTTCCCGGATCCACACGAACCCTGGGAAGCACCGCAGCAGTATGCTGAGATGTTCCCTGCTGACCGAATTCAATTGCCGCCGTGGCGTGACGATGAATTCACTGACGGCACGGCGCCTGAGCGAAATCGTGTGCTCTATGAGATTTTGGGTGTCCGCGAAGATGCAGAGAAGGATGTGTATGGGGTCATGGGCGCGTACTACGCCATGATTCGCTTCATCGACGATGCCGTCGGCCAGATTCTCGATGCCATCGAACGTCTTGGGCTGCGGGACAACACGGCCATCGTGTTCTGTTCAGATCACGGCGACTTTATGGGAGAACACGCCATGACCTGCAAGGGAGGTGTCTTCTATGATTGTCTAACGCGCGTACCCTTGATCGTCTCCTGCCCCGAACGGCTGCCTGCTGGTCAAATTGACACGAGCATGGCGAATCTGATCGACATCGTGCCGACCCTGCTGCAACTGCAGGGGATCGATGTTCCTCGCTCCATGCATGGCCAACCATTGCCCACCGTAACCGACGCTGCGCCGCGAGATGCGACCTTCGCAGAATACGGCGCGGGTGGCGGGCCCTTCACTATGGCAGATTTACAGCAATACGATCAGCCCTACGGAAGACGGACGCTGCTGCAGTCACTCCATTGGCGCGAGGCAGAGGGTCGGCGAAAGATGGTACGCACAGAGTCATGGAAATACGTGCACGATCCCATGGGTGATCGAGACGAACTCTATGATCTGGTCGATGATCCTTGGGAGCTAACGAATGTTGCGCAAGAGGCGCTCCATGCCGGGGTCCTCGCCGAAATGCGGCTGCGGCTGGCCGATTGGAGTATCGATACAGAGGATGCGCGGCCCGTGCCGATGCCTGATTCGCCTGGACCGGTGTCGCGGGGATAGTCGCTGCACTGCTACCCGGTAAGGCCAAGCTACCGCGTGCAACCCAAGCTACCCTGTGGCAGCTAAAGCTGGGCGTCGATCAGCTGTCGACTCGCACCGTCGAGGTCGCGGAGGTCGCGAATCTCGTAGCGATTGCCATCTGCATCTCGTAGCAAAACACGGGAGCTTCCCAGCATCCGCAGGTCGCGGCGACTGCGCATCTCGAAGACCCGTCGCCCTCTCTCGGTTTCCACGTCCCAGTGCGGCACGTAGTGCTTTACATCAATGGCGTGAATGGCGGTGATGCGGGTGGAGAAGTGACGCCATTCCAACTCCTGTCGCACAACACCCTGGCTCTCACGATCCAACTCACTCAGTCTGCGAATGATGCCGATCTCTTCGCCACTGTTTTTTGATAGAGAGATGAATTCGTCGCCGTAACTCAGAGGAAAGGACAAGCGTGCCACGAGTGGTCCTGTCGGTTCTTCGCCCGGGCGACGTAGAAACAACTCCGAGAATTGATTGAGATAGAGCTCGATCTCGCCCGCTGCGAGCAAGTCCAGCTCCTGCATCAGATCGTGGGGCTCTTCGCCACTCACCAGATTTTCCTCTGCACCATCTCGGTCTGAATCCGACACAGGCGCGCATAGATGCCATCGGCGGCGATCAATTCGTCGTGCGTGCCCACTTCAGCAACCTGCCCCTTCTCGAGAATCAACAAGCGATTCGCGTGGCGCAGCGTCGACAGTCTGTGGGCGATGGCGAAGGTGGTGCGACCTCGAATCAGTCGCTCCAGAGCCTCTTGAATCTTCACCTCTGTTTCCGTGTCGACACTCGATGTGGCCTCATCGAGGATGAGAATTCGGGGATCGCGCAGCAAGGCACGAGCAATACTGACACGCTGACGCTCACCACCCGACAGGCGCGTTCCTCGTTCGCCCACAAGTGTATCGTAGCCGTCGGGTAAATCGACGACGAATTCGTGGGCATGCGCCGCGCGTGCAGCAGCAAGTACTTCGTCGGGGGTGGCGCCCGGTTTGCCATAGGCGATGTTGTCGGCGATAGACCCATTGAAGAGAAAGGGGTCTTGCAGAACGATGCCGATTTGATCGCGCAGTGACTTCAACTCGACGTCACGGATGTCGTGCCCATCGATCAGAAGGGATCCGCCATTCACGTCGTAGAAGCGACAGATCAGATTGATGAAGGTGCTCTTACCCGCACCACTGTGGCCGGCGAGACCGATCATCTCTCCCGGCTCCACCGTGAGATCGACATGCTCGAGTACGGGTTTGCCTTCGTCATAGGAGAAGGTCACGTCGCGGAACTCGACGCGACCCTCGACGCGAGGCATCACTTTCGCATGGGGGCGATCACCGACATCCACCGGCGAATCGAGTGTCTCAAAGACACGTTCAGCGGATGTGGCGGCGCGTTGGAAGCGGTGATTCAGGCGACACAGACTCTCGACGGGACCGTAGAATTGCCACATGTAACCAGTAAAGGCCGTGAATTCTCCCAGGCTCAGACTCTCGTCCAGCACCTTTGCCCCCCCGACAAGCCAGATGATCAATGTGCCAATGCGGGTGACAAACGACATGATGGGGCTGAAGAGGCTCTGCAATCGCGCCGCGCGCAATTCGCCCACGAGGAGTTCCGCCGAGCGCGACTCGAACCTTCCCACCTCTCGTTGTTCCTGGGAGAATGCCTTCACGACCCGAACGCCAGGAATCGTGTCTGCCAGCAGGGCACTGATCCCCGCCCAGCGTCGCCAGAGCCCGCGATACACCAGATGGAGTTTGCCGCCAAAGTGCAGTGTCGTGAAGACCAGCAGGGGGGTCGGTAAAAGTACGAGGGTGGCGAGGGTGGGATTGAGATAGAACAGGATGGAACAGATGATGATGATCGTGAGCACATCGCGGATGATCTCCTGCAGACCATCACTGATGAAATCCTGCAAACGGCCCACATCCTGTGTGATGCTGGACATGATACGTCCCGTCTCGCGCTCATTGTAGTAGCTCAGAGACAGGGAATGCAGATGTCGATAGACCTGGTTACGCAGGTCGAGGGTGACATGTTGGCCAAGCCAGGCCAGCACATAGCGGCGCACAGCACCCATGACATTGCTGGATACGTAGATCGCAAGAAGCAGCAATGCCAGGACCTGCAGTTGCTCAGGTGCTGCCATCCCGTGCAGGTAGGGGGTCAGCCAAGTGCCCGACGTCGTCGGCCTGAACACGTCATCGAAAAGAGACTTCATCAGCAATGGCGGCATCAGGCCGATGCACGTGGCCATCAGCATCAAGCTGAGACTTAAGATCGCGAGTCCTGTGTAGGGACGCGCATAACCAAGAAGCCGATATAGCAGCTTCCGCGTTTCGAGGCAGACTGGACACACCCCAAAGCGCCGTGGAATGACCCGTCCACAGTGCTCACAGCGGCGACTGGAGCCCTGGCGCCAACCTGGGTCACCGCCAATGATCTGCTCGTCGTCACCGCGGGCCTGCTGCACAAGCGTCTCCAGCTGCGCAGGAACCTCGCCAAAGGCCGACATGAGGGTACGCGTGAACCGGGCCATCACCTGGCCCTGATCCGCTGTGCGAATGCGCAGCGCTCCGGTGCCGTGATGGTCGACGAGTTCGATCTTCTGCAGTTGAGTCAGGGGGTAGTCGACGATATCCGGCGCGGCACCAGTGAGTGCGATCGAGAGAAGGCGCTGATCGGTGGCAACCAGCCAGGCATCCCCATAGCGGCCATCAGGAAGAAGATCCGTCGCCAGGGCAAGATGCACGACTTCGCCTGCTTGCAGGCGGTTCATGATGTGATGCCTCAGATGCTCGGGTAGATCGTTTGATGGATCGGGTGCTGGCGCACCCAGATCGATATTGCTCATAGCGGCTCCCTTGACAGCATAGGATAAAGGCCCTGAATGTGTTCAGGGCAAATTGAGCGAATTGAAACAGAGGGAGTCGGATCGTGGTCGATGAACTGACGGTGGGTGTTTTGGGCCTGCGTCGAGGACGAAGTCATCTGCGCAATTTCCTGCGCACGGAAGGGGCACGGGTCATCGGTGCGGCGGATCGCATCGGCCAGTGGCGCGATCGTGCGGCGACGATATGCGCGGAAATGGGCCAGCCTCTCACGCCGATCGCTGAGTTCGACGATCTATTGGCGCTCGAACCTGATGCTGTCGTCATCGCCAGCAATGGTCGCCAGCAGGCGCAACAGACGATTCAGGCCCTGGAGGCGGGTTGTCATGTGCTCAGCGAAGTGCCAGGTGCTTTCACACAGGAAGAGATCGTTCACATAGCTGCCACCGTAGAGCGGACGGGCAAGCAATACATGCTGGCAGAGAATTCCAGTTTTATGGGGTTTCTGCGCTATTGGCGTCGTTGGATGGTGGAGGGCCGTTTTGGCGCAGTGTCCATGGCAGATGGCGAATATCTGCACTACCTGCCCACGACCCTCGTCGACGCAGAGGGGAATCAGTTCACGCCGGCTGAGGCGACTGCGCAGGGACTCAAGGGATTGCAGCCCCTCTGGCGGTCAGACCAACCACCGATCCAGTATCTGACCCACGATCTGGGCCCACTGCTGGAGGTGCTCGATGATCGTGTGGTGAGTGTGAACTGCGTGGAGGGGCCGTGGTGGAATCCGGAGACACCCTTGAGGTCGGATGGTCAATACGCACTGTTCAAAACCGCGCGGGGGCGCTTGATCCGCATTCTCGTGTCGTTGAATACGCGTCGTCCTGGTGCGCACAATTATCGGCTCTTTGGCACTCAGGGCAGTGTGGAATGGTATTCACACGAGGGTTTCTGTCGTCGCATCGATTCGGCCCGTGAAGAGAAGGAGGGCTGGGAGCGGATCGACATTGGCACGGCGCGCGATGATGTGGACAAGGCCGACTCTGGGCACGGC